>Ga0256404_1003252_pt1 | contig 33620 bp, 20 predicted proteins | sample RumenRJG_01DNA_FD_185990 | JGI IMG/M metagenome (GOLD analysis project Ga0256404, IMG submission 185990) | Bovine rumen microbial communities from Lethbridge, Alberta, Canada - RJG_01 | ecosystem: Host-associated > Mammals > Digestive system > Stomach > Rumen | place: Canada: Alberta | collected... | reverse complement strand
GCATCCGGGCCTCGTCGAAAGGCTTTCCGTAGAGGGCGGAATAGTCAGAAGCAAGGTCTTCAGCCAGGGCCCTGAAGCTCACCCCCAGACTCGGAATGAGGCTGTCCAGAGCCGGGATGCAGTCGGTAAAGACAGTCAGCGCCCTTGAGGTGTCGAAGGCAAATCGCAGGTTCTCTGTCTGCCAGGCCATGGTGTTCATCTCCACGTCTCCCATTATGCTGGTATTGTCGAAGTCGAAGACGGCGTAGTTCCCGTCTTGGCAGGAATCGAGCACATTCCGAAGGGCCGTGTAAACGGTCGGAGCCCAATTCCCGCGAGGGAGAGTGTCCGTCCCTGAACAGGACTCGAGACAGAGTGCGAGAGCCGCGACGGTCAAGATTTTATTCATAGTTTTATTGCCCTCCTAGCCTTTCGAAATATGTCAACACGTCTTCCCAGGTTTTGAAAGTCTCGCCACCCAGGCGGACGGCCGTCCCCATGAACCCGTCTCCTCCATGTGAGGATGGATCCCTGTCCACGAGATAGTCGGCCATGAGCAGGTCTTTATGGTTCATGCAGATGATTTTGTTCCAGGCGAGCACTCCCAGGTGGAGCGCGGCCCAGCCGGTCTTTTCGGCGAAAATTTCCGGGTGGTTGGGGTCAAGGGTCACGAGGACATACATGTCGTACCACTCCGCGAGTTTCTCGAAGGCCTGGATTGAGCCGTTGTCCTCGGCGAGAGTCCCGGAATCCACGGCGACAGTCCTCTTTTCCAACCCTTCCTGGGCATCGTCGATCTCTTGGATGACAGGGAGAACGCTCCGCAGGAAGGTGTGATCGTCAAGGTAGTGTCCGCCCTCGAAGCGGATGGCCCTCGGATAATGGAGGGCAAATTCGTCAAAGCAGTCGACTTGGTCGTCGTGCCTTCCGAAAAGGCCCCAGACATGCTCGGTGTCGCAAGTTTTGAAACAGCCCTCGCTCACTTCGCGATAGCGTTCCAGCAGGGCCTTGGTCACCATGAAGGATGTCTGTCCGTCGGCTCTCGGGCTGTGGAAGTCCTGTTTGCCGAGGCCGTTGTTTTTGAGGATGGTTTCGGCGAGATGGAAGGCCGGGTTGACGAGGATGCGGTCGAAACCGTGGAGCATCTCTGTGTACATGGCGCCCATTGAAGTACCGAGGATGATATCCGGCTTCTCCTCCGAGCTGAGCTTCTCAAGCAGGTTCAGGGCATCTCCCGGGTCTACCGGAAGGTCCGGAGCGAGGATTTCCGCCCCTGGCAGCAGGAGGCGCATAGTGCGGACGGTCCCGTTTTCTCCGCTGCCGGCAAAGCCATGAACATATAGAATCTTCTTGTTCTTTGCCGTTTCCGGCCTTGCGTATTGGTATAATTCCATCTTGTCAATCGAAGTCAAGTCTCCACAGCCCGCCCTGGCTTTGGAGAATAAGGGCGCCGTCATATTCGGCGGCATCCTCCAGTTCCGTCTTTGTCGTCTCGCTTACGTCAAGCACGTTGCGCATCCTTCTTCCGACCAGATCCCAGACCAGTACATAGGAAGGCTCCTCCCTCTTGCCGAGTCCGACCGGCATGATGAGCTGGCCATTCTTCACCAGAAGACCCTGTCCTACGGGATTCAACCCCCGGTTGTCATAGTCTTCAATGAGGTAAGTCTCGAGAATGTCCTTGGAAGTCAATTCAACATAGCTTCCTGCGGAAAGCTTAGGAAGCCGGAATTTTATGATCCTGTGGCGGTTGGCAGGGTCAGAGTTGTTGATGGTATTGCCATAGCCATAGAGAAAACGCCCTTCACGGTCGACAACCCATTGGAGGGCGTAGCCAAAGAGGTGTCCCTCATCCTTGAAATTGATTGTCTGGACGAGTTCGCTGCCGCCCAGGTCAGGAAGAATCCTTTCCACGTAGGCGACATCCTTCATGCCGTTCAGCGTCTTCTTGTTGCACTGGCTCACGTAGAGGACCGGCATGGGGTCGTCCGAGTCCACCTTCTCGACTCCGAAGCTTGCCACATTGGCATGATTCAGACTGTTCTTGCTCTTCAGGTCGAAGGCCGACACTTTCTTGAATTTCTTGCCGTTGAAGTCGTAGATGGTGGCGTAGCCCTGATTCTGGAGGCTGACCAGCCACTTGCCATAGATGTCCATGCCTTGGTAGGCATAACCCTTTTCCGCCCGTCCCTCAAGTCTGCCGAGGAAACGTGAGCGCATGATATTGTCCGACAGTATGATCTTCCCGCCAGAATATGAGCCGGTCTCCGAGTAGTCAGGTTTTCCTTGCCCGAAGACAGGGGAGAGGCTGAGAAAGAGCAGCGGAACTATGATTAATCTTTTGATTTCCATGGTTTATCTCAGTTCTTTTCAGGGATAATGAGGTTCAGTATGACGCCTACTATGGAAGCGAGTCCGATTCCTGCAAGGGAGAATTTGCCGAAGCTGATAACCGCTCCGCCTATGCCTATTGTGAGGATGACAGAGGATATGACCAGGTTCCTGGACTTGTTCATGTCGAGCTTAGCCTTTATCATGTTGTTGATGCCGACAGAGGCTATGGTTCCAAAAAGCAGGAGCATGATGCCTCCCAGAACAGCCGTAGGAATGGTCTGGATGGCGGCTCCGACCTTGCCGACCAGAGAAAGGATTATGGCCGAGAGAGCCGCGATCCTCATGCAGGAAGGGTCTGTCACCTTGGTCAGGGCTACCGCTCCGGTCACTTCAGAATACGTTGTGACAGGCGCTCCTCCCAGGAAAGCAGCAAGGGTGCAGGCGAGACCGTCGCCGAGCATGGTGCGGTGAAGTCCCGGATCCTTGACGAAGTCTTTACCGGCTATTTCGCTAATGACGTAAATGTCCCCGACATGTTCGATGATAGGAGCAATGGCGACAGGTGCCATGAAGAGGATAGCCTGCCAGGAGAAGCTCATCTTGGCCAACTTAGGAAGGCTGAACCATGAAGCCTGGGAGACAGGACTGAAATCCATGCCTTCCCTGTAGAAGATGAGGGCTGCGAGATAGCCTGCGATGGCTCCGAAGACGACAGGGATCAACTTCACGAAACCCTTGCCCCAGATGGAGCAGACGATGGCTGCGGAGAGTGAAATGAGGGCGAGGACCCAGTTCTTGCTGGCCATGTCGACTCCGGTTCCGGCGAGAGAAAGTCCGATAAGGATGATCACCGGGCCGATCACGATAGGCGGAAAGAGCTTCTTGATAATCCCGATCCCGAAGAACTTGACCACCAGACTCATCAAGACATATACGAGTCCTACAGCAACAAGGCCGCAGAACATTCCGGGCATTCCGTAAAGTTCTGTGGCCTTAATGATGGGAGCGATGAAGGCGAAACTGCTGCCGAGATAGATAGGAACTTTTCCTCCTGTGACTCCGTGGAAAAGGAGGGTGCCGAGACCGGCGGCTAAGAGAGCTATGGCCGGATCGAAGCCGACCAGAAGAGGAACGAGAATCGTGGAGCCGAAGGCCACAAACATGAACTGAACGCCCACGATGGACCTTTTCATGGAAGAAAGAGTGTGTTCTGCCATTTTTTTAGTGTTTGCGGCCCAAATTTAATGAAAAATATCAGAAAGTCCCTCTCAAAAAGCCTTGGAACACCATTAGAACGCCATGTCAAAGGCCGCCTGCTGCGCCCTGGCGCTGTGGGTGGCGTTCATTTTGCCGAAATTCCACTTCACTCCGAAGAGAATGTAACGTCCCATGATGAGGCGAAAAGAATCCTCCTCATAATTAGCAGTGACCGTGTGGGTCTTGTTTCTCGTCTGGTTCAGGATGTCATGGACGGAACAGCTGAGGTTGAAGGCGCCGATGTTCTTGGAAATCTCTGCGTTCCACTGCCATTCAGGATCCCCGTATCCCTTTGAATAGCCTTTGTATACGACATAGGAAAGGTCTGAATCGAACTCGAACTCATGCTTGGTGGTGTAGGAGCCGCTTGCGTTAAAGCTGATGTCCAGAGTGTTCATGTTGTTCTTGGAGTTGAGCGAGTAACGAGATATGTTGCCGGAGACGTCTGTCCCGAGGATGGCGTACCAGCGCTCAGGATTGTATCTAAGAGCGAAGCCTGTCCTCGGAGTCAGAGTCCATGTCCTGCTCTCCGCAAAACCGCTCAGCCCGTCATAGAAACGGTCTCCGTCGGAATTTCCCCAGAAATCGGCCATGAAAGCAGAGTAATCAAAAGAATTCTTGTCGATTGAGGAGAGGGTGGATTTTGCCTGATAGCTTACATCCGAAGAATAGCCGAGGCCGTTGTTTATCGATAATGACAGGAGTTTCTTCCCGTCCAACGGCGTAGTGTAATTCACCATCATGCTGGAAGAGATTCTGGTTTTTTCAGAATTGACGGGAAGAGAGTAGAGAATGCCGTCAGTGTCGTACCAAAGAGCGGATACCAGGGCTTTGTTGTAAACTTGTCCGGAAAGATAGCACATCAGGTTGGAGAACTTTTTCATGTTGTTCCTTGACCACGAGAGATTGAAATATGTCAGCGTATATGGTTTTAGATAAATGTTTCCCAGACTCAGGCGCGAGGGGTTGCTTATGTTCAGCGCAGGTATCATACTGCTGTTCGAAGGACGTCTCGTATATCCGTAGGCGGAGAAGCCTAGACGATTGCTCCCGAAGCTGTGCTGGAAGCGGACTGTAGGAGTCACTAGCCAGATCCACTCATCCTTCCCGGTCACGTCCTTAATGCCGAAGCTTTTGGAGTAGGTCTCGTTGGAAAGTCCCGAGAGACTCCCGCCCAGAGTAATCCAGCTGGACTTGCCGAATTTGTATTGGGCGGTCAGGCCATATTTCTGTTCGAAGTACTTCGTATTGCTGACGGACGAATAATAATCGTTCCGTCCTGCCTGGTCAAAGGCATCGCGCGTATTATCCCTGTGCTGCCAGGTGAGGCTTCCGGAAGCAGAGAGAGTCCATTTGTCACCTAAGGGCTCGGTGTATTGTATGCCTCCGACAAGAGAATAGTTTTTGATGTGGGAATCATAATCCATCAGCTGTTCTCCCTTGCCGCTGGAAGTCGTAAGAATCGAAGCTTCGCTGCTTTCTCCCGTCGTCCTTGATAAGGAACCTGAAAAGTTCAGGCGTAAATTGCGGCCGGTCTCGCCCCAGAGCCCGCGGAACGTCACGTCGGAAACAAAGGAGGCGTTGGAGGTGTTTGAATTGCTTCGGGAGGTATTGTCGGAACTGTTCAGAAAAGTATCTTCACGCAGGGTCCTGGTGCTTCCGGCGGAAGTCTCATCGGATTTTGAGTATCTGAAAGATGGATTCACATGGAACCAGATCTTCCCGTTCTCTTTCTTGAATTCCGCATTTGCGGTTAGGGAGTTGCCATATGACTTTCCCTTGTTCTCCGTAGTGGACAAAAGGTTCCCGCCGTCCTGGTAGGTCGTCCTTTCTGTCTTAGTCCCCGAATCGGTGTCAGTGTATTTATAGTTTACGCTGGCGGTCGTCTCCACGTTCTTGATGCGGGATGTGTTGGCATTCACTCCAAACTGGCCTGCAGAGGAAAGACCTTGATCCAAGGAAGAGGATGAAGCCCCATCGCTATCTATGCTGATAAATATGGCCGCGGGGGAGTCGTTGATGTTCTGGCCGTTTGCTATCATCGTCAGCTGGTCCTTATCCGAGTAGGCCGAGGCAAGGACGTTACCATTCCAAAGCAGGCCGCGGTCGTCTCTGAGGGCCTCGTTTTTGTCGCCCAGGGTAGTGCCGCCTTTAAGCCCTATGTTTCCGAACAAACCCTTTTCGTATTCCTTCTTCAGGGCTACGTCCAGCACTTTTTCCCTGTTGCCGTCCTGGATCCCGGAAGCGCGGGTCTCCTCGCTTTCTCGGTCAATTACCCTGATTTTGTCCACCACCGAAGCTGGGAGGTTGTTCAGGGCCGTGCTCTGGTCGTTGAAGAAGAAGGTGCGTCCGCCCAAGGTAAGTCTGTCAATCTCCTCTCCGTTGAATTTCACTTTGCCGGTCTCCGTGATTTCCATCCCCGGCATGCGCCTCAGCAAGTCTTTCAGCATGGCGTTGGCCCCCACGCGGAAGGAGGAGGCGTTGAATTCCACGGTATCCTGCTTGATGACGATGGGGTTCCCGACGCCTGTGACCGTGGCCGCCTGGATATAGTTTAGGTCCGGCTGGAGTTTGACGGTCCCCATGTCCATTTCGCCTTCCCTGAAATATTTTTCCTTGAGGAAGGTCTTGTAGCCCATCATCTCCACGTGGAAGACATAGCTTCCGAAAGGCACTTCCTCCAGCTTGGCCTCGCCTTTGGCATCAGTCATGGTGAAATTCGTGATTGTGGTGTCCTTCGAGGGAATCACGTAGACGGAGGCGAAGCCCACCGGCTCTCCGCTCACGGAGTCCACGACGGTGGTTTTGATGGTGCCCATCCTCTCCTTGAACATGTTCTCGTTAAGGATGAAAACCTGGGCATGAGCGGAAAATGCAAATGCAAGTGCCAGAGCGGAGGCCACCATTATATTTTTCATCTTCATAGCACAAAAGGATTATGGGGAAAGTGCAGTTATATTTTCGATATGCAAGTTATCTATTTTTTTTCCGATCAAGAATTTTTAACATTTTTTCCTGACAAGGGACTGGATCTTCTCTCCAGTCCCCATAATACTTTCACCTGCAATGTATTCACGTCTCCTGTGAGGAGACTCGAGGAGTTCCTCCAAATCCTCGTCACTTCAGAGGGCAAAAAGAGGAAGAGCCTTTAGTTCTGACACTATGAGCTTATTTCAGTATCAGCAGGAGCGGGATCTTGAACAGATTCTTCGCCTTGGCCGTCAGACTTAACTTAGGCTTCCTCGATGGCTCCCGCAGGGCAGTTTGCCTTGGCTTCGGCAGCGGTGTCAAGAGCGCCTTCCGGAACTTCTCCTTCGATAGCCACGGCTACATCGCCTTTAAGGGTGAATACTTCGGGGCAAGTTGACTCGCAAAGGCCGCAGCCGATGCAGTTTTCATTTACAAAATACTTCATGTTATTATTTTTTAATAAGGCTTTATCTAAATAGAATGTCTTTATCTAATTTCGAGCCAAAGACAATCCTTGCGCAAAAGTACAGAATGATTTTCATTAAAAGCGTAACAAATGTTACACTTCCTTCCACTCTGGCCCTTGTAGCGTGCTCTTAAGTACAATCCGGCGGCTATTTGTTCTTGAAAGGAGGGACGGGAAAATTTGTTTATCTTTGCCGAACAAGTATATGGGAAAGAAACGTATTGAATCGGAGAAGCGCACGGTCCGCCTGATGATTTCGCTCTACTGTAGACATCATCATGGAGGCAAAGAACTATGTGGAGATTGCCAGAGTCTGATGGATTATTGTGCTTCAAGGCTGGACCATTGCAAGTTCGGGGAAAAGAAGACGGCATGCAAGAAATGCCCGGTGCATTGTTACAAGCCTGACATGAGGAAGAAGATACTCTCCGTGATGCTTTTTTCGGGTCCCAGGATGATTCTTTACCATCCCGTTGAATTATTCAAGCACATATTCAATCTTTGATGAAATTCTTTAGTCTGCGGTAATTATTATATTCGAAGGTTGACAATAATAGAACCACTGAATCTATTTTATTATATTTGTCGGCTAAGCCATTGCAGCTATAATGGAATTTGACGAATACTATAGACGATATTACTGGAAAATAGTTGCTTTTGCAAGGTCATATATCAATGATGACATGGTAGCTCAGGATATAGCGGCAGATTCTATGATAAAACTATGGATGCAGCTGAAAGACAAGCCTGATACTGATGTTCATCATTGGCTCTTTGTCATAGTTAAAAATCTTTGCCTGGACTATCTGAAGCATCAGAGAATCCGGCAGAAGTCCCTGGCGGAGGTGTCGCGCTGGAAAATCCAGGATCTTGATTTCAAGATTTCATCCCTTGACAAATATGGACTTGATTCGGTAACTTCTAGGGAAATACGGGGTATTGTCAATAAGGTTCTGGATGAACAGAACCCCAAGACCAAAAGTATTTTCATCACGAGCCGGATTTATGGAAAAAAGAATCGTGAGATTGCCCAGGCGATGGGACTCTCTGAGAAAAATATAGAATATCATATCGCAAAAGTTCTAAAGGCCCTGAAAGTCGCATTGAAAGACTACCTTGTGATTCTGATTCTCTTGTTCATGGCAAGATGACGAATATAATGATGGTTTTGCCGCTAGTTAGATAATATACATCCAAATGTCGAATATGAAGAACGAAAGACCGGATGAGTCTCTGCTCAATTACATCAATGGCCGGGCCACTGATGCTGAGATAAAGGAGGTCATGCAGTGGTCACATGAAGATCCGGAGAATATGAAGGAACTTCAGACATTGCGCCGCCTCAACGACGAAGTAATATGGAATGCAGACATCGCCGATGACCACGCCAGAAAGAAGAAAAGAAAATCTTTGGCGAAAAGAGTCTTATCCTGGTCGGTGGCCGCGTCAATCTTGCTCCTGGCCCTCTTCCCCATCTCTTACCTGATTTTCGGATCATACAGACAAAACCAGATGACGAGGGTGTCTGCACCCTTGGGCCAAAGAACAGAACTCACATTGGCTGATGGAACACGAGTGTGGCTCAATTCCGGAAGCCGCCTTGAAGTTCCTGAGAGATTCAATGGCAGGACTCGTGAAGTCAGTCTTGAGGGAGAAGCCTTTTTTTCCGTCACGAAGAATGACGATATGCCTTTTATAGTACGTACAAAGGCCTACAACGTGAAAGTTATGGGTACGGAATTTAATGTTTCCTCTTATACGGATGCCGCTGAATGGTCGGTGATCCTCGTCGAAGGGAAAGTTGAGATATATGACGGAAAGAGCACCGATGTCATTTTGACTCCGAATATGAAAGCGGAAAAGATAGGCGGCAGACTTCAGACCTCGGAATTCTCGGACCGGGATGCCTTGCTGTGGAAAGAAGGCATTCTGGCCTTTGAAAACGCTTCACTCGCCGATATTTTTGCAAAGCTGGGATCATATTTCAAGGTCTCATTCGAGGTAGAAGACAGCACGATTCTGGACAGGCATTCTACATGTAAATTCGTGACTTCAGACGGAATAGACTGCATTATTAAAGTTCTGTTGATGGGGGAAGGCCTCACTTACGACTTTGACATTGACAGCAGAGTGATCCGCATCAAATAATCTTTATCCCGCCCATACTTCAAGCCTTTAAAAGCCAGACTCGAAAAAAAGTTTGGCTTTTTCTTTTTTCCTTTTAGGGATGAGGCGCTCCCGATCGTTATTTATCTTAGTAAGCATTAAAACTAAAACACTAAATCATGAGTCTTTCTATCAAACATCTCCTGTCGTTTTTGCGCGATATTGCCGGCATCGGGATTATTGCCGCATTCATGTTGTGCTCGATAGATGTTGGCGCGCAGTCGAAGAAGGTGACCATAGGCCCAGATTCCGCTACTGTCGGAGAGGTCTTAAAAGCCATTGAATCTCAGACCGGTTACCTTTTTGTCTATAACACTGAGGATGTCGATGTGTCAAAAAAAGTTTCTTTGGACTGTAAGAATGTTTCGGTTTCGAGTGTCCTTGAAGATATCCTCGCAGGGCAGAATCTTAGGTGGCAGCTGGATGGAAGATACATAAAGATCATGAAACAGAACCGGGGGAAGAACAGTGCAGGCGAAGGAACATCGAAAGATCCCATAAAGGTAAAAGGAAAAGTCACCGGCCCTGACGGAGAACCGCTGATTGGAGCCGGTGTTCTCATCAAAGGGACGAAAACCGGGGTCATTACTGACGTGGACGGAACTTTCGAAATAGAAATTCCGTCCAATGGTCCGGTTCTGCTTGTTTCTTGTCTGGGCTTTGCCGACAAAGAGGTACAGACCCTCGGGAAACAATATTTCGACATTGTGCTCCAGGAAGATACAAACACCCTGGATGAAATTGTTGTAATAGGATACGGCACCTCAAGAAAGGTTGATCTTACGGGCTCCGTAGGCTCTGTCAACGGAAAAACGATTGCTGACAGAAAGTCCAATTCTGTTGCTTCTTCGCTCCAGGGCACCATGGCCGGCGTAACGGTAACAAGGAGCAGTAATGAGCCAAGTAACGAGGGCGGAGATATTAAGGTCAGAGGTATCACCACGATCGGAGACTCGACACCTCTGGTGATTATCGATGGCGTACCGGGAGATATGTCCTCTGTAAGTCCTGAAGACATTGAGAATATTTCAGTTCTGAAAGACGCCGCCTCCGCCTCCATCTATGGTTCAAGGGCGGCCGCCGGTGTAATTTTGATAACTACGAAGAGAGGCTCCGGAGAGAATATAAATATCTCATACAATGTCGAATACGGCTATGAGATCCCGACAGCCAATGTCGACTTTGTTGACCTTACGAGATATCTTGAAATGACCAATGAGCTGCGATATAACGACAACCCCTCAGGCGGGCTTTACCAGGCGTACTCAGAGGATCAGGTGGAAAACTGGCTTGCCTACAGCAAGACAGACCCTGACAATTATCCGAATACTGACTGGCGGAAACTCGTCCTGTCGGATGCCGCATTGAGATCCATGCACAGGGTCAATATTTCCGGTGGTTCAAAAGACATCAAGACCAATGCCTCCTTTACGTACAACAAGACTGACGGTTTGTACAATGGACTGGACTACAAACGGTATATGACAAAGGTCAACAATGATATAAACATCACCGACTATCTGCATGCGAGCATAGATTTTTCTTTTAACAAAAAAGTGGCTGACAGCCCGATCACAGATCCGTACAACTTGGTAAGGTACCTGCCTCCAATCTATGCCGCTAAGTGGCATGATGGACGCATCGCAGATGGCAAAGGCGCAAATATATATGCCTTGGTCAATTACGGCGGATTCAACAAAAGAGATATTTTCCAATTTTCAGGTAAGGCCCAACTTGATTTCAAACCCTTGCCTTCTCTCCGCTTTTCTGCAATCTTCGCTCCTAATTATGTGATTACCAAGCAGAAGAGTTTCCAGAAAAAGCTTCCTTGGACGACGGCTGAAAATCCTGATGTGATTGGAGGCTATCTGATAGCTTCGACAAGATTGTCTGAATATAGAAACGACAGCAAGAGCGGCAATATCCAGTTCCTTGCGAATTATAACGAGACCTTCAAAGGCCACACGATAAGCGCTATGGCTGGATACGAGACAAACTACTATTTCTATGAGGGTCTGACCGCTACAAAGGATAAATTCGAATTGAGCGACTTCCCTTATATGGATGTCGCGCCGAACAATCAGGTCTTCGACTCCGGAAATGCGTATGAGACTGCCTTGAGGTCTTTCTTTGGCCGAGTGTCGTATAATTACAAAAACAGGTACCTTCTTCAGGCTAACTGCAGGTGGGATGGCTCTTCCCGATTTGCGAAGAAATACAGATGGGGAATGTTCCCTTCGATTTCCGGAGCATGGGTCTTGAGCGAGGAACCTTTTTTCAACTTGAGTAAAAAGTCCGTTTCCTTTTTGAAACTGCGTCTTTCATATGGTTCTTTGGGGAACGAACGGATAGGAAATTACCCTTACCAATCTTTGATTAGTACCGGGCGCGGTTTGTTTGTCAACAGCGCCGGAGAGCCTGTCGAAGAGATGACGGCCGCCCAGCGTAACTATGTAATCAAAGACATCAGCTGGGAAACGACCAACTCAATCGACGGCGGACTGGATGTTTATATCCTCAACAACCGTCTCTCTCTTTCGGCTGACTATTACAACAAGAAGACTAAAAACATGCTGCTCTCTGTCGAGATTCCTGATTATGTGGGTTACGGCAATCCGGAAAAAAACACAGGAGACATGACTACAAAGGGCTTTGAGCTTACTCTCGGCTGGAAAGATAACATCGGGGATTTCTTCTATGACGTCAGCTTCAATCTTTCCGACTTTACCTCGAAGATGGGCGATCTGGGCGGTACGGAATTCTTGGGAGATCAGGTCAAACTCAAAGGCAGCGAGTTTAATGAGTGGTATGGCTATGTCTCTGAAGGCTTGTTCCTCAGTCAGGAGGACTTGGATTACTCTCCGAAACTTAACAACCAGACCAAACTCGGTGACATAAAGTATAAAGATATCTCAGGACCTAACGGAGTTCCGGATGGTAAGATTACGCCTGAGTACGATCGTGTCCTTCTGGGCGGCTCTCTGCCGAGATATACCTACGGCGGCACAATCAATTTGGGATACAAAGGACTTGACCTTTCCCTGGCCTTCCAGGGCGTAGGACTTCAGAAATCAAGGATGACAAATATGATGGTAAAACCCTTGATTGCCAATTACGGCAATATCCCTGCGATAATCGACGGAAAATATTGGAGCAGCTTCAAGACCGACTCGGAAAATGCTCATGCGAAATATCCCCGCCTGACCAATGCCAATGAAAACGGAGTCTATTGCATGTCTGACTATTGGCTGTTCAACGGAGCCTATTTCAGGTTGAAGAATCTTATGCTCGGCTATACCTTGCCGGAACGGCTGACTAAGAGTGTTTACATGAAGAAGCTCAGATTCTATGCGACCGCTACCGACCTCTTCTCGATAAGCAAGTATCCGAAGGGCTGGGATCCAGAAGTCGGTCCGACCTCTTATCCGATTACGACTACGGTACTTCTTGGTGCAGAAATAACATTCTAATAAGCAGTTGACATGAAAATCAATAAAATATTCACTCCGCTATTCCTCGCGTTCTTCGCTCTCGCCACCTCATCGTGCTATGACCTAGACAGGAATCCTTTGTCCGAGGGCTCTTCGGAAAACTGGTTCACCACGGAAGATGAGTTTGAAGCATCGCTGAAGAATATGTACCAGTCCGGAATGTGGACCGCTGACAATGAGAGCTGGACAGATGATTTTGTACAAAGACAGATATTGAGCAGTTTTGCCAATGCTACCGTCACAGGCCAGACACAGGAAGTCGTCGATTATTGGGAGAACAAATATAAGGGAATAGGAAGGGCCAATGTCGTGCTGATGAATCTCCAGCGCGGTCTTGATGCCGGAATACCACAGAGACTTATCGACAGATTCGGCGCAGAGGCCTATTTCCTCAGGGCCGCTTTCTACAGTATGCTGATAGAAAAGTTCGGAGATGTCGTCTATGTTGACAATATGGTCAGCATAGAGGATGCGCTGAAGATGGGACGTACTCCGAAAAGCACTCTCATTCCCTTAGTATATGAGGACTACGACAAGGCGATAGCGGGGCTGCCGGAAAGTACGGATTATCACGCTTCGAGAGCGACGAAAGGAGCCGCCATGGCCATGAAGAGCCGTTTTGCACTTCGGATGGGCGATTGGAAGACGGCCGCGGAATCGGCGAAAGCTTGCATGGATTTGGGCATATATGAACTGGAGCCTTCTTATGAAACCCTCTTCAAGCAGACGACAAAGGTATCCAGGGAGTATATCCTCGCGCTGCCACGTTCAATAGAGCTTGGGTATTATTATCCGGGCTGGGAAATCTTGTCAAGGCTCGCTTCGGGCAATGCCTGGTGGTGTCCTAGCTGGGACCTGCTGGCCTCCTACACATGCACGGATGGCAAGCCTATTGATGAGTCGCCTCTTTATGACAAGAATGATCCTTTCAAGAACAGAGATCCACGTTGTTCTATGACCATAGTACCATTCGGGTCGATGCATTGCGGATATGAGTATAATCCTAATCCTACCGTAAAGGAGGTTAAGGACAGGACCGGAAAGATGGTCAGCAATAAAGACTCGAGAGGGGTGTTTCAATATGCATCTTTCAACGGCTTGCTCTGGAAGAAGGGGGTTGACGAAAGCTGGACTGAGAATGGAAGGAAGTCGGAACCGACGCAGATCATCATCCGATATGCGGATGTGCTTCTGATGTATGCGGAAGCCAAGATTGAGATGAATGAGATAGACGACAGTGTCCTCAAGGCCATTAATCAGGTCCGTTCACGTGCCTATTCGACCACTTATGACAAAACTTCCGCTTACCCTTCCGTCACCACCCGAGACAGGCTTGAGTTGAGAAAGATCGTAAGAAATGAAAGACGAGTGGAGTTTGCTGACGAAGGGCTTCGGTACAGTGACATAATCCGATGGAAGATAGCCTCTAAGGTTATGTCCAAGAAGAACTACGGCATGCTCTATCCTTCTCAGCTGGTAGTCGAGAACCTTATTGACAAAGGTCTCCCATGGTTCTGGCCTATGACCCCTGAGATAGACGATGACGGAATTCCTGATTTCACGGCGATGGAGAAGAAAGGTTATATCCAGGTTCTTTCTACAAAGAAATGGGACGACAGACAGTATCTATGGCCAATTCCGTCCAAGGAGATATTGATAAACAACAATTTGACTCAAAACGTCGGATACTAGGCTATGAAGAAGATAAAAATGATTAATGGCGGCATTCTCTCTCTCGCCCTGCTCTCCTTGGTCTCATTCCAGACCAGCGCGGCCAATCTCCTTGTGGAAGCGGAAAGCTTCGAGGATCATGGAGGTTGGTGCGTAGACCAGCAGTTCATGGATCAGATGGGCTCGCCATATCTCCTTGCGCATGGACTTGGCGTCAAGGTTGATGACGCCCGTACCGAAGTCGAATTCCCGAGTGTTGGCGATTACTATGCATATGTAAGGACTTACAATTGGACATCTCCATGGTTTGAGGGGAAAGGCCCCGGGCAGTTCAAACTGAAAGTAGGGAATACTACTTTAGATACGATTCTGGGAGATACCGGTGACGGATGGATGTGGCAGTTTGCAGGCAAGGTCAGCCTCCAAGGAAAGAGGCAGACTCTTGCGCTTTTGGATCTAAGCGGATTTGAAGGAAGATGTGATGCCATTTGGTTTACGACTAAGAAAAATGACGTACCACCCTCTGACCCGTATCTTCTGGCAAAATTCAGAATCAAAGCGCTGAAAAACAATAAGCCACAGAAGCTCAATTACGATTTCGTCGTAGTCGGAGGCGGTGTGGCTGGAATGTGTGCGGCGATGTCAGCGGCAAGACTCTCACTCAAGGTCGCCCTGATTCAAGACCGCCCGGTTCTGGGAGGAAACAACAGTTCTGAAAGCAGAGTCCACCTTGGAGGGCGTATAAACAAGGCTCCATATCCGAAGCTGGGCAACCTCATTAAAGAATTCGGTCCTAAAGAAGGTGGTAATTCCCGACCGGCCTATGTTTATGAGGACGAGAAGAAGATGAGATGGATCGAATCTAACGACAATATCGACCTGTATACGTGCGAGCATGCAAATGCAGTAAACATGTCGGGAAACAAGATTAAAAGCATTGTCACCCAGAATATTATCAGCGGGAGCCGGCATATATTCTCCGCCCCTCTTTTCGCTGACTGTACAGGTGATGGCACCATCGGTTATCTTGCCGGCGCCGACTATCTTATAGGCCGGGAAAGCAAGGCTCAGTTTAACGAGAAGAGCGCCCCTGACGCTCCAGATATGATGACCATGGGCAGCTCTGTCCAGTGGTATTCTGTCGAGGACAAGGCGCCGTCTACATTCCCGGAATTCAGCTATGGGCTGAACTTCAATGACGAAAGTTGCGAGAAAGTTTTCAAAGGTGACTGGGAATGGGAGACTGGCATCGGACGTGATCCGATCAAGGATGCCGAGCAGATAAGAGATTACGCGACCCTCGTAATCTATTCGAACTGGAGCTATCTTAAGAATCATCTTAAGGATAATCAGAAATGGAGAAACCGCAGCCTCGGCTGGGTAGCATATATTTATGGAAAGAGGGAGTCGAGGAGGCTGGTCGGCGATCATGTCCTGACAGAACAGGATATCATTGAGAGAATCCCGTATGAGGATGCCAGCGTGACTACGACCTGGGATATCGATCTCCACTATCCCGATCCTGCTAATAGCAAATACTTCCCAGGAAAGGAATTCAAGGCTATAAGCATAGGCGAGAGAATCTACCCGTACGCCGTACCATACAGGTGCCTTTATTCTCGCAATGTCGGGAACTTGTTCATGGCCGGAAGAGATATCAGCGTGACCCACATCGCCCTGGGTACAGTCCGAGTGATGAGGACTACCGGTATGATGGGGGAGGTCGTTGGCATGGCCGCTTCTGTATGCAGCAAAAACTCCTGCCTCCCGAGAGATGTATGGAAAAGCCATCTCTCCGAGCTTAAGGAACTTATGGAAACCGGCACTGGAGACTCAAGCCTTGCTGATAATCAGAAATATAATTGGGGTTTTACTCTTGAAAAAGAATAATTGCAGTCATGAAATCATACAATTACAAACAGATCTTGACCGCTTGTCTGTCGGCCATCTCAGGCCTTGCGCTAGTGAGCGGATGCTACTCTGAGGACTACAAAGTCATCCATTCGGAAATTAATGATTCCGAGTCTCTGTACAATATAACGACAGAGAAAATGGAATACAGGGATCCTTTCATCTATACCGACAAGGAGAAACAGGCATATTATTGCCCTGTTGTCGCATCGGACGGTATCAGGATCTTCAAGAGCCGTGACCTGAAGATGTGGAGAGACCTCGGGACCGTATACAATTATAGCGGAATCTATTCCGGCTATTCATACTGGGCCGCCGACATGTACAAATGGAAGGACAAGGTGTATTGCATAGCTACGGCTGTTTCATCAGGCGATTCCTTCAATTCGAAGAAAACCAACGCTGTTTTCGTCGGGGATTACGGTCCGGAAGGCGGAGAATGGCCGGTGAACAAGGACCATATCAATCTGCTTCCACAGTCCATCACTCAGAATATTGATGGTTCCCTCTATGTAGATGAGAGCGGAACTCCTTGGCTTGTCTATTGTAAGGAGGCGGCGACTGAGCTTACCCCGAATGGCTATGATGCCGGAATTTACGCCTGCAAGCTTAATGATGACCTTAGCGCCGTCGAAGGCGAGCCTGTACTCCTTTTTAACGGATCAAGCTCCCCATATGCCTGTCCTGCTGATGTGCGTGACGGCAAAAACGTCTATATCGCCGATGCGCCTATGCTCTACAGAGATCCTTCTTCGGGAAATCTCATCTGCATCTGGTCCCACTATGCGAAGCAGCCGGGAAATGACATCAACAAATGGTATGCTGTCGGGCAGGCCGTCTCCAGATCCGGGAAAATTGAGGGGCCATGGGAGCACCTTGGCGTAATCAACAACTACGACGGAGGTCACGGCTGCCTCTTCGAGGACTTGGACGGCAACCTTAAACTGGCATATCACCTTAATCCGATACTCTCTTCGAACGGCAAACCTCATCTTGTCATCAAGAATATTTCTCTCAAAAACGGGGTCCTTGACAAGGTTTCCCAGAAGCCGGCGGTCTTCGTGGAAGGCAAGGAAGATGAGGTGTCTCTCAAGAATGCAGTCACCCAATACAAGATTCCGGTAAGCATCGTCTTTTGTGACAGCTATTCCGGCAGCGTTACTGTAAGCATGGATCAGAGCAAGCTCCAGGATCTCTGTGACGAATATAATCTCAGCAGAAAGACCACATATCCTTTGCTCCCAAGTACGTCATACACTGTCAAGGATGCAAAATTGGGCTCCGGCAAGTTGTCCTCTGACCTCCTTCTCACCATTGACGCAAGCTCCCTGGAAGAGGACGTACAATATCTGCTCCCTGTTAAAATCAAGGTAAATTCTGACGAAGAACTTGATCTTATTGACAATGATGTCTATCTGATAGTTTCGAAGCCAGGCAGATTTGAATTCGAGACTCTGGACCAGACCAAGTTCAAAGTCCTGTTCTGCAACAGTTCCAGGGCCTATGAGCATAAAGACAATGCTTCCGGCGAACTCTTCCTCGGAGATACCTACAATGTGCGCTATCTCATTGACGGAAAACAGGATAAAGGCTGGTTCTCCAATTTCCAATGGTGGGAGCCATTTGTCCAGAGCAGATCAGGGGTAGAGACGGGCAAGGATGACTATGATTATGATTTTACTGAGTTCCATGCCTTCAAAGGCCGCCGTTGCGCCGTGACCCTTGTCTTCGATATGCAGAAATCCTATGATGTAGCCGCAGTCGGCTTGTTGGACAGACGACCTAACAATCCTGGAATTACGGACACGAAGAGTGTTGAATTCTATGTCTCGGACGATACAGTATTCAAATTCACCCCGGCCAAGGGCGTCGATTCCTACGATTATTCCGAGTACGGCAATCCTTCACAAAACAAGTGGACGAAGATAGCCTCGAATTCCAACCTTGCCAAAGCGCAGTCAATCCAATGGTGCCCGGTGAATGAGGACCAACTGCTGAACCACGGCGGCAGGGGAAGATATTTGAAGATAAGACTCCTCGGAACTTATGACGGTTCGATTACGCTCTACTCCCTGAGTGAAATCTATGTCAAGCAGCTAAGCAAAATAAATTACTGATAACCTTAAACCACAAAAACATGAAAAAAGAAAAAGAATCAAGCATGAGAGAGGGAAAAAGCTTCTACATCTCTCCTGAATGTAATCTTGTCAACATGGAGACATCTTCGCCAGTTCTCGCCGGCTCTTCCGGTAATGAAGCATACAGAGATGACGACGAACTGGAATGGACTTTAGAGTAATAATGACAAAACTGAAGAAGAAACAATCATGAAAAGATATTCTATTATTTTGCTATCTGCAGTCCTCGCGATTGGCGCCTGCAGCAAGGAGAATACGGACAAGGACATTTCAGAAATGTATCCGGTATTCTCAACCAAAATAGAAAACATCGAGACCAGAACCACTTTGGGGGAAGACCATTCCGTCCTTTGGGCGAAGGATGACTATGTCGCCGTCTTCAATGAAAAGACCACTTTGCTGAAGTACAAGGCAAGAGAAGGCGGCTCGTCCGAGACTCATCTGGAAGCCGTGTCAAGTGCAGGCGGCGAAGGGAGCGCTCTCAGCGCAAATGTCGCCTTTTATCCATACTCTGACGCTGTGACTTGCACTGAGACTTCTGGCACATTCACGCTAAGCACCTCTCTGCCCGCGTCTCAGACCTATTCGCCGGAAAGTTTCGGCGTAAATGCCTCCCCGATGATCGCCGTCACAGCAGGAGCGTCTGTGCCGACGTTCAATTTCAAGAATGTATTCGGCCTGCTTAAGCTTCAATTTACAGGCAACCAGACAATAAAGCGCATCAGCGTCAAGGGCAACAATGGTGAGCCTATGGCCGGCAGCCTCTCTGTAAGCATGAAGGCGGGCGGTGATCCTACCTACGTTTTCGGTTCCGATGCGAGTCTTTCCATAAGTCTGGACTGCGGAGACGGCGTGACTTTGAACGGAAGCACTCCGACACCTTTCTATATTTCCGTTCCATGCCGCGAATATTCAAATGGAATTACAGTCTCAGTCGAAGTTGCGGATGCGTCTGTAACCATCCCTGACATCTCTACGACTGGCGCCGTTACCGTAGGACGCTCAGCCATCCAGCCTATGACCCCATGCAAGATTGTCGGTGTGGAAACTCAGGTGATGAAAGAGTCCGATTTCCAGATCAAATTCTGCAATTCCTGCTATGCTTATGCGGCAAGCAATAAAGGGGTGGAAAGCGGAACTGAGGCCGACACTACTTTTGCCGATATCGGTGCTACCAAGATAAGAAAATACGACCATACAAATATATGGGGTCAATTTGCCATTTATAGTCCGAAACTTCTTCTCAGAGGCACTTCATCAGGGTGGACCTCCCTTCATGGAAATACGGGAACGCTCTGCCAGCCTAAGACCGATAACGCAGAGAGCGGCTTCGATGATTATGACTATGATTTCAAGGATTACCACTCCTTCGGAGGCCGCCGCCGTCAGGTGGCTATAGTAGTCGATATGAAAGAGGCCTGCAATGTAGCATCCGTCGGCCTTGTGAACTGGAACCGTACAGGTGCGGACAAGCAGCCTAAGGGACATCTCAAGGGCGTCGAGTTTTATGTTTCCAATGATCCGGACTTTTCGTTCACCCCGGCCTATGGTTCTTACAAAGCCAGTTATGATTATTCTAATTATGCAAATCCTAATGAGAACAACTGGACGCTTATAGCGAAGACAGATAATCTTGCTGTTTCTTCGAATAAAGATGAATTCCAGTGGGTTGATGTTCCTTATTCTCTTCTGGTAAGCGGGAAGGCGAAAGGCCGTTTCCTCAAGATCAGATTCCTCACCAATACTGGGATAGACGGGGCCACGGGCTACAGCGCCAGAGAGCTCAGCGTGAAGAAAGCCACAAATCTTGACTGATGACTAGATGAAGAATATAATACAGACCATACTTTTCCTCTGTATTTTATCTATTGGTTGCCAAGCCCGGAATATCACTATTCTGGGCTTAGGCGATTCAATAACAGAGGGCATAGAAGGACAGGGCTCATATTTGTCTCCTTTGAAGCGGATCTTGTTCGAAGAGGGTTATGACGTGACCTTCGTAGGGCCTAGGCTGAGCCGGAGCGGAGACGAGGCCATACCATGCTACGGCTGGTGTGGTAAGAATGTCGAATTTATCGATAGCACGATAGAGGCAGTGTACAGCCAATATCCGGCGGACATAGTCCTCTTTCATGCCGGCCATAATCATGACGCGGCGACAAAACCCGTGAAGGGAATCATAAATGCCTATAAATCAATAATCGGTAAAATACGGAATATCAATCCTGGCGCCGTCATTCTCGTCGCCGAGGTGATACCCTCAGGCAAACTTCCGAAATATTCTTATATCCCTGAATTAAACCGAAAGATAGCCAGGCTGGTCAGAGAATATGACGACGAAAAGGTGAGGCTGGTCGACATAGCCTCGGGCTACGACTGGAGCAAACTGAATGTCTCCGATAAGGTGCACCCTAATCCGGAAGGAAGAGAATGGATCGCCGGATGCTGGAACGAGGCCCTGAAAGAAATTCTGGGAGAACCCGTCTTCGCCCCCTTAAAGATTACGAGTGTCGATCTTGTCCCTGATGAGGCCTCAAAGGCGCCTAATTATTATTGTACATGGAACACGCAGGGTGCCTACTGCGGATACGGAGACATCCGCGCGCAGATGACCGAAGCCAATGTCTTCGGAAGCGGACCGGGCCAGGGCTGGATCAACTTCTATCCGAAAATCCGTAAAGATCTCTACTTTCTCCTTGACGACTCATGGGATATTCCCCTCGATGCCAATGAAGGATATGGTCATGATGAAGTTGACACGAGCAGGTTCCCTTCCATCGGAGGAGATGCTCAGGAGAGAATGAAGAAGTTGTCAGACATGGTGAGGGCAAAAGGATGGAAGGGCCTGGGCCTTTGGGTTGCCGCAAACAAGGATCCCCGGACCAAGATGTCGGATGATGAGTTCTGGAAGGACAGATTATCGACTTTCGACTCTTCCGGGGTGGCATATCTGAAGGTCGATTGGGGAAAGATGGAGCATGATGCAGAATATCGCAAGAGGATGACGCAGCTCGGAAAGCAGTATGCTCCTGGACTATGGATTGAGCATGCTCCATGCATAGGGCCGACTCCGACGGAGAATCTTCGTCCTTATGTCACCTTCAGCGATGTCTATAGGACCTACGATGTGGATGATATCATATCTGTGCCTCTGACAATAGACCGTGTCGGCAGAATGCTCTCCCTCAAGGCTGAGGAAGGGGCGAGGGGACTTGTCAATTGCGAGGATGAAGTTTACATCGCCGCAGGATTGGGCTGTGCCATGGGAATTATGCGGCATCCTTTCCTTAATGTCAACGGAAACGACTTGAATACGGTTTCGAAGATTAAGTATAAGGATATCTATCTCAGGCTGGACGAGGTTGTCAGGGCTGTGAGATGGAGCAGGATCGCCGAACCTTTCGGCGTGCGGGCTGATGTGAGAATCGACAGAGAACGGCTTACGGACAGGTGGATTTATTCTGACGGTGAATCCTGGGTCAAGCATGAAACAGGGGACACTGTCAAAGCGGGAGCTCCTGCCAGAGTGAGCCGCAATATGCCCCTGGCTGAGACAGACGATGTTTCCCCTGAACGTCCATATCTTCTGTGCAGCAGGTATCCTGACGGGGCGACGGCAGTCGTCGCGCTTCCGCGAAGAATCGCCCGCGAAAGAATTGCCAAGGCGGTGAACGTCTGCATAGAAATTGATGACATATTTAAGCCCGTAGGTGTCTTCGGAGTGTTCGGCTCGTTGACGCTCAAAGCCGAAGGCCTCCAGGGCAGGAAATTCAGGGTTCTCGCCCAGGATCTCGCCGGAGAGGGGGCCGTGGACATTTCAGATGCAGTTGAGATCAGCGAACGTGGAATCAGCATTCCCGGGGCGGTCTTGAAGCGCGTCGGTACTATGGCGGCCTCTCAGGGAGACATCTCCTCACCCGGGACGGTGATTCGTATCTATGATGCGGACGGCTGCCCGGTTACCAGCAATTGATAATTCGATGACCCTCTTCGCTGATACCGGGCCATGTGAAGTAACGACCTCAACAAGAAAGAGCCAACCACGCTTTTCATCGCTGATTATTATATCTGGAAGTTTTGAGTGTTCTGTGATCTGAAGATTAAGGGATTTCAGCCCGTCCTCATCCAAACATAAGTCTTTATCCTCTGTTCCCTGGCCTTACTCGAAGGTGACGCTGTCGATTCTTATCTGGAATTTCCCGGCGGGGGCGTCGACATCCACGGTCTCGCCGGCCTTGCGCCCCATGAGGGCCAGGCCGATAGGGGAGTTGCATGAAAGCTTCCCGTGCTCGAGGTCCATCTCGTGATGGCTTACGATGGTGAAGGTCATTTTCTTCCCCGTGCCGAGATGGGTGAATTCCACCTTGCTCAGCAGGGAAATCCGGTCTTTCGGCAAGGCGCTCCGGTCGATAATCCTGGTATTCTCGAGAATTTTCCGCAAGAAACGGATACGGCTGAACATCTTGCCCTGGGCGCGCCTGGCCGCCCTGTATTCGGCATTTTCGCTCAAGTCTCCCTGGGCGCGGGCCTCTTCCAGCGCGTCCTTTATCCGCGGATATTCCACGTTCATGAGATTGTTGAGTTCGGAGACAATCTCATCGTAGCGTTCTTTTGAAAGATATTCCATTCAGGTTTCTGTCGCTTGCCGGCAAAGATACAGCAATTCCTTCATAATTTTCGCCATATTTGCATTAAGCAATCTTCAACAATATGAAAACAACCTTCCCGGCAATATTTCTTACGGCGTTATCACTCTCCATGACATCCCTAAACGCCTACAGCCAGGAACATGACATAGAATACTTCAAAAACCATGTCTACCTGAAGACCGAAATCAACGGCAAACCAGCAAACCTCATCTTTGACACCGTCGCAAATAAAACTCCGTTCACAAACGAAAATGGAGGCTTGGGAGGCAAATCAACAGGATATATAATAAGCATCGCCAACGCAGACATCGCCGGTGTCATCACAGATTCCGACATGGCAAAATACCACACTGACAAAAAAGGCTCAATGGCATCAACAAACTATATCGCCAATCTCGGCAATGAAGTCTGGTCCCGATTCGACATCATTCTCGATCTCGCCGACAACAAAATATATCTGAAAAAGAATTAAATCACCAGATGAAATACGATAATTCGGCCGTCCGCCGCCAGGACAGGCTCATGGAGGAAGACAGGGCCCTGGACCTTCTTCGTACGGCGGAATATGGAACCCTTTCCATGATTGATGAAGAAGGCCGCCCTTACGGGATTCCCGTGAACTATGTCTGGGACGGGAAGGCTTCTATTTACATCCACTGCGCTCCGGAGGGCAGGAAGCTCCGGGCCATTTCCGCCCATCCCGAAGTGAGCTTCAGCATAGTAGGGCGCGTCAATCTGCTCCCGTCAAAATTCACTACGGAATATGAGAGCCTTGTTCTGAGGGGGACGGCACATCTCGGCCTTCCTGAGGAGGAAAGGATGCACGCCCTTGTCCTGCTCCTGGAAAAACTTTCGCCCCATGATTTGGAAATCGGTAAGAAATATGCCGAGAAATCCTTCTTCAGGACAGAAATAATCCGGATAGACATTTCGCAATTCAGCGGCAAGACAAAGCGGATGCGGGTGTAAGGACTCTCTCAGTCTCTGGAAGTGTTTTCTGTATCCATGGCGGACTTGTGGCGTTCCCTGGCCTGGCTCGGGGGAAAGCCAAATCCATGAAAATCCGGCAAATGGACTAAACTTGCGAAAAAGACAGGCCGGGTGGTTTGATACGCCTTTGTTATTTTTTGAGACGGGGCGTTTGCTGCAGATGGCGGTTTAAGCTATTTTTGAAAAAAAGAACTGCAATGCTAGAACTAAACCGCCATACCCTTATCCCCGCAGCTGTTTCTGCAATCCTTTGTTTCGGCTTTAATACGGCGCATACGCCGGCCATACAACGGCCGGCCGACTCTGCCGCAATCACGCGCAGCGGCTACAGCGCCATCGCTCCGGCAAAAAACACCCAAGCCGGCAAGCTCAGCAAGGGCGGCAGTCCTGCAGTAGAGAACATCCCGGTCGATTTTTCCAGGGTGGAAGTCCGCGACTCTTTTTGGTCTCCGCGCATCGCTGTGCACAAGAGAGTCACCCTGCCTTTCTGCATAGACCAGTGCGAAAAGAAAACCCATAGGGTGGATAATTTTAGAGTTTCGGCAGGATGGAAAGAAGGTGGCTTCGAAGGCGTGTTCTATGACGATTCCGACCTCCACAAAATGCTTGAAGGAGCATCCTATACACTTCAGAACTTCCCCGATCCGAAGATAAAGGCTTCAATAGATTCAATCATTGCCGCAGTTGCCGCCGCTCAGAAACCAGACGGCTACTTGGACACCTACTATATCCTCGGTGATTATTCCAAGCGCTTCACTGATATGGATAAACACGAGATGTACATAGCGGGGCATCTCATCGAAGCGGGACTGGCCAATTTAAAGGCAACCGGCGACACCATCCTGCTCGGAGCCGCCAAGCGGTTCGCAGACTGCCTTGTGCGCAATTTCCAAGAAGGGAAGCGAGACTGGGTTCCCGGGCATCCGGAGATTGAACTCGCCCTTATTAAGCTTTATTCCCTTACCGGGGACGGAAAATATCTGTCCCTGTCGCACCGCCTTTTGGAAGAACGCGGCAGAGGGCTTGGTACATGGCCTTCTGACTGGAGAGAATACTATCTTGACGATGCCCCCGTCAAAGATTTTGACAAAATTCACGGGCATGCGGTGAGAGCGATGTACCTTTTCTCGGCGATGGCCGACTATTCCGCGGTAACAGGAAGCGATGAGTATCTCCCTGCCCTTGACAGGCTCTGGAACAATGTCGTTGGAAGCCGTATGTACATCACAGGAGGAATAGGATCTTCCGCCAAGAATGAAGGTTTCACCGAGGATTTCGACCTTCCGAACAAAGAATCGTACTGCGAGACTTGCGCCAGCGTGGGAATGGCTTTCTGGAATCAGAGGATGAACAAACTCACAGGCGATGCAAAATACATAGACGTGCTGGAAAGGGCCATGTACAATGGGGCGCTGGCCGGAGTTTCACTCTCTGGAGATCGCTTCTTTTATGTCAATCCTTTGGCCTCCGATGGAGACCATCACCGGCAGCCTTGGTATGGAACGGCATGCTGCCCGAGCCAGATTTCGAGATTCCTTCCGTCCGTAGGAGGCTATATCTATGCGGAATCAGCCGACGGCATATGGGTCAACCTTTACGTGGGCAGCAAGGTCGACGTCGATGCCGGCGGGAAGTCGTGGACGCTTTCAATGGACACCAGATATCCTTGGGACGGGGAGACAGCTCTTTCTTTGGATGCCAAAAGCTCAAGACAGGCTGCCAGGTTTGCACTTCGGCTGAGAATTCCTGGATGGTGTAGAGATTTCACTATAGAAGTGAATGGAGAGAAGGCTGCATATCGGATGGACCGAGGATACGCTGTCATAGAGCGGAAATGGAGAGGCGGCGACAAAGTTAGACTTTCTATGGATATGCCGATTGTCCTTAACGAAGCCGATCCGAGGGTAACTGCAGACAGAGGCCGGAGGGCTGTCTCGAGAGGACCTCTGGTGTATTGCCTGGAGGAAGCGGACAATGCCGACACGAGTGAATGGCTTCTCCCTAAGGATGTTTCATTTTCTTGCAGATACGAAAGCGGGCTTCTTGGCGGTATCGAGACGATAACCAGCAGCAACGGACTGAGGTTCATCCCTTATTATGCCTGGGACAACCGTGCGCCGGGCAAAATGGAGGTCTGGGTAAAAAATATGATTTTATAGACAAGGCGAGGGAACGAGTTCAAGAAACTTCTGGAATATGAGATTGCTTGGAAAAGTTTTCTTCCGGAAATGCTTCGTGACCGCTTATGCGGCGATTTTCTTCCTGCCAAGCCTCAATGCCGGCCCCCAGTATTCTTTCCGTAAAATCGAGGTCGAAGACGGGCTGTCCCAAGATATGGTCTACACCATCATCCAGGACAAGGACGGATTTTTGTGGTTCGGGACGCAGAACGGTCTCAACCGGTATGACGGTTCTGCGCTGAAAATATACCGCAGCGATGATGCCAGGCTACGCAGCGATGCCATTTTCTCTCTGGCTCAGGACGAGAGCGGTAAAATCTGGGTCGGGACTCTTGACGGTCTCAGCGTCATGACTCCGGGCGCTGATACTTTTGAGAATCCAGCCATCGGTGACGGCCTCGTCAGGGACATAGCAATCTCCGATGACGGCTATGCATGGCTCAGTCTATCTGATACGGTTCTCTGCCGTGTCTCCTGCAAGGATTTGAAGGGAGAGGTGGTAAGTCTTCGTCCTTACCTTGCCGAGGGTTCGCAGATACGTTCCATTTGCCTTGACGGCGGAGGCAATGTGTGGATAGCCGCTTTCCGTTCGGGCTTGCTGAAACTGAACCTTCAGACAGGAAAGGTCGACCGTTTCCTTTACAGACCTGAAGGCAGCCTTACCGGCAACAATTTCAGCAAGGTGTTCCTGCTTGACCCCAACACCCTTCTGGTCGGCACTGTTTCTGACGGGGTGCTGTCTTTTAATCTCAGGAACCAATCCTTCAGCCGGATTCCTCAGCTTGGTGGAGAAAATGTCCGTTTCGTCCACGACATCGGCCGCGACAAAGAATCCCGTATATGGGTTGGAGCGGAGAACGGACTGCATATATGGACACAAGGAGACGGTGTCACCCATCTCGTCCACGATACCGATAACCCCTGGTCTATCTCAGACAATGCGGTGTTTTCCATCGAAAGAGACAGCGAGGGCGGAATGTGGCTCGGGACTTATTTCGGCGGAGTCAACTATTACTCGTCTTATGCCTCGCAATTTGAGAAGTTTTTCCCGACAGGGGAGAGCGGTTCTCTTAGCGGGAAGAATGTGAGCGAGTTCTGCGAGAGGGAAGACGGCCTTGTCTGGGTGGGAACAGAGGACAAGGGACTGAATCTTTTCGATCCTTCGTCTGGAACATTCAAGTCCGGCTTTGTCCCTTCCGGCAACATCCATGCTCTCCGTATGCTGGACGGAGATCTTTGGGTCGGGACCTACTCGGACGGACTGTATATTCTCCGTGACGGGAAACCGGTGGAGCATTTCGAGGCATCCAGCAGGGAAGGTTCTCTCGGGGATAACAGCGTCTATTCCATTTACCGCGACTACCATGGCGGTATATGGATTGGCACGGAAAGGGGACTGTACTCGTACAGCAAAGGCCGTTTCGACAGAGTAAACCAGGAGGGCATCAACTCTCAGGTCAATGACATACTGCAGGATTTCGACGGCAACTTGTGGTTCGTCACGATGGGTCAGGGCGTTTTCCGCCTGGACATTTCATCCGGCGAATGGTCGAATGCCACGCCGGAGGGGCTGGGGAGTGTCCTGATGACAACCGGGATTATGGAGACCTCTTCGCATGACCTCTGGTTCTCTACGGACGGCGGCGGCATTTACATGTACTCTAGGCAACAAGGCAAAGTGGTGAAGCATCTCACCGTGTCTGACGGTCTTCCTTCTAATGTGGTCTACAAGCTCCTTTCCAGTCCGGCAGGTGACATCTGGGGCAGCACGGCCAGCGGCCTTTTTATGATTTCTGGCGGAAACGGCGCGGTCAGGACCTTTACTCATCGCGCCGGTCTCCTTTGCGACCAGTACAACTACAAGTCCGGCTTCCTGTCAAAAGACGGCTGGATGTACTGGGGAGGAGTCAAAGGATTCTGTAGATTCATGCCCGACCGTTTGAAGTGGCCTGAAGAGTCCTCCAGGATAGTCTTCGACAAATTCTCGGTCTCCGGAAACGACATAAGTCTGACAAATGACTTCGTGGCTAAGGTCAAACCATCCGACCATGTGTTTACCATAGGTTTTGCGGACCTCGCTTTCGCTATGGCCGGAGTCAATTCGTACAAGTATATGCTGGAAGGTGCCGATAAGGAGTGGATTGCCGCATCGGAACCTCAGAAAGTTACTTATTCCAATCTTCCGCCGGGGCGTTACCGGTTTCTGGTGGAAGCCGAAACCCCTGGACTTGACAGGGAACTTTCTTATAAGGCTTTCACCATCAGGGTTTTGCCTCCATTCTGGAGATCTGGGTGGGCTTATCTGTTGTATGTCATGCTGTTTTGCGGTCTTGCCTCCTTTGCCGTCCTTTATCTCCGGAGCAAGGAGAGAAGCCGTAATGCCTCTATCGTGGCCGGTATGGAGCGGGAGAAGGAAAAGGAACTCTATGACTCCAAGATAGAGTTCTTCACAAATATCACCCATGAAATCCGTACGCCTCTCACCCTGATCAGCATGCCTCTGGAAGAGTTGATGAAGAAGGTCGGCAAAGACTCTCCTGAGCGAGAGAGCCTTTCTGTCATCAAACGCAATTCGGACAGGCTGCTCAGTCTTGTCAACGAGCTCCTTGATTTCAAAAAGATAGGCTCCAGCGAGCTGCAGATGAACTATGTTCATGCCGATGTGGAGGATCTTCTGCGCAGGAGCGTGTCTTCTTTCAAGTCCATGGCCGGAATTGACAGGCTTGAAATAAGGGAGTCCTATCCGGAAAACCGACTGGCGGCGGATGTGGATGTGGAAATCTTTGAAAAGATAATGTCCAACCTTCTCAGCAATGCGCTCAAACACGCCGCCACCTTTGTAGGTGTCGGACTGAGACAGGATGGGGACTATTTTGTGACCGTCGTCTCAAACGACGGCGACATCATTCCGGCGGAGGATGCCGAGAATATCTTCAACCCTTTTGTGAAACTTGATCCGTCCAGCAGCGGCTCTGGACTGGGACTGCCTTTTGCAAGAAAACTTGCGGAAGCACACGGAGGGTCGCTCAGGCTTCTTCCAGAGCAGGAAGACAATAAATTCGAGGTCCGTCTCCCTCTCGCTCAGGCCGGAGCTTTCCGTCTGAATGCGCAAGAGACACCTGAAACCCAGGAAGAGCAGGAGCTTGAGACAGGGGACGGCAGGAAGGTTATTATGGTAGTGGAGGACAATGAAGAGTTCCGCCATTTTCTGTCAAGGCAGCTCGGAGCAGTCTACTCCGTGCTTGAGGCTTCCGGCGGGGAGGCCGCGCTCTCCCTTCTCAAGGACCATCAGGTTGATCTTGTCATCACTGACCTCATGATGCCTGGAATGGACGGCATGGAACTCTGCTCCAGAATAAAGCAGAGTCTGGAATACAGCCACATCCCGGTGATAATGCTGACTGCCAAGACCGATCTCCGCACCAAAATCGAAGGAGTCAACAACGGAGCCGACGAGTTCCTTTCTAAGCCATTCTCTTCGGAATACCTTTCCGCCCGTATCCGCAACCTCTTGTCCTCTCGTGACAAGATGCAGAAGGATTTCTCCCATTCGCCATACGCAGAGATCAGCGCTGTGGCTAAGACAAAGACCGACCAGGCTTTCCTGGAGAAGATTACCAGCGTCATTTCTGACAATATGGAAAACCAGGACTTGGATGTAGACGACCTTGCAAAGGCCCTATTCATGAGCAGGGCGACTCTTTACCGAAAGATGAAAGGAATCGTGAATCAGACCCCTAACGATTTCATCCGTCTATGTCGTCTTAGAAAAGCCGCGGAACTTATTGCCGAAAAGGAATACAAAGTCAACGAGATAGCCTACATCGTCGGCTTCAGTTCCCCGTCATATTTCACCAAATGCTTCCAGAAGCAGTTCGGGGTATCCCCGAAAGATTTCGTCAAATGAGACTTTAGATATGAGAAAAACTTTATTCGCTTTTTCCGTAGCCATCTTAACCGCGCTAGCTGTATCGTCTTGCGGCCGGGGCCACGTCATCGAAGCCGGCATCATTACCGATGGCGGGGCAGATTCTGGTCGTGATTCGCTTGCCGCCCTGCTTTCCAGCCTGGGTTTCAACTGCAGTGAAATCAACATAGCAACAGAAAAAGACCTGAAATGCTATGATGTGCTTTGGTATCACAGGGATGACACTTCTGCTTTCACCGAGGCTGAAATCAAGGCTCCTGCCATAAAGAAGTACGTTTCCGGTGGCGGCAGGCTTATCTTGTCCATGGATGCTGTGAGGCTTGTTAACGAATGGGGAGTCGAGCCTCAAAAGATAGAACCTTATGAATACGAAGCCGTAGACGGGGGCTTCGGCCGAAAGGTAGGATTCCACGCTTTCAGGGAACATCCTCTTTTCGACGGCATGAGCGGAGGCGCTTACGTATGGCATGGCCACGAGGACAACACCTGCAGGGTCCTAGGATTTCCGGAGGGAAAGGTACCTGAAGGTAAAAACGCCAAAACCGCCGGTATTTTCTGGGAATACATTTTCTACCATCCGGAAGAGAAAGTCATCTGGGAAGAGTCCCTTGGAAAAGGGAAGATTCTTTCCATCGGCGGGCTGCTATACTACGGTCGGTCCAATTATAACAAGGATTTGCTTGAGCGATTCACCCTCAATTGCGTCAATTACATGGCAGGAAAGAAGTCCGGAAGCCGCGTTCTCTGGTGGGACTATTCCCCGCGCGAAATTGTTCCGGATGTCTACGAGGCTTCCATGGCCAAAACGCCCGAGGCAAAAACTTGGCGCGCGCTCGATGATGCAGACGCCATTTGCTGGAAGGCGGAGAGAAACGAAGTGGATATCCCGTCCCGGCGTTCGATGACGATTGCAAAGGAGAGCGGAGGAATATTCGAAATCTGGACCCATCCTTTTCTGTCTGTGCGGGATGTCAGAGTGTTCGCGGAGACCAGCGTCAATGGAAGAGACACCTTGGTGCAGCTTGACCAGGAGGGAGCTCATCTTGAGCTGAGGTTCAATTCCCTTCAAAGAGAATACACAGCCGGTAACACGACAATTGACGAGACTATAGTTCCTTCCGTGTCAAGGCCTCAAGTGGTCACTCATTACGAGTGGAGCGGTGGAGAAGTGCGCAGACTGATTGTTGACTTCAAGCACAACCTGAGGTATATGTGGCCATACGATGCAGGAGCTCTCGGCTCGATTCATTACGGGTGGGCTGAAGGCCTGAATGCTTTCGTCTCATCCAATCCGGACAGAGAGTTTGTGTCTATGGTCGGATCCAATGCCAAGGGGGAGCTTCTGGAGGCGGGAAGATATGATAGAATGGATTACAGGAACGGCAGACCTGAGGGACGGGAGACAAAGCTCCTTCAAGTCATGGCTTCGGTGGCTTTTGACGTCAGCGGAAGCAAGGCCTGCGATATTGTCTTTTCGGCGGGTAGCGAAGGCTGGAACACCGCTGTCAAAGACTACAGGGATGCATTGAAGTCCCCGGAAGGTATCTTCCAGAGCAGCGCCGCCTTTTATGAGGCTTATCTTGAAAACCATGTTTCAATCGAGACTCCGGACACGGTTTTCAACAAGGGCTACAGATGGGCTCTCGGAAGTGCCGCTCAGTTCATGGCCGAAACACCGGGCATGGGTCTTGGAATGATGGCCGGGTACTCTTCTTCGATGAGAGGCTGGGGCGGGGGACAGGATGTCAGCGGCAGGCCTGGTTACGCCTGGTATTTCGGACGTGACTCCGAATGGGGCGCCCTCGCTTTCCTCGAGGCGGGAGATTTAGATGCCGTAAGAGCTACGCTGGAGATGCTTATGCGTTTCCAGAGGGTAGACGGAAAGATTTTCCATGAAGCCACCACAAGCGGCTCGATTCACTATGACGCCTCGGACGCAACACCTTTCTTTGTAGTCTTGATGGCAAGATATCTTGAAGGGAGCGGGGATGTGGCCTTTATCAGAAGCCATGAGAAAGAGATCCGTCTGGCGATGGACTATTGCCTTTCTACAGATACGGACGGTGACCATCTCATAGAGAACACACATGTAGGGCATGGCTGGCTTGAAGGAGGGGATTTCTTCGGTTCCAAGACCGAGCTTATCCTTGCTGCCACTTGGGAGAGGGCCCTTAAAGACGCGGCAGTCCTTATGTCGCTTTGCGGAGATGAAACCAAAGCGGCTTTCTTCACTGATGAAGTTGCCAGGGCGAGGCTGAATATAGAGAGCAAGTTCTGGAATGCAGAAGGGGCATATTACAATTATGGCATAATGCCGGACGACTCTCCGACACGGGATCTCCTCGCACTTGCGGCGGCCTCCATCTATCTCGGAGACCTGGACAGAGATCGGAGCCGCTCAACCATGGAACATTTCGCGTCTACCCTATATTCCCGAGACTGGGGAGTCACCCAGGCTCCCGATACAGTGAAGCTAAGCTATCTCGGGGCGTATACAGAGAACAATATCTGGCCTCTTTTCACAGGCGCAGTCTCGCTCGCCGAATATAAGACCGGGCGTTACGTCCAGGGCTTCTCCGACATGATGGCGAACATTGCTTCTTACCTTGGCCCCTCTCCAGGCAGAGTGCCTGAAGTTCTGAGCGGTGAGATTTACCGCTCCAACGGCATTACTCGCCATCAATGCTGGTCCGAGACCATGGCTGTCCAGCCAGCCCTGGAGGGTATGCTGGGATTCAGACCTTATGCATTAGAAGACAGCATCACGCTTGCTCCTCGACTGCCGGAGGACTGGACGAGGTTCAATGTCGGGAATCTCCGCTGCGGTTCCGCCGTAATAAGCGCCGAGATGACCCGCAGAAAAGGTGAGGTCAGATGGCTTCTGCATTCCACACGCCCTGTAAAGGTGGTCTTATCACCATCCTTTGCGCCAGGAACGCGTGTCATGGAAGTCAAAGTAAACGGCCGCCCTGCAGAGTTCAGCTCAATGAACGAAGATGAATACATCCGTCTCAGCCTTCCTGTGACTGTGAATGGCGATTCGGAGCTTGTCTTTTCCATATCGGACGGAATCACCGTTCTCCCTAAATACAGGATAGCGTCGCCAGGAGATCCTTCGCGCGGGGCTAAAATCCTCAAGCAAGAATATAGCGGAGGACATCTTAAGGTGACAGTGGAAGGTTACAGGGGTACAGCAGACACCATATTGGTGTATGACAGAGGCCAAGTTATTGAAATAGAAGTGGTTTTCCCAAAAGGTGAGGGTAAATCCGCGATCTGTGAAATAATTCTTTGATAGGATTTTGCCATTTTTTGATACGATGGAAAAACGATTTATGACAGTGGAAAATCATCTTTGCATTGCACTGCTGTCCGGAGAAAATTTCTCCGATAGCTTTTTAACTGTTTAATCTCAATAACTTACAAGGTTCAGAAAATTTTTCGATTAGAACTCTGTAGATTTGCGGACGCATCCTAAGACGCTATCCGC
>Ga0256404_1003251_pt1 | contig 33629 bp, 29 predicted proteins | sample RumenRJG_01DNA_FD_185990 | JGI IMG/M metagenome (GOLD analysis project Ga0256404, IMG submission 185990) | Bovine rumen microbial communities from Lethbridge, Alberta, Canada - RJG_01 | ecosystem: Host-associated > Mammals > Digestive system > Stomach > Rumen | place: Canada: Alberta | collected... | reverse complement strand
AAGTGGTCGGTCCCATCATCATCAATTCTGGCTACCGCAACCCTCGCGTCAACACCCTGGTCGGTGGCGTCAAGAGCTCTCAGCACCTCCTTGGCCAGGCTGCCGACATCCGCCCTCGCGACCCGCAGCAGTTCTCTAAACTTGTGGACTTCCTCCGCGCCAATCCTTACACCGACCAACTCCTGACTGGCAACGGCTGGCTCCACATCTCGTGGAATCCCTTCGCCCTACCCCGCCACTTCGTCAGAATCGGGTATTACAAATAGAAAAATGGGCACAAAGGGGTCTACCCCTTTTGTGCCCTTTATTTCTTGACCACCTTACCGTTTGCGGGGAACATCACTTCACCACGATTTTTTTGCCATTCTTGATGTAGATGCCACGCTGGGTGGGAAGGCTTTGCCTTCTTGCATGATGCGGAGGGTCTCGGTGATGGCGGGGTCGTCGCTGTTGAGGTACTCTATCCAGGCCTCTTCCTTCATCATGTTGTAGATGATGCGGCTGATGATGAAGCGCTCCAGGAGCTTGTAGGAACGCTGGATCATGAGGTTGCGACGCTTCAGGCCGTTCTTCTCGGCATAGGTGGCAAACTTGTCGACGATGTTCTGGCGCTTCAGGTAGTTGGCCATGTCGTTGACACCATCTATCTGGCTGAGCTTCTGACGGTTCTCGTCGGTATAGCTGTAGGCGAACATGATGATTTGTCCGCTCATGGATGCCTGCTTGTAATAGGAGGTGACGTTGGTGGTATCTTCAGGGACGAAGATGTCGGGGGTGATGCCACCACCACCATAGACGGGACGGCCATTGGCGGTGTGATACTCCTTGCCCTCGTGCTTGATGCTGTCGCCAGAGAAGAACTCGCCGTGCTCGTAGCGTGCAAGGATGTCTTCCTCGTAGTCTTTGTTCTCGCCTGCGGTGTAGGGCTTCTGGATGCAGCGTCCTGAGGGTGAATAGTAGCGGGCAATGGTGAGGCGAATCATGGACTGGTCACCAAAGGCGATGGGCTGCTGTACGAGACCCTTGCCGAAGGAGCGGCGCCCGATGATGGTGCCTCGGTCGTTGTCCTGGATGGCACCAGCGAGAATCTCGGATGCCGATGCAGATGTCTCGTCGATGAGGATGATGAGGGGTATGTGCTGGTAGCTGCCGCGACCATCGCTACGATACTCCTGACGGGGCGACTTGCGGCCCTGGGTATAGACGATGAGGCGGTTCTTGGGCAGGAACTCGTTGGCAATCTGTACGGCCGACTGCAGGTAACCGCCTGTATTGCCGCGCAGGTCGATGCAGAGGCTCTGGAAGCTTTCCTGCGACAGCTTGGCCAGGGCGATGAGCAGTTCGGGGTAGGTGTTCTCGCCGAAGTTCTTGATGCGGATATAGCCCGTCTTGCTGTCGAGCATGTAGGTGGCGGTGACGCTCTTGGTGGGTACCTCGCCACGGGTGACGGTGATGCTGCGCACCTTCGTCTCGCCATAGCGCAGGATGCCCAGCTTGACCTTGGTGTCCTTGGGGCCCTTCAGGCGGTGCATGGCTTCCTCGTTGGTGAGCGTCTTACCCGTAAAGGGCTTGTCATCGACCATGACAATCTTGTCGCCAGCAATGACGCCAGCACGCTCGGCAGGACCGTTGCTGATAACCTGCTGCACGTGGAGCGTGTCCTGACGGATGGTGAACTCGATGCCCACGCCGGAGAACGAGCCGCGCAGGTCGTCGTTGGCCTGCTGCACGTCCTTGGCAGAGATATAGACGGAGTGGGGGTCCAGCTCGGCGAGTATCTGGGGCATAGCCTTCTCGACGAGGTCGTTGACATTGACCGTGTCCACATACTGGTCGTTGATGATGTGCAACAGGTTGTTGAGCTTGTTGCTGCTGCTGTTGATGATGCTCAAGCGATTGCCTGAGAAGTGGTTGGCATAGAACGTGCCAATCAGGATGCCAATGACTACGCAGATGGCCATCATCAAGGGTGAGAAGCGGTGCTTATTCTGATTCATATTTCTATCTTTTCGTTATTGCGTTATAACGACATAACGTTCGGTTATTCTCCTAAGTAAACTACTTCGATGCCTGCGCGCTCCAGTAGTTCGATGCCATCCATGAGACGGTATTTCTCACCATAGACCACGCGCTTGATGCCAGACTGGATGATGAGCTTGGCGCACTCAATGCAGGGCGAGGCGGTGATGTAGATGGTGGCTCCGTCGGAGTTGTTGTTCGAGCGTGCCAGCTTCGTGATGGCATTGGCCTCGGCATGCAGAACGTAGGGCTTGGTGACGCCGTTGTCGTCCTCGCAGACGTTCTCGAAACCGCTGGGCGTGCCGTTGTAGCCGTCGCTGATAATCATATTGTTCTTGACCACCAGTGCACCCACCTGACGGCGTGTGCAGTAGGAGTTCTTTGCCCAGATGCGGGCCATCTCCAGGTAGCGCTGGTCAAACTTGGTTTGCTTATCCATGGGTCTAATGGGTTTTATGGGTTTTGTGGGTTTTATGGGGAGGTTTGATACCGTTTCTTTTCAGCAAGGCATCGATGGTGGGCTCACCGCCACGGAAGCGCTTGTAGAGCGTCATGGGGTGCTCGGTACCACCCTTGGAGAGCACCTCGTCGCGGAAGCGCTGGGCGGTCTCTTGGTTGAAGATGCCGTGTTTCTTGAACACGCTGAAGGCATCGGCGTCGAGCACCTCAGCCCACTTGTAGCTATAGTAGCCGGCAGCATAGCCGCCTGCCATGATGTGCGAGAACTGTACGGTCATGCAGGTGTCGGGCAACTGTTCGCCCAGAATGGCTTTCTTCCACGCCTGCTTCTCGAAGGGGATGATGTCCTCTGTGAACTCCTCGCGCTGGGTATAGTAGGCCATATCCAGCAGACCGAACGATACCTGTCGCAGACAGGCTGTTGCCGCCATGAAGTTACGGCTCTTGACGATGCGGTCGATGAGCTCGTCGGGTAGGGGCTCGCCCGTCTGATAGTGGAAGGCGAAGGTGCGCAGGAAGTCTTTCTCGATGGAGTAGTTCTCCATGAACTGTGAGGGCAGCTCCACGAAGTCCCACCAGACGTTGGTGCCACTCAGACTCTCAAAGCGCGTGTTGGCAAACATGCCGTGCAGCGAGTGGCCGAACTCATGGAGGAAGGTCTCCACCTCGCCCAGTGTCAGCAGGGCAGGCTTCTCTTCTGTAGGCTTGGTGAGGTTCATCACCACCGAGACGTGCGGACGGACGTTCTCGCCCTTCTTGTCGATATACTGTCCTTGATATTCCGTCATCCAGGCACCGCTCTGCTTGCCCTTGCGGGGGTGGAAGTCAGCGTAGAAGACGGCGAGATAGCTGCCATCCTTGTCGAACACCTCGTAAGCCTTGACGTCAGGATGGTAAACAGGAATGTCCTTGTTCTCCTTGAAGGTGATGCCGTACAACTTGTTGGCAAGACCGAAGACACCGCCTATCACCTTCGACAGTTCGAAGTAGGGACGCAGCATTTCCTGGTCGATGTTGTACTTCTTCATCTGCAGCTTGTGACTGTAGAAACTAGTGTCCCAAGGCTTCATCTTATCTACATCTTTGTGGGCCAACTTGCGTAGTTCGTCGCGTTCCTTGACAGCTGTAGGTTTGTACGCATCGACAAGGTTGTTAAGCAGGCGGTAGACACCGCGCGTATTGCTGGCCATGCGACGCTTCAGCACGTAGTCGGCGTAGGTCTTGTAGCCCAACAGCTGGGCTATCTCACGGCGCAGGTTGACGATGCGCTTGCAAATCTCGATGTTGTTCTCCGTGTTGTCGTGTGTACAGACGGTGTTGTGCGCCATAAACAGCTGCTTGCGCAACTCACGCTGAGTGCTGTACGTCATGAATGGTGAGAATGACGGAAAATCCAGTGTGAACACCCAGCCCTGCTTGCCTTGCTCCTTGGCCGTCAGCGCAGCAGCCTCGCGAGCCGTCTCAGGCAGTCCGTCCAGCTGTGCCTCGTCGGTGATGTCGAGCGTGAAGGCTTTCTGCTCCTTCAGCAGGTTCTGCGAGAACTGCAGGGAGAGCATCGATGCCTCTTCCGTCAGCTGGCGCAGACGCTCTTTGCCAGCCTCGTCGAGCAGGGCACCAGAGCGTACGAAACCATCGTAGCAGTTGTCGAGTAGCATCTTCTCCTCTGGCGTCAGCTTGCGGTGGTGCAGGTGTACCTGACGGATACGCTCAAAGAGTCGGGGATTCAGACGCACGTCGTTGGCATGCTGGGTGAGGATGGGCTGCATCTTCTGGGCCAACGCATCCATCTCGTCGTTGGTTTCTGCGCTGAGCAGGTTGAAGAACACCGTCGATACGCGTGACAACAGGTCGTAGTAGCCCTCGTCCTCCTCTGTATTGATGATGGTGTTGTCGAAGGTGGGCTTCTCCGGATTGTTGATGGTCTTCTCTATCTGTTCGTTGTCACGACGAATACCCTCCATGAAAGCTTCCTCGAAGTCTTCCAGGCGGATACGGTCAAAGGGCACGGTATCGTGCGGGGTACCATAGGGTTCGAAAAAAGGATTGACACGCTTTCCTTCTGTCATTTCCTGTCTATCTGGTTCGTTCATACTAACTTTTTTCTCTTTTTAACTTGCAAAGATAGTGTAAATAGAGCGAACCGCAAAATAAATTAGTTTTTTTTAATCTACATGAGCAATCGTTCAAGCAAAGGAATTTCAATGCGCCCGCGATGAAGCGTCAGCTGTTGGTCGCTCTGCATCTCGTTGAGGGCGTGGCTGATGTCCAGACGACTGTCGTTGAGGTCGTCGGCAATCTGCTTCATCAGCACATAGAACGTCTTGGGACCGGCAGGGTAGAGACAGCGCGAGAAGAAGTAGCGCACCAACCGTTCGCGCAGGTCCTTGGGGGCTGAGCGCCAGGCACGACGGTGCAGGCGCTGGCTCTCTGTCGCCATAATGTTGAGCAGGTTCAGGCGGAACACCAGTTGGGTTTCCAGCAGTAGCAGTACCTCCTGCTTGTCGATGGTGATAAAGTTGCAGGGACTGTCGGCTCGGAACGTGCTGCTATAGCGTTGGGACAGTCCGAAGAGACGGTCGGGCTGTACGATATACGGTGCCTTGACGGTTTCTACGACTCGGCAACCACCATCATCGCTGAGCGTCTCACACTGCAGACTGCCGTGCGTGAGGAAGGTGAGATGTGTGCAACTGTCGCCCTCCTTGACCAGATGCTTGCCTTGCTGCAACTTCATGAATCCCAGCTTGGTATGTGTCACCACCTCCATCAGGTCGGCGTGACTCATGCCCTGAAAGAGCGAGAAGCGTAACAGTTGGTCGTATATCTCCATCTTACCTCTTACTTCTTACATCAGACATCAGCCCTATTACTTCGCAATCTTGTCTTTGAGACTGGGTGAGTACCACACTTTGGTCTCGCCTTTGTCGTCGTAAATGATATATGCCATGAGGTCAGGATTACGCTCCAACACCTTCTTGGCACCTTCGAAACCCATCACCATGAAGGCTGTGGCATAGGCATCAGCACGCATGCAATGACTGGTAAGCACAGTGGCTGAGAGAATGTTGTGCTGTACCGGATGACCCGTCTTGGGGTCGATGGTATGGGCATATTTGCGCTTGCCCTTGTAGTAGAAATTACGGTAGTTGCCACTGGTGGCCATCGCCTTGTCTGTGAGGTTGAGGACGGTCTGCAGTTCATTACCCTCCTGCAGTGGGTCGTCGGTGGGTTTGGTGACGCCAATTTTCCAAGGCACGCGCTTCTCGCTGATGCCATGAGTAACCACCTCGCCACCAATCTCTACCATATAGTTGGTGATGCCTTTCTCCTCTAAAAGACGGGCCACGACATCCACGCCATAACCTTTGGCAATAGCAGAGCAGTCGAGGGTGATGCGTGGGTCGCGCTTTACTATCTTCCATTGTCCATTGGCCTTCTCACATCTTATCTTCTGATAGCCCACGATAGCCATCAGCGAATCGACGGCATGCTTGTCGGGCATTTGCTCGTGCTTGAAGCCGAAGCCCCAGGCGTTGACCAGTGGACCTACTGTAATATCGAAGGCTCCATCGGTGTCCTCGCTAATCTGCTGTGCCTGCTGGTATACCTCCACGAACATTGGGTTGAGCGCTACAGGCTGGTTGTTGTTGACGCGCGAGATGATGCTCTCCTTGTTGAACATCGACAAGGCATTATCGACCTCCTTCATTTTTGCCTCCAACTCTGGCTGCAGGTCGTCGTCATACTGGTAGGTGATATGATAGGTGGTACCGAAGATAGCTCCTGCGCACTTCTGGTAGGGTGTGTTGTGTTGCTGGCGGATAATGAGGACAGTGCCCACGATGAGCAGTATCAAAAAGGGAATCTGCCAGAGTAGTCGTTTGTTGTGGTTAGTCATATTAGTAGTTTTGTTGTTTTGTTCGTTATATCATTATCACGTTTTCACGCATTAAATATCGATGATCACGTTGAAGTTAACACAAAGGTTGTCTCGGTCGTTAATGCCAAAACCTGGCACGTACCAGGAATTGCCAATGTCGCCCTCCTCATGGAACAGACGACGTTTGTAGCGGACCGTCCAGCCCAGATGGAAAGGCCCGTAGATGGAGGCATCGATGCCAAAGACAGCCTCCAGCCAATGCTGGTAGCAACTGATATCCTCGCTACCGAAGTCGGATTTGGTCTTCCATACGGGGTCTTCCAAGTTCTTGCGAAGGACGTCGCACTTATAGTTAGTGTAAGCATAGCGGAAACCGGCATAGATGCGGTAGGGCTCGTGCTTCTTCTTCATGATGTTCCAGTCCATGCCCAGTCGGAAGTAGGGAGCTGTGGTCTTGTAGGTCAGACCAGTCACTTCGTCTTCTTCGTGGTTGGCGCGACCAATACCCAACTCGAAGACAGGAAACCATTGGTCGTGCAGGTTGATGCGCAAGGCACCCTCATACTCACCCCTATCGCTGAGCATCAGCTTGGCAGGTCCGACAAGGTCGAACGACAGCGCAAAGCCGCGGAAGAAAGCTATTGAGTCTTTCTCCATCCGGAAAATCTTCTGTGCCTGTGAGCTCTCAACGCCCACCACCAGCAACAGCAGACTAACGGTTAGCCTTGAGATAAAGGAAAAAAGTCTCCGTTTGGTCATAGTTCACTTCCTTGTTGTTAATGCTGATGGAATCGATGCCGTGAGAGGTCGTCGTGACAGCGGTAATCGTGTGGAAATAGGTGGCTTTGCAGTCTACCGACTCAAAGTGTGGATGGTTTGTTTTCTGGATGCAGATGGTGTCGAGCCACCGCTGTCCCGTCGTGTCGGTGAGCAGGGTGAAGAGCGAGTCTTCCTCCAACATGTGACTGGCAGAAACACTGAAACTGGTCGCCTTGACGCCACAGAGACGGTTGATCAGCAGGGTGTCTTTCCTGCCCACTCGGTGAGCCCATACCGACAGCGTGTCAATGCCCATGGTGTCCGTGCCTCCTGTCGGTTTCTTCAGCGCAAAGATGTACTCCACCTGGTTCTGCACAGGACAGTCGATGCTGACGCACGACACGACAGCAACTAACAGCAATATGGCGACAATTATTTTCCGCATCTGATGGTTGTTTCTACTTGGTAGTCGTTGCGTCCGGCACTATTACGACTGATGAGGTCGCCCAAGAATCCGGCCAGGAACAACTGCGTGCCAATCATCATCATCGTCAGGGCGATGTAGAAGTAAGGTGAGTCAGTAACCAGGCGCATGGGGACGTTGTTGTAGAGGGCCCACGCCTTGTCGATGCCCAGCCACAGGGCGGCAAAGAAACCAATCATGAACATGATGGTGCCCAGGAATCCGAAGACGTGCATGGGCTTCTTGCCAAACGTGCCGAGGAACCACAGCGTCAACAGGTCGAGATAGCCGTTGACAAAACGGTTCCAGCCCATGAACTTCGACTTACCGAACTTTCTGGCCTGATGGTGAACGGGCTTCTCAGCAATCTTGTCGAAGCCGGCATTCTTAGCCAGATAGGGCATATAACGGTGCATCTCACCATAGACCTCAATGTTCTTGACAACCTCTTTACGATAGGCTTTCAGTCCACAGTTGAAGTCGTGCAGGTTCTTGATGCCGCTGACCTTGCGGGCTGTAGCGTTAAAAAGCTTTGTAGGAATAGTTTTCGACAGCGGGTCACCCTGCTTGCGGTTCTGCTTATAGCCGCTCACCAGGTCGTTGCCGTCTTCCTTGATCATGCGGTACAGCTCAGGAATCTCGTCGGGTGAGTCCTGCAGGTCGGCGTCCATCGTGATAACAACATCTCCTTCTGCCTCCTTGAAACCACAATACAGGGCAGGCGACTTGCCGTAGTTGCGACGGAACTTGATGCCTTTCACATGCTCTGACTTCTGTGACAGCTCGGTGATGACTTCCCACGAACGGTCGGTAGAACCGTCGTTGACGAAGATGACTTCAAACGAGAAGTTATGCTCCTTCATCACGCGCTCTATCCACGCATACAACTCAGGAAGCGACTCATCCTCATTATAAAGAGGTATTACTACAGAAATATCCATAACTTTCTATTTTCAACTTTCAATTCTTAACTTTCAATTTCCTCTGCATCACAGCGGCGATGGGCAGTGCCAACAACAGACCAATGGTGATATTGACTGACAGCATGTTGACGGCATAGTCGATGGGACGCATCTCGGCCAGCGCCTTCAGATTCTCTTGCATCTGGTCGGCCATCCCATAGAGCTCAATCAATTGCTTGCCTTCTTTCGTCATCAGAAACTGGTTGACAGTACTCAGCAGGTAGCCGTTGTCAATAAAGGCAAAGTAGATGTAGATGGCTGCAGCCAGCAATACGGCGGCATAGAAGAAAACAAGCGCAGTATAGGCATAGCCGCGACGGAAACTAATGACGCCCTCGCGTGCACCATCACGGAAATGACGCAGACGGTTAGCTGCAAAGATTGGTGACACGAGAATCAACAGCAAAGCCAAAGTCCCCAATAAGGGATTGGCGATGCCGAGGATGTAGCAGGCAAAGCTGCCAATCCACAACACTGACAGCAAGGCGCCGTCCTGACGTGCAAATGCTTTTAGTTGATGAAACTCTTCTGGTGTCATAATCGGGTGCAAAGGTACGCATATTTTGGGAACATACAAAAGTTTTTTAAGGAAATGTTTGGTGGATAGGGGAAAAATGCGTACCTTTGCAGCCGCAAAAACGGGCAGTCCTGTACGGCCAGCTCCCTCGGAATCCCCCAGGATGGGAACATAGCAAGGGTACTTGGTTGTAGCGGCGCGATATAGACCGCTGCCCACCCGCCTCTTTAGCTCAGTTGGCCAGAGCACGTGATTTGTAATCTCGGGGTCGTTGGTTCGAATCCGACAAGAGGCTCAAAAAAGAACGTTCGGCGTTCTGTTCTGTTCAAAACTACATCCATGAAACTTGGTTTTATTTCGATTTTATTGCTAGTGCCTGCAGTGTGGGCAGTAGCAGATACTGCCCATAAACTTACTGGTACGGTGATTGGAACAAGAGAGAGCGTTGACTATTCGACGTCTCAGAAATCAACCACTGTCAACACCCGCGAAATGGCATTCGATGGTGACCTTAATACTTGTTTTGCCTCATGGGAGCGTAGCTATACCTGGACGGGTTTGGATTTGGGCGCGCCTCATGTCATTACCCGTGTGGGGTGGTCTCCCCGCAATGATGTACATGGTGAACAGCGTGTGCTGCTTGGTGTCTTTGAAGGTGCCAACCGTGAGGATTTTATGGATGCCTTGCCCTTATATATTATTAAGGAGAAGGGTACCATCGGTCAGATGTCGTACGCTACCGTTGCGTGCTCTCGTGGCTTCCGCTATGTGCGGTATGTGGGTCCTTCGGATGCTCGTTGCAATATTGCCGAACTGGAATTCTATGGCAACGAGGGTGAGGGAGACGACGGTCATCTGAGTCAGTTGACGAACCTGCCGACGGTAAGTATTCATACACAGGACGGTGTGATACCTTATGACAAGGAGACGGAAATCGTCTCACAGATTGCCATCATTTCTGAAGAAGGAACCCATTTGCTCTACCAACCTGGTGGCGTCAGGGAGCGTGGCAATGCCTCGAGAGGTTTCCCCAAGAAACCCTATCGCATTAAGTTTGAGAAAAAGCAGCAGGTCCTTGATGCTCCTGCTAAGGCCAAGAAGTGGACGCTCATCAACAACTATGGTGACAAGACGCTGATGCGCAATCTGTTGGCCTTCGAACTGAGTCGTAAGATGGGTATGCCCTATACACCTTATGGCACTGCCGTTGACCTCTTGCTCAATGGTGAGTATAAGGGCTGTTATCAGTTGTGCGACCAGATAGAGGTAAAGAGTGGGCGAGTGGATATCACGGAGATGACGCCCGAGGACAATACAGGTGACGCGCTGACGGGAGGCTACCTCTTTGAGGTGGATGCTTACGCTTATGATGAGCCTTCTATGTTTACCTCTGCCAAAGGTAATCCTGTGACTATCAAGTCGCCCGATGAAGACGCTATTACCCCCAATCAGTACGAATACATCCGCCAGTATTTTAACAAGATGGAGAACCAGTGGAGTACCTACTTGGACCTCAATACCTTCCTGCGCCATTTTCTGGTGGGCGAACTGTCAGGAAATACCGATACTTATTGGAGTACTTATATGTATAAGGATCGTGGCGATGCACTGATTTATACGGGACCAGTATGGGATTTTGACTTGGCGTTTGAGAACGATAACCGTACTTACCCCATCATGAGGCTGACCGACTATATCTACCGCACGAAGGGCAGCTGCGCAGGCAATATGCGACAGTTTGTCAACAAGATTGTGGTGGACGATGCTGCCGCTAAGGCTCAGTTGAAGGCGATATGGGGCGAGGTGCGCCAGGCAGGACTGACTGAGGAGTCTATGACAGCTTATATCAATGGTTGGGAACAGACTCTCGGACAGTCACAGGAGCTGAACTTCAAGCGCTGGCCCATCATGAACGAGTATGTTCATCAGAATCCGCATCTCTGGGGCAGCTACGAGGCCGAGGTGCAGAATGTCCGTCGCTATATGAAGGAACGCATTGAGTGGATGGACAACAAACTGGACTATGTCTACGAACCTGCAGGCATCCATACGGTGGCTGGCGCTAAGGAGAAGCGTCGCCAGGAGCTCTACGACTTGAGCGGACGTCCTGTCAGCATGTCGGCACCCAAGGCTGGCCTGTACATCTCCAATGGCAAGAAGGTCGTCGTGAAGTAATTACTCCAGGTCTACGACCGTGATGCCTGCGCCGCCAAACTGTACGTGCTCGTCCTTGGCTTTCTTGACGTTGGGCACGGTGGCCAGATACTGGCGGATGAGCTGACGGAGTATGCCTGTTCCTGTACCGTGCAGGATGCGTACCCGACTCAATCCTATCAGGATGGCATCGTCTATGAAGTGCATCACCGTATCGATAGCTTCGTCACCACGCATGCCTCTCACGTCAAGGTCTTGGTGGAAGTTCTGTCGACGGTCCTCCATTGTAGCACGTGTCATGTGACTGGTCTGAATGGCCAGATGAGCATGCTTGTCGGCAGGGGTAGCTTGTGTCGGTGCCTTGCTGGTGCGCTCCAGTTGTTCCAGTTTAACCTTGCTTCGCAGACCGCCAAAGATGACGGTTGCTTGCTTGCCCTGAATGCTTTCTATCTCGCCAATGCTATTCGTCCCCTTGATGCGTACTGAGTCACCCTTCTCCAATGGACGGTTCTCTGGGTGCAGGTCCTCTTTGGCTCTGGCTGCTAACTTCTCGCTGGCAGCTTTCAGCTCTTCGCCCTTCTTTTCCTTGCGTTGTGCCTTGCGAGCCTTACGCTCCTCCATCTGACGCAGTTTCTTGGCAAACTCCTCTTCGCTCATCAGTCCGCGTGTATCGTCGTTTTGTACCTGTTCGCGGAACTCTTGCAGTTCCTCGCGAATTAGTCGCGTCTGTTCCTTTTCTGCTTGTGCCTCCTTGATTTCTCGGATGGCATTCTCTATCTTGCGGTTCGCCTCTGCCAAGAGTTCTTCAGCTTGTTGCTTGGCACGGTTCAGAATGGCCTTGCGCTCACGCTCAATTTCTTCCAGATTGGTCTCATAGCGCTGGATGTGACCCTCCAATGACTTCTCGTGCTGGTGGATGGTCTGACGCTTGCCCTCCCAGTAGCGCTTGTCGCGCACAATATCCTGCAGGTATTTGTCGCTCTGGATATATTCCGAACCGACAATCTCTGAAGCATCATTGATGACCTCTTCTGGAATACCTGTCTTGCGAGCTATCTCGATGGCAAACGAAGAGCCGGGCTGTCCAATGGAGAGCTGGAACAACGCCTGCATTTGATGGCGGTCGTAGAGCATCGCACCGTTCACCACGCCAGGATGGTCTTCGGCAAAGTGCTTCAAATTTTGATAGTGGGTGGTAATTACTCCAAAAGCGTCCTTCTTCCAGAACTGATTCAGTACGGCTTCAGCAATGGCACCACCGATGGTAGGCTCCGTGCCGCCGCCAAACTCGTCAATCAGCAATAGCGTGCGATTATTGGCCTGCTTCATCATGTTCTTCATGTTCAGCAGGTGACTGGAGTACGTACTCAAATCATCAGCTATAGACTGTTCGTCACCGATGTCTATCATGATGTTTTGGAAAATACCTACCGTACTTCTATCGCCAACGGGTATCGACAATCCGCATTGTAACATGTACTGAAGTAGTCCTACCGTCTTCAGGCATACTGACTTACCACCTGCATTAGGACCGGAGATGATGAGGAGGCGTTTGTCCTTAACAAGCATAATGTCAAGAGGTACCACCTTCTTGTCTTGCTTTGCCAATGAGCGTTGCAGCAGTGGGTGAATGGCGCGAATCCAATCCATTGTGGGCGCTCCCTTTACCTCTGGTTCAAAGGCTTGCATCTGTTCGGCCATCTCTGCTTTGGCATGCACCAGATCTATCTGTGCCAGGAAATGGTAAGAGTCAAGTACTTCCTGTACATGTGGACGCAACTCGTCAGAGAATACCGTCAGGATGCGAACAATCTCTCTGCGCTCGGCAGCCTCCAGTTCGCGTACTTTGTTGTTGGCTTCCACCACCTCGGCAGGTTCGATGAATACCGTCTTCCCCGTTGCTGACTCGTCGTGGACAATGCCCTTGATTTTGCGTTTCAGTCCTGGCGCTACGGGAATCATCAGACGGCCGTCACGCAGGGTGGGGGCTACGTCTTGAGCAACCAGACCGTCGCGCTGGGCGGAGTGTAGTATAGTATATAAGGTACGCGAGATAGACCCTGCTGTCTGTTCCATTTCGTGACGGATACCGGCAAGTGTCATTGATGCTGAGTCCTTGATTTTGCCAAACTTATCCAAAATGGAGTCAATGCGACGGATGATAGCAGGAAACGTCAGTACATCCTCAGCCATGCGGTGCAGGGCAGGGTATAGGAATTCTGGCTTCTCGTCATCGCCGTTGTTCTTATTCAGAAATGCTACGATAATGCCTATCGTTTCCAGTGAACGACGCAGGTCGAAGAGTTCATCCTCTTCTATGTGGGTGTTTTCCATGCGTAGTCGCACTACCGATTCGCGTACATCGAAGAAGTAGTTCATTTCCGGTTTCTCCGTTGCTTGCATCATTCTGCGCATTTCGCGCACCTGAGCCATCGCTTCATTGATGACGGAGGCATCGTCAGAGAATGCCAGTTCATCGACTTTCTCCTGTCCCAAAGATGACATGCAATGCCCCTTCAGCAAGCGTCGTATTTCGTCGAATCCTATCTTCGATTCGTAATTGTTCGGGTAAATCATGCTGCAAAATTACTCATTTATTATCGAACCTGCAAAAAAGTTGCCCTAAAATTTGGTAAATTCATTTTTTCGTCGTACCTTTGCACCCGCTTTCGAGATTTTCGAGCACTGGAGAGATGGTAGAGTGGTCGATTACAGTAGTCTTGAAAACTACCGTACCGAGAGGTACCGGGGGTTCGAATCCCTCTCTCTCCGCAAAGGACTTAGCGTCAAGCTAAGTTCTTTTTTTATGTTTTCTTCTTGTTTGTTTGCTAGATTCAGATTTTGTGCGTATCTTTGCATCATGTAAAGACTGAAACTGCTAAGACAATGAATAGACTGATTTTACTGCTGATGACACCCCTGCTGATGTCGGTCGTGGGAGTCCAAGGACAAAGTGTACGTGAGAGCATCCTACTGGATAAGGGATGGAAGTTTGCATTTGGGCATGCTGCTGACCCGAAAAAGGATTTTGGTTGTGGCACGGAGTATTTCAATTACCTGACGAAGGCAAGCTCTATACACAATGAAGGGCCTTATGCGCAGAAGTTTGACGACTCGGCATGGCAGGATGTACAACTTCCACACGACTGGGTGACGACGCTGCCTTATGCTTCTGAGGCTAGTCACTCGCATGGTTACAAGACGGTGGGATGGAAGTATCCAGAGACCAGTGTGGGGTGGTATCGTAAAACGCTGATCATTCCTGCCTATGACCTTGGCAAGCGCCTCATGTTGCGCTTTGATGGCATCTTCCGCAATGCCCGTGTATGGTTTAATGGCTTCTATATGGGTACTGAACCCAGCGGCTATGCGACGCAGGTGTATGATATCACGCCCTATGTCAAATACGGTAAAGAGAACTTGATTTGCGTGCGTGCTGATGCCACGCTGGAGGAGGGTTGGTTCTACGAAGGTGCTGGCATTTATCGTGATGTGTGGCTGGAGAAAATGGCTGAGGTCAGTGTGGCACCCTTCGGCACCTTTGTCTATGCCGAACTGCAGCAACCCTATGACCATGCTGTTGTCCATGTCAAAACTGAGGTGACCAACAGCGGACTGAAGACTCAGCTATATGAGGTTGAGCAACGGATGTTGGATGCCGAGGGTAGGGAGGTGGCACACGTCAGCGGAATCATGTATCCCTTACTCGCCAAGGAAACACGAACAAGCGACCATCGGATTAAGATATCCAATCCGCATCTCTGGAGTACTACGGATCCCTATCTGTATAAAGTGGAGACAACGGTGAAGGTGGACGGCAAGGTGACCGATGTTTATACGACAACAACTGGTTTGCGCGATATCAAGTTTGATGCTGAGCGTGGCTTCCTGCTGAATGGTGAACCCCTGAAACTGAAGGGAGTCAACATGCATCAGGACCATGCTGGTGTGGGTTCAGCTATTCCCGATGCCTTGCAAGCGTGGCGCATCAAGCAGCTTAAACAGTTTGGTTGTAATGCCTATCGCGCCTCGCATAATCCGATGACTCCCGCCTTGCTGGATATTTGTGATCGTGAAGGAATGCTGGTCATAGATGAGAACCGACTGATGGGCATCAACGACGAACACCTTCGACTTTTGGAACGCATGATTAAGCGTGATCGTAACCACCCCAGCATCATTCTCTGGAGCGATGGTAACGAGGAGTGGGGACTGGAGAATAGCGTGCAGGGAACCCGTTTGGCAGAGGCGATGCGTGAGTATACCCGTCTTTACGACCCCACACGTCCCAGTACGGTAGCGAATGCCGGCGGTACGGAACTGATTAAAGGTCTTGATGTGGTGGGCTTTAATTATATCGTGCAGAATGATGTGGATAACCGCAAAAAGAACAATCCGTCGTGGAAGATAGTGGGCACTGAGGAAACCAGCGGTTGCGGTACACGTGGCTGGTACTTCAAGGATGAGAACTGCAAAGGGCGTATGGTCAGTTTGAACCGTACCAACGAGCAGAATTACGAGAATATCATTGAGCGCGGTTGGAAGTTTTACGATGAGCGCCCTTGGGCTGCAGGACTTTTCTACTGGACAGGCTTTGACTATCGTGGTGAACCCAACCCGCTGTCGTATCCTGCCCACGAGTCGGAGTTTGGCATTTTGGATTACTGTGGATTCTGGAAAGATGAGGCGTGGTATCTGAAATCATGGTGGACCAGCGCCCCCGTGCTGCACATCTTCCCCCATTGGAATCTCCAAGGACACGAGGGCGAGGAGGTAGAGCTCTGGGCATATAGCAACTGTGATGAGGTGGAACTCATTGTGAATGGTAAGAAACTTGGTCGACAGGCAATGCCAAAGAATGGTCACCTGAAATGGAAGGCTGTCTATCAGCCTGGCAAGGTGGTAGCGTATGGTTACAAGAATGGCAAACGCACGATGACACAGGTGATAGAAACTACGAAACCAGCCTATAAGTTGGTGCTCAAGAGTGACCGTCAGGAGATTATGGCTGATGGGCGTGATGTGGCTGTTATAACTGTGGAGGTGCAAGACCAGAAAGGGCGCATCGTGCCTGATGCTTGTCCTATGCTGAACCTAACATTGGAGGGCGAGGGACGTATTCTTGGCGTGGGCAACGGCGACCCGATGTATTTGGGTGCAGACCATCCCAAAGAACATAACTGCAAGTCATTCTCTATCCCAGCTTTCAATGGTTTGGCACAGGTTATCGTGCAGAGTAGTGAAAATCCGTCACAGGTTACGCTGCGTTGCCAGAGTGAGAAACTGCAGACGGGAAGTGTCTGTATTACAGAAAAATCTAAATAAATTCGTTTTTTTTCTCACTTTTTTGTACCTTTGCACGCTCAAATAATTATAATAAGGTGAATCAGGAAATTGAACGTAGGCGAACTTTCGCCATTATATCGCACCCAGATGCTGGTAAAACCACGTTGACAGAGAAGTTTCTGCTCTTTGGTGGACAAATCCAGGTGGCAGGTGCTGTGAAGAACAACAAGATTAAAAAGACCGCTACTTCTGACTGGATGGATATCGAGAAGCAGCGTGGTATCTCGGTGTCGACCTCTGTGATGGAGTTCGACTATACTCCCGACGGTTCGGACATTGAGTATAAGGTGAATATCCTTGACACCCCAGGTCACCAGGACTTTGCCGAGGATACGTACCGTACGCTGACAGCTGTTGACTCCGCAATTATTGTGGTGGACGGTGCTAAAGGTGTGGAGACGCAGACACGTAAACTGATGAACGTGTGTCGTATGAGGAATACGCCTGTTATCATCTTCATCAACAAGATGGACCGCGAGGGTCGTGACCCCTTCGACTTGCTGGACGAGTTGGAGCAGGAGTTGGAAATCAAGGTTCGCCCGTTGTCGTGGCCTATCAATCAGGGTGCCAAGTTCAAGGGCGTATATAACATCTATGAGAACAAGCTCGACCTCTTTACGCCCGATAAACAGCGCGTGACGGAGAAGGTTAGCGTGGAGGTTAGTTCAGCAGATCTCGATGCTCGCATTGGTGAAAGAGACGCCGCCAAGCTCCGTGAAGACTTGGAACTGGTGGATGGCGTGTACCCTGAGTTCGAGGTAGAAACCTACCGCTCGGCTGAGGTGGCTCCAGTATTCTTCGGTTCAGCTCTGAACAACTTTGGCGTGCAGGAACTTTTGAACTGTTTCGTAGAGATTGCCCCAAGTCCCAAGCCTACGAAGGCTGAGGAGCGCGATGTGCAGCCTGATGAACAGAAATTTACGGGTTTTATCTTCAAGATTACTGCCAATATCGACCCCAACCACCGTTCATGTATCGCCTTCTGTAAGGTGTGCAGTGGTAAGTTCCAGCGCAACCAGCCCTACCTGCATGTGCGTCAGGGTAAGACGCTGCGCTTCTCCAGTCCTACGCAGTTTATGGCTCAGCGTAAGTCAACGATTGATGAGGCATGGCCTGGAGATATTGTAGGTCTGCCCGATAATGGTATCTTTAAGATTGGCGACACGCTGACGGAGGGTGAACAGTTGCACTTCCGCGGACTTCCTTCGTTCTCCCCTGAGTTGTTCAAGTACATTGAGAACGACGATCCCATGAAGTCGAAGCAGTTGCAGAAGGGTATTGACCAATTGATGGACGAGGGCGTTGCCCAGCTGTTTGTCAACCAGTTCAATGGCCGTAAGATTATAGGTACCGTTGGTCAGTTGCAGTTCGAGGTCATCCAATATCGATTGGAGAACGAGTATAACGCCAAGTGTCGCTGGGAACCCGTACACCTGTATAAGGCGTGCTGGATTGAGAGCGATGATGCAGCGGAGCTGGAGAACTTCAAAAAGCGCAAGTATCAGTATATGGCGAAGGATAAAGAAGGCCGCGACGTATTCCTGGCAGACTCCGGTTATGTGTTGTCGATGGCGCAGGAGGACTTCAAGCATATCAAGTTCCACTTTACATCAGAATTCTAATGACGAGAGAAGAAGATATTAAGAAAGCGGTAGAGGTGCTGCGAAAGGGTGGGGTAATCCTCTACCCGACAGACACCGTTTGGGGCATCGGTTGCGATGCTACGAATGTGGAGGCTGTGAAGCGTGTGTACGCCATCAAGCAACGCGACGACTCGAAAGCGCTGATATGTCTTGTGGATAGCGACGCCCGTATGCAACGATATTTTCGTCAAGTACCTGATGTCGCTTGGCAACTGATAGATAGTTTGAAAGAGGCCGAAAATGCGAAGCCAACCACGCTGATTTTGGATGGTGCCATCAATCTGGCTTCTAATTTGGTGGCTGAAGACGGGAGCCTGGGTATCCGCATCACCAATGAACCATTTTCGAAAGAACTCTGCTATCGCTTCCAGAAAGCGCTGGTAAGCACTTCGGCGAATATCAGTGGTGAACCTGCTGCTCAGAACTATTGTGATATAGACCCTCGTATCATCGAACAGGTTGACTACGTTTGCTGGAGTCGTCGTCAGGAACATAAGCCTCATACGCCCAGCAGTATTATTCGATTGAAGGCAGATGGCGAAGTAACGATTATCCGTCAATAGAGAAATAATTATGAATCGCGACACAGACAATAGACCCCTTTGGCTACAGCGCTTGCACGACTGGCGTGTGGCGAATGTCAGCGACAAGATGTTCTTGCTCATCCTGGCGTTCCTGGTGGGTGTGCTGTCGGCTGTTGCCGCCTTTGTGCTACATGGACTTATCAATACCATTGTGGCGTTGTTGACGGGTCGCTTCCATGCCGATACCTACAACTGGCTCTATCTGGTATATCCTGTGGTGGGTATCTGGTTGACGTCGCTATTTGTGCGTTATGTGGTCAGAGATAATATCTCGCATGGAATTACCCGCATACTCTATGCTATTTCGTCGAACCGTTCCCGACTGAAGGGTCATAACACGTGGTCGAGTGTCATAGCCTCTGCCATCACTATCGGCTTTGGTGGCTCGGTGGGTGCCGAGGCCCCTATTGTACTGACAGGCTCTGCCATCGGTTCTAACTTGGGACAGTTGTTCCGACTGGATAACAAGACGTTGATGACCTTGGTCGGTTGTGGTGCCGCAGGTGCAATAGCCGGCATCTTCAAGGCCCCAATAGCAGGATTGGTGTTCACACTGGAAGTGCTGATGATTGACATGACGATGTCGGCGCTATTACCCATCCTCGTGTCGTGTGTGACGGCAACCTGTTTTACCTATCTGTTTAGTGGCAATGCCGTGCTCTTCTCATTCCATCTGGACTCCGACTGGACGGTAGAGCGCGTGCCTGCCAGCATCTTGCTGGGCATCACGTGTGGACTCGTTTCGCTGTACTTCATCCGAACGATGAACGCCTGCGAGGATATGTTTGCACGTTTCAAGAACAAACCCTATATCAAGTTGCTCATTGGTGGCGCTATCCTAAGCACGCTTATCTTCCTCTTCCCGTCGCTCTATGGTGAGGGCTATCATAGCATCAATCTCTTGCTGAACGGTAAGACGGAAGCCGACTGGAACCAGATACTTGATGGCTCGTTGTTCTATGGGCATAGCGAGTTTATCATTCTCTACCTTGCTCTTGTACTCTTTACGAAGGTCTTTGCCACCTCGGCAACGAACGGTGGTGGCGGCTGTGGCGGTACGTTTGCTCCCTCGCTGTTTATCGGCTGTTTTACGGGATTCCTATTCTCGCGATTGTGGAACATGCACCAGATTGGTGTCTATGTGCCAGAGAAGAACTTTGCCCTGCTGGGAATGGCTGGTGTGATGTCGGGTGTGATGCATGCCCCATTGACAGGTATTTTCCTCATCGCAGAGATTACCAGTGGCTACAATCTCTTCATGCCGTTGATGATAGTCTCTGTATCGGCCTATCTTACGATTAACATTTTCGAGCCTCACAGCATCTATGGCATGCGTTTGGCTAAGCAGGGACGACTGGTGACTCACCATACTGACCACGCTGTGCTGACGTTGATGAGTCTGGACTCTGTCATCGATCGCGACTACCAGGGGGTAGATCCTGATATGGAGTTGGGGCAGATGGTGCATAAGATTAGTCGTTCACATACAGACGTGTTGCCTGTAACGGATGCAGCAGGGACGCTGTTGGGTGAGATCGATATCCGTAAGATACGCCATGTGGTATTCCGCACAGAACTGTATAACCACTTCAAAGCCCAGCAATTGATGGTAGAGCCTGCTGCTGTACTGAGTGACGGTACTCCGATGACAGAAGTGATGAAGACTTTTGAGCGCACGCAGGCCGACTGGTTACCTGTGCTCGGCGAAGATAACCACCTGAAAGGTTACATCTCGCGTAAGCGCATGTATACTATGTATCGCAAGATGGTGCACGACTTTAGCCAAGACTAATATGAAGAAGGAAGATTTAAGAATCGTATTTATGGGAACGCCGGAGTTTGCAGTAGAGACGCTGCAGGCACTGGTGGAGAACGAGTATAATGTGGTGGCAGTAGTGACACAGCCCGACAAACCAGTAGGGCGCCACCAGACAGAGATGCAGCCCTCGCAGGTCAAGCAGTATGCAGTGGCTCACGATTTACCCGTGCTGCAACCAGAGAAGATGAAGGACCCTGTCTTCATTGAACAGTTGCGTTCGTACAATGCCAATCTGCAGGTGGTCGTGGCTTTCCGCATGTTGCCTGAGGTGGTGTGGGCGATGCCAGAATACGGCACGTTTAACGTCCATGCAGCCCTGTTGCCGCAGTATCGTGGTGCAGCACCTATCAACTGGGCAGTTATCAATGGTGAGACGGAGACGGGTGTGACGACCTTCTTCCTCGACCACGACATTGATACAGGTCGCATCATCATGAAGAAGCATTTTCCCATTCCTGACGATGCCGATGTGGAGTATGTCTACGATGGTTTGATGCATTTGGGGGCACAGATTTGTCTGGAGACCCTCGAGACTATCATTGCTGCTGATGGCCATCCCGTCAGTATCCCCCAAGATAGTGTGCTTGATGGTTCTGCCATCAAGCCTGCCCCTAAGATTTTCAAGGAAACCTGTCAGATTGACTGGACGAAGAGCGCAAAACAAGTCTATGACTTCGTGCGTGGCTTAAGTCCTTATCCTGGTGCCTGGACTATGCTAATAGGCGGCGACAAGGAAACGGTGCTGAAGATTTACAAGACCCGTAAGACGCATGTCGCCACTAACCAAAATCCCGGTACCATCCGCGTAGAACAGAAGGCACTACAGGTTGCTGCAGCTGACGAATGGCTGGAAATAACAGAGCTTCAGATAGCCGGTAAGAAGCGCATGACAGCACGTGATTTCCTGAATGGCATTAAGATTGAAAATTTTTTTGTACGATGAGATAATAAATAGGTATTGCTGTACGTTTCTCTAATAGAAACTCAAATACAGAATGCCTATGCAACATTTTACTCAAAACGAATTCCAACCACATCCATCCACCATTCTGTTTATCAAACAGTTTGCGCGAATGTGTAACACCAAGAAGACTCAGACAAATGGCTACAATGGTTTCCCCGTCACTGCTTGCAGCTGACTTCCTACATCTCGACCAGGAGATGGACATGATTAATCGCAGTGAGGCCGACTGGCTTCATCTGGATGTGATGGATGGTGTTTTTGTACCTAACATCTCGTTTGGCTTCCCCGTTTTGGAGGCTGTCGCCAAGAAGTGCAAGAAACCGCTGGACGTGCACTACATGATTGTACACCCTGAGCACTATATTCAGCAGACGGCAAAGTTGGGAGCTATGATGATGAATGTTCACTACGAGGCTTGCACGCACCTGCATCGTACCATTCAAGAGATTCATCAGGCAGGCATGAAGGCTGCTGTGACGCTCAATCCTGCCACACCTGTTTCTGTTCTTGAGGATATTATCTGTGATGTCGATATGGTGCTGCTGATGAGTGTCAATCCTGGTTTTGGCGGACAGACCTTCATTGAGAATACCATCAAGAAGGTGCGCCAGCTTCGTCAATTGATTACTGAGCGCGGATCGAAAGCGCTGATAGAGATTGATGGTGGTGTACAGCAAGAAACAGCACCACGACTCGTTGAGGCTGGTGCTGATGTACTGGTTGCTGGCAGCTATGTGTTCCATAGCCCCACGCCTGAGCAGACCATTCACGACCTGAAGGTGCTCTAGATTTTCTAAGTTCTAGAGAGTCTAGAGCTCCATATTCAGCTGCAGATTGTGACTCTTGGCCATGCGACGCATGTTAATCAGAGCGTAGCGCATGCGGCCCAGCGATGTGTTGATGCTCACACCTGTCATTTCAGCAATCTCCTTGAACGACAAGTCCTGATAGTAGCGCATATAGACAACCTCTCGCTGTGGTGCTGGTAGTGAGTCCATCAAGTGGCGCACGTCGTCCATCACCTGTGTGTTGACATATTCGTTCTCGCGGTTTAGGTCCATCACCTGACTGCCACTCAACTTGTTCAAGTCGTTGTCTTCCGACGGCTCTATGATGTGAGCCGAGCGCTGCTGACGATAGGTGTCCATAATAATGTTATGGGCAATGCGCGTCAGCCAGAAGGCAAACTTGCCAGAATCGGTGTACTTTCCTTCTTGCAACTTGGTAATCACCTTGACAAAGGTTTCTTGGAACACGTCGTTGGCTAATTCGGGGTCGCGAACCACGAACATGATATACGAGAAGAGTTTTTGCTGATTACGAGCTAATAACTCATCGAATGCCTTGTTGTCTCCGTCTATGTATAGTAGTGCCAACGCTTCGTCGGTACAACTTGCATAATTCTTCATATTTTCTTCTTGTTAGTTATGAAGTAGAGCTTTTTTCGATAGGCAGAAATGTTTAAGTTATTAACTAATTTTTTGTTTTACCGCTGCAAAAGTATATAAAAATATCATTTTCACAAAATTTTTTTGGCAAAAAGTGCATTTTTTGGTAAAAAAACTATACCTTTGTAGGTAAATTTAATAAATATACTACTAAAAAGATATGATAAAGTTGTTTGTGCCAGGCCGTTTGTGCCTCTTTGGTGAACATACTGACTGGGCGGGTCACTACCGTACCATGAATGCCGACATTCTTCCTGGTGCCTCTATTGTGACGGGTATCGAGCAAGGTATCTATGCTGTGGTGGAAAAATCGCCCATCTTTGAGATGTATAGTGACGCTCCGGAGATTTCGAATGTATGGAGTGATTTCTCCTGTAAGATGAGCGAAACAGGGTTGAAGACGGTTGCCAAGTCAGGCTCGTTCTTTAGCTATTGCGCTGGTGTTGCCAGCTATATGTTGGAATGGTATAAGGTGGGTGGTGTGCGCATTCGCATTACTGACATGACGCTCCCCATGAAGAGCGGCCTGTCGTCGAGTGCAGCCATCTGTGTCCTTGTAGCGCGCGCGTTCAATCAATTATATAAACTGAACCTCAACACGCTGGGTGAGATGAACATCGCCTATCTGGGTGAACTTCGTACATCCAGTCGTTGTGGTCGTCTGGATCAAGCCTGTGCCTTTGGCGTGAAACCTAATCTGATGACTTTCGATGGTGATGAGATTGAGGTGAAGGCCCTGAACGTAAAGAAACCCCTCTATTGGGTGTTTGCCGACCTGTGTGCTGAGAAGGATACTATCCGCATTCTCTCTGACCTTAACAAGTCGTATCCTTTCGCATCGACAGAAGCTGAGCAGAATCTGCATAAGGCGTTGGGTGAATGGAACCACGAGATGGTGGGTCGTGCCATCCGCTATATGGCTGAGGGTAATGCACAAGCTTTGGGACAGCTGATGACTGAGTCTGAGGAAAAGTTCGACCAGTATGTGGCACCCATGTCCCCAGCTTTGTGGGCTCCTAAACTGCATGAGACGTTGAGCGACCCGAATATTCAGCCATTGATATATGGTGGTAAGGGCGTCGGCTCTCATGGCGATGGCTCGGTGCAGTTCCTAGCTCGTAATGCTGAAACCCAGCAGCAGTTAATAGACTATCTCAACGCAAAGGGCATGCGTGCTTATTCGCTGACGTTACATCCTGTGCATACCGTTCGTAAAGCCATCATTCCTGTGGCTGGTTTCGGCACACGCCTCTATCCGTCAACACGTATCATGAAGAAAGACTTCTTCCCCATACCTTGCGCCGACGGAATGGTGCGCCCGGTTATTCTCATTTTGCTGGAGGAACTGGTCAAGAGTGGGGTGGAGGAGATATGTCTGGTCTTGGGCTCTAAAGAGGAACGCAAGCTGTATAAAGAATTCTTCGAACAACCGCTCTCTGACGAACATCTGAGCAAGCTCAATGCCGAGGCTCAGGAGTATGAGAACCGCATTCTGGATATCGGCAAACGTCTGCGCTATGTCTATCAGAACGAGAAGCGCGGTTTTGGTCATGCCGTCTATCAGGCTGCTGAATTCGCAGGCAACGAACCCGTATTGTTGCTCTTGGGCGATACGCTCTATCGTTCTACGACTAACAAGCCCTGTGCCCTGCAGATGATTGAGGAGTATGAACGCTACAACCAGTTGTTGGTCAGCATTCATCCTGTTCCATTGGCAGATGTTAGTCATTATGGCATCCTCAGTGGCGTCTGGGAGGACAAGGAACGCACCGTGCTTAATGTCTCCGTGATGTGCGAGAAGCCTAAAGCCAGCTATGCTGAGGACTTCCTGGGCGTGCGCAATGGTGAGGGTCAGAAGGAGTACTACAGCGTCTTTGGACAGTACATCCTTACACCTGAAGTCTTTGCTCAGTTGGCCAGCGATATCGCACAGGCTGATGCTGCTGGTGATTCCACCAAGGAGATTGAGTTGACAGCTGCCTTGGAGGCTGTCCGCCAACAGAGTGGTATGATGGGTGTCCGTCTGAATGGTACTATGTTCGATATGGGCAACCCGAAGGCTCTTCGTCGTTGTATTCAGCAGTTTGCAGAATAAAGAAGATAAGCTAAAAAGAAAAAAGGAATGCATTCGCGCATTCCTTTTCTTTTTATATAGCTGACGTTATTTCTTACTTTTCTTCTGCACAACGCAGGAGGAATTTGCCATAATCGTTCTTGGCCATAGGCTCAGCCAACTTACGGAGCTGCTCACGGTCTATCCAGCCACGTTTGAAGGCAATCTCCTCCAGACAAGCCACCTTCAGTCCCTGACGCTTCTCAATCACTTCGATGAATGTTGAGGCTTCTGACAGAGAGTCGTGAGTACCAGTGTCAAGCCAGGCGAAGCCACGCTGCAAGGTCTGTACCAGCAGGTTCTTGTCTTCCAAGTAGCGCTGATTGACGGTGGTAATCTCCAACTCGCCACGTGCTGATGGCTTGATGTTCTTGGCAATCTCCACCACGCTGTTGGGGTAGAAATAGAGACCGACTACAGCATAGTTGCTCTTGGGCTTGGCGGGTTTCTCTTCGATAGAAAGACAGTTGCCGTCCTTGTCAAACTCAGCCACACCGTAGCGCTCTGGGTCGTTGACGTAGTAACCGAAGACGGTAGCTTGTCCTTTCTCTTCTGCATTGGCTACAGCCTGCTTCAGCATGCCTGTAAAACCAGAACCATAGAAGATGTTGTCGCCTAAGACGAGGCAGGCGCAGTCATCGCCAATAAACTTCTCGCCAATGATGAAGGCCTGTGCCAGTCCGTCGGGTGAGGGTTGCTCGGCATATTCGAACCGCACACCCAGCTCAGAACCGTCGCCCAGCAAACGCTTGAAACCGGGCAGGTCGTAGGGGGTTGAAATAATCAGTATCTCGCGGATGCCTGCCAGCATCAACGTGGAGATAGGGTAGTAAATCATGGGCTTGTCGAAGATGGGTAACATCTGTTTCGAAACACCCTTGGTGATAGGGTAGAGGCGTGTGCCACTACCTCCTGCTAAAACGATACCTTTCATAGTTTTTCAATATTTGGCGACAAATATACGAAATAATTCATAATTAATAATGCATAATTCATATTTTTTTGTAATTTTGCATCCGATTTAATTGAAATTTTAAGATAATGAGTTTTATAAGTAGATTATTTGGTAAGAAAGAGGAGGAACAGAAGGTTGGCGGCATGGAGGATTTCATGACGCTGATTCGCGTATATTTTCAGGCTGTGATGGCCGCAGACTTGGGCATCACCAATCTGGCAGCATTGCCTGACCTGCGTACTTTCAAGGCTACGCTGAAGGTTCCTACCCAGAACAACAAGCTGGGACTGGCTGAGAAAACACGCTGTAAGAAAATGCTCAAGGAGCTCTATGGCATGGATGACAACTTCACCAAGGAGATTGAGCAGAGCATCCGCAAGCGTTGTAAGAAACCACAGGACATTCAGACTTACATGTATCAGTTCTCTGGCTTCTCTCAGGACTTGCTCATGCTGACGGGCAACCTGATGAAGTTCAAGCTTCGTCTGCCCAGCATCTTCAAGAGTGCTATCCGCACGATGACAGAGAAGACCGTGAACGACATCTTCACGAAGAACGACTTTACGGATGCTGCTGTCATGAAGACTGTTGTTGCCATCCGTCAGTACGACCAGAAGTTAGGCTTCTCACAGCAGTGGGTTACCGACTTTGTCTTCCGTGTTGTGATGTTGGCAAAAAAGGAACCAAAGCCCAAGGAATAATAACATGATGAAAGATAAAGATGGATTTAAGAATTAAAAAATCTTAATATTTAATCTTTAATCTTTAATCTTTCATTTGTTTGTGCTACCTTTGTAGAATAAAGTGAGAAAGTATGACTGCTAACGAGAAGACCTTAGCAACGTTTGAAACCCGTTTGCGCCAACTGCTACTCCGTTTCCAAGAACTGAAGAAGGAGAACGGAGAGCTCTATGCGATGCTCGAATCCAACGAGAAGACGGTCAAGGAGTTGCGCGAAAAGGTCAGTCAGCAGCAGTCCGACTATGACTCACTGAAGATGGCTAAGATGATTGAGATTACCGACGGCAACCTCGATGGTGCCAAGGAGCGATTGTCGAAGCTAATCCGTGACGTCAACAAGTGCATTGCTATCCTCAGCGATGAAAATCAGTAACTAAGGAAAGACAAGCCATGGCAGAACAGAATCAGGACAGATTACATATCAGGTTGCACGTCTATGATGAGGAAATAGAAGTCGTCGTCAAACGTGAAGAAGAAGAGTTCTATCGTGCAGCCGCCAAGCTCATCACCGAGCGCTACAATGCCTATGCACAGGCATATAAGGGGCGCAAGAGTGATCATACAATAGCGTTGATGTCGCTCATCGACATTGCGTTGTTGTATCAGAAAGAGCGTTCGCATAATGATACATCGCCCTATGATAATGTTCTTGCCCGTCTGACCGCTGAGATGGAAGAAGCACTCAAAGAATAAGGTGCCAAACGAGGTCCAAGAACATTAACACTACATATATATAAACATTTATGAACATTATTGTTGCGATTATTGCCATTGCCGCTGCCCTCGTACTGGGTGGCGCCGCTGGCTTCATGATTTTCCGCTTTGTCATCAAGGGAAAATATAATGAGATGGTCAATGCTGCCAAGAAAGAGGCAGAAGTCATCAAGGAAAAGAAACTGCTGGAGGTCAAGGAGAAATTCCTGAACAAGAAGGCTGAGCTGGAGAAGGAGGTGCAACAGCGCAACCAGCACATCCAGCAGAGCGAGAACAAGCTGAAACAGCGTGAGATTTCGCTCAACCAGCGTCAGGAGGAACTGGGTCGTCGTAAGAACGAGCTGGACAACCAGCAGACGCGCATCGACAACGAGAAGAAACTGCTGACCCTCAAGCAGGAAGAGCTGGAGAAGATGCAGTTGCAGGAGCGCGCCAAGCTGGAGGAGCTCTCTGGACTCAGCGCTGACGAGGCTAAGGCTCGTTTGGTAGAGTCGCTGAAGGACGAAGCTAAGACTGACGCTCAGGCCTACATCAATGAGATTATGGACGAGGCTAAGCTCAACGCCAATGCCCAGGCTAAGAAGATTGTCATCCAGACTATCCAGCGTGTGGCTACTGAGACGGCTGTTGAGAACTCTGTCAGCGTATTCCATATCGACAACGACGACGTCAAGGGACGTGTCATTGGTCGTGAGGGTCGTAACATCCGTGCCCTGGAAGCTGCCTGTGGTGTTGAAATCGTCGTTGACGACACTCCTGAGGCTATCGTTATCTCAGCCTTCGACCCCGTTCGTCGTGAGACCTGTCGTCTGGCCCTGCACCAGTTGGTGGCCGATGGTCGTATCCACCCCGCCCGCATCGAGGAGGTGGTTGCCAAGGTTAAGAAGCAGTTGGAGAATGAGATTATCGAGACAGGTAAGCGCACCGCTATTGACCTCGGTATCCACGGCCTGCATCCTGAGCTCATCCGTATCGTGGGTAAGATGAAGTACCGTTCTTCATACGGTCAGAACCTGCTGCAGCACGCTCGCGAGACTGCTAACCTCTGTGCTGTGATGGCTGCTGAGCTGGGCCTGAATCCTAAGAAGGCTAAGCGTGCCGGTCTGTTGCACGATATTGGTAAGGTGCCCGATGAGGATACTGATGATCCACACGCTATCTATGGTGCCAAGATTGCTGAGAAGTTCAAGGAGAAACCCGATATCTGCAACGCTATTGGTGCTCACCACGACGAGATGGAGATGCAGACCCTACTGGCTCCTATCGTGCAGATTTGTGACGCCATCTCTGGTGCCCGTCCTGGTGCCCGTCGTGAGATCGTCGAGGCTTACATCAAGCGTCTGAACGACCTCGAGGCTATCGCTATGTCTTATCCCGGTGTTACCAAGACCTACGCCATCCAGGCAGGTCGCGAGCTGCGTGTCATCGTCGGTGCCGACAAGATGGACGATGCCGAGACCGAGGCACTCAGCGGACAGATTGCATCGAAGATTCAGAATGAGATGACCTATCCTGGTCAGGTGAAGATTACCGTTATCCGCGAGACCCGTTCTGTGGCTTACGCAAAGTAATAAAGTCGAAATAACGTTATCCCGTCATAACGTTATAAGACAATAACGAAAAAAGAGGCTCCCAACGGAGTCTCTTTCTTTTTGCTTAGTAGGGACACCCGGGCTCGAACCGGGGACCTCTGCAATGTGACTGCAGCGCTCTAAACCAACTGGGCTATGCCCCTAACTTTACGTAAGCATTTGCAAAGGTACGAATAATCTTTGACAAACAAGCAATTTCGCTAGTTTTTTTACTCTTTTTATACGTTGTTCTCGTATTTGCTGATGGCCAGCTGTGTCTTCAGCTTGCCAATGGCAATCAGTTTCTCCGATTTGTCGTAGTCGAAACTCCCATAGCGTGCCATCTGGATGTCCACCAGCATGTCGGGTTTCGTCAGCTTGGCCATCAGAATGGAGTTCTGGCGAATCATCAGCGAACTAGTGCGCGACAGCATCGTATAATAGTTGAAGTGGTTTACCTTCTCCGACTTGTAGTCGTGACCGCTGACGTCGACACCCACCAGGATGTCGCCCGCCTTGCGCTTCACGCGGTTCAGCGGAATGGGGTTCACCACACCACCGTCAATCAGTATCATGCCGTCCTTCTGCACAGGTTCGTAGAACGTCGGCAACGAGATGCTGGCGCGGATGGCCTCAAACAAACTGCCGCTATTGAAGACCACCTCGCGACCACTCTTCCAGTCGGTGGCTACGCAACAGTAGGGGATAGGCAAGTCCTCAATCGCCATGTCGGGCACAAACTCCATGATGGCCTCGATGATGCGCGTGCCTTTCACAAGATGGCTCAGACTGAACGAGAAGTCCGTCAGTTCCAGCATCTTCTTCCGGTCTATGGTCTTCATCCACTCGCGAAACTCCTTCAGCTTGCCTGCCGCATAGACACCACCAATCAGCGCACCCATCGAACAACCCGCCACAGAGGTAATCCGATACCCCTGCGCCTCCAGCTCCTCAATGGCCCCGATGTGCACCAGTCCTCTGGCGCCACCGCTCGACAATGCTAATGCTACGTTCTTCTTCATACTTTATATCAAAGTTCTTTGCCGCTACGTCTTATTGCAAGGTCGTACGGCGGTAGTTATATGATTGCCAATAGTATTTCTTCAGTTTATCTGATAAAAAGGAACGATTGATAAGTTCCTTTGATTAGTCAACAGGTTGAATGGTTACGGCACCAATGGTGTCGTTTTGCGCAGTTGCCAGAAGTATGCCGAAGTCATCGTTCTCGTCAATATGTAGCATCGTAGATTGCAGCTGACGGTTAGCACCTTCCGAGAGCATATTAAAGAAATAAGGAAAGAGAAAGGCTGAATGATATGGGGCTATTCGTATGGGCATAGCCAAGCAAACAGGCTCGCCTTGATAGTCCCCACGATAGGTGAAGACATACTGGCGGTCGTCGGTCTCTTGCAGGACACCCGCCTCTATATCGTGAACGAACACTTTACACTGTCTCATACGTCAATGTCTTTATTTTCAAGTCCATCTGCAAACCGAGTGTATCAAGAATGGTCAGCAGCGTGGCGAGTTGTGGATTCCCCTCTCCGCGCTCAATGGCTACAAGCGTATTAATGCTAACACCTGCCAAATCGGCCAGTGTCTGTTGATTAACAGCCAAATGTTTGCGCCGTTCCTTGATAACCGTTCCTAACTCTTTTTGATTCATTCTATTTCACACTATATTGTGATTTCGCTGCAAAGATAGGGAAAAGTTCTGAAACAACCAAACAAATTCACAATAAACTGCGAATTTGAACGAAATATAAACCTAACAACCTAACATAATACGCTGAAACGCCTTTGTACAGAGGGCTTAAACGACGTTAGGTCTGATTGCCAGACCTAACATAGACCTAACATCAGACCTAACGTGCGTTTGTTCATGCGGCTTTCATGGGCACCACCCTGTAGTGCGCTACATTGCTGTAGTTGCATGTCTCGACACCCAATTCCTTCATGGCGCGCCCCACATTGATCTTGGCTCCTGGCGTAATCTTCAGCGTGGTGTAGTCATTCTGCAGAATCTGTAGTACACGGGTACTGTTGATGGGTTTCACCACCTCGTTGGCTTTTGGCTTGCGGAAGCAGGCGGAGATCATCTCGACCAGGTCTTTCTTCTCCTGGTAGTTCTGGTTGAGTTGCTGGATGCGGGCCACCTCCTCGTTGTTGAACCAGTAGGGTGCCTCCTCGTTGCGCAACTCATGAAGCACTTGGGCGTAGAGCTGCTCGTGGTTCACGTCGCCCACATTGTCGATGAACTTTCCTTTGGGAATCGTCAGGCAGATGTAGCGACGACTGCCCGTGGCGTCTGTCAGCGGATGCGGGTTGTTCGTAGTAGCCACGAACGAGGCGAAGCGAGGACGGTCTTCCTGAGCAGCTCCATAGATGGGGCGCCCGTTGACCTTCGACTTCGAGAGTGTCTGCTTCAGCGATGCATGCTGGCTGGGACGGATAGCGTCGAGCTCGTCGAGGTTGACCAGCAGGTTGTTGGTCAGCGCCATTTCCTTGTCGAACTTGTTCGAGAGGTTCAGGTGGTCCAGATAGTACTGGCGCAGATGCTGGGGCAAAAGGCGACGCAGGAAGGTGGTCTTGCCACAACCCTGAGCGCCGATAAGTACGGGTACGCACTCATTGCCGTGTAACTCGTCCATCTGTAACCAGTGGGCCACCGTTGAGCGCAGCCAGATGGCCAGGAATCCTGCCTGCTCTGTAGTGATGCCAGGCAGTCGTGAGAAGAGTCGTGCCACATGGTTCTCTCCGTCCCATGCAGGCAAGTGTTCCAAGAAGTCGCCAATAGGATTATACTGTGGCACCTCCTCGGAGTTGACATACATCTGAATGTCAGCCTTCGGATTGCTCTCAGTAATCTCCTCGCGCAAGGCTCTGAGCACGATGCTGTTCAGCGCCTCCTGGGTCAGCGGGCGATAGGCTGGTTCAGCCTCTTCTCCCTCTACCTTCTTGGCGAATTCCACTTTACCGTTGAGAATGTTTCGGCGGAAGAGATAGTTCTCCGTCAGGAACTGCTCCACAACCAGTACATTTTCCTGTGAGGCTGTCATTGCCTCACCATTCACAATAAAATTTTCTTTCATCATAAGGCTTTAATTAATCGAAATCTTTTTAATAGAAATGGTTATTGGTGGATGTGTGTTATCCAAGTGCAAAGATACAAAATTTTTCGCTAAAATCCAAGCTTTTCCTCCACGACGTTGCGTGAATATTTGTTAATTTAACAGTTCCCCTTGTATGTTAGGTGTCATGTGAGGTCTATGTGAGGTCTACAAAACAGACCTCACATATTTAGTGTCTTGATAATCAATGGATTAAGTGCTCTATGTGAGGTATGTTAGGTCTCTTGAAAAAAGTAGCAAAAAACCGTAAAAATACAACTGATACAGCGCTGGCTACAGCTAATACAGATGTGGCTATAGCTAGTACGGCACTCAGATACAGCTATCTAGCATTTGGATACAGCTATCCCAGTTCTGTATTAGCCCATCTCATGGTTTTCTGTTTCTACTAATGTCTCCATCTTGTTTGAGTCCATAGGGTCTTGTTTCTCAAAGAGAAACCAATCCGTTAAAAATAGCAAAATACAGCCTAAAATAGCAGATTGTTTGGGCAAAATAGAAAACAATTGAAAATAAATCACTACCTTTGTGGAATAAAACTATAAGTATGGAAGATATAAACCGACTGAAAGTCGTATTGGTAGAGAAAAAGCGTACTGCGCGATGGCTCTCAATGCAGATGGGGGTTAATCCATCTACAGTAAGCAAGTGGTGTACTAACTCTTCTCAGCCCGATGTTGCAAGTCTGCTTAAGATAGCCGACTTGCTGGAGGTTGATATAAAAGAGTTGTTGGTTAGAGAATACGAGCAGTTCCTATTGTCAAAGATAAAGAATTAAGGATAAGGACTATGGATATACAGAAAATACAACAATACAAATCGGCCTTCGACTTGATAGCCAAGGACATCAAGGAAGATGAAGGGAACTCTATCGAAGTATGGTATGCACGTGAGTTGCAACAAGTGTTAGGCTATGCGCGATGGGAGAATTTCGTGGTGGCCATTGGCCGTGCTTTGGAATCGTGTAAGACCTTGGGAATCAACGTTGATGACCATTTTCGTGAGGTCACGAAAATGGTCCAGCTTGGCAGCGGTTCTCAGCGCGAAGTACAAGACTTCATGCTCACGCGGTATGCCTGCTATTTGATAGCACAGAATGGAGACCCAAAGAAAGAAGAAGTGGCCTTTGCACAGAGTTATTTCGCCGTCCAGACCCGTAAGGCAGAAATTATAGAAGAACGACTAAACGAAGTGGCTCGTCTGAATACCCGTGAACGCTTACGAGCTTCCGAAAAGCAATTAAGTCGCAATATCTATCAACGTGGAGTAGATGACCGTGGTTTTGGACGTATCCGTTCAAAAGGCGACTATGCCCTGTTTGGTGGGCTTTCAACAGACCAAATGAAAAAACGGCTGGGAATCAAAAGTGGTGCTTTGGCTGATTATC
>Ga0256404_1003249_pt1 | contig 33637 bp, 28 predicted proteins | sample RumenRJG_01DNA_FD_185990 | JGI IMG/M metagenome (GOLD analysis project Ga0256404, IMG submission 185990) | Bovine rumen microbial communities from Lethbridge, Alberta, Canada - RJG_01 | ecosystem: Host-associated > Mammals > Digestive system > Stomach > Rumen | place: Canada: Alberta | collected... | reverse complement strand
CACCCTCTATTTGGAATAGGTCGTGAATCTTCATTGGTATAGTACTAATTGAAATCAGCTTATCACTTTCAAATACCCGACTTAATAACTTCTTTCCCTAGTCCGTACTTCATAATCAAATCCTCAATTATGTCTCTATATTGAGGCATTGAAAAAGGTGCCACATATACAAACTCAATGAGTTCGTTCAAGTCCACCTTGAACAGTAGTCCTTCAGTGGTACTGCTATAGCGACCATCAGTGTCCCAATACATAGCACGTAATTCTTTTTCTGATTTAAAATATGGACGTTTAGAGAAGTGAGGCGCTATCATATTTGCAATTCCCTTTGTCAACTGAAAAGAATAATCGGTCTCGTAATCTATGTACTGAACATTAGAGACATAAACTGCTCGCTTATCATCAGGATCCAGTGCCGTTATGAGCCTTAGCACAGTTGACTGGACCGCAACGCCGTCTTTTAAAGACGCATAAGAACTCCATAATGCGTACTCATCTACATCTGACCTCGTCCAGCAATTTGAATAGGTACAACCTAATGCATCCCTCCTCATTCCTTTTGTGACACCCGCAGATTTACTCTCAAAAAAGGCCTCATCCTTTTGGGTCAATGCTCCTTCAAAACTGTCGTCAAATTTATCTTGGCGGCACATGTAAAGAGAAGAGCTACTGAGTAAAGCCAGAAACTTTGACAATGAGAAGTAATGCCAAATCTTCTGATTAACATCTATTGGCGGCAAGTCTGGATGTTTGATATACATATAATAAGTAAGAGTCTACATATACTGATTCACGTGTTTGTACTTCTCCCCTAACTTCAGCAGCTGCTTAAACATCTCCACCCGCTCCGGCTTCAACTCCCCGGCATTCATCAGCTTTTTGTTATGCTTCCACCAAGAGCGCATATTGCGCTCCTCCGGAACAAACTTGGAGGGTCTGCGATGGTTGGTTTCGAGGAAGTCGATGGCTTCCTGCCATTTGGTAAGCCAGAGTTCGTCTTGGGTCATATTATCCTTCTATCAGTTATGAAATGTCCTTCCCGTCCACAAGGGTAACTGGGCCAGTATATACTAATCGGGACTGTAGTTTCAATCCATAGAAGGATTCAATATCAAAGCCTTTGAGGTTTTCCCGGATATGAGCATCTTCTTCAGGCGTAATGGGGAGTGGATTATCGCAAATGGCATAACCATGGTGCTGAATGGCATGAAGCCACTTGGCAATTCTCCACTTATGATATGATTTATTGGCAGCCAGAACAGCCAATAATGTGCTTCTATCTACGGTCATCGATTTCACGAACTCTTCAAGTTTCCCTGCAACGCCTTCCAAGACATCTGTCTTTGAATAGATTAGGTCTCCGCCCTTCATCTTGTCATAAATCCACTGAGCTAAATCCGGATTATGGCGGAAGCGAAGCATTTGCATTCCAGGAAGATTCAAGGTTTTCAAATCATCTCCTTCATACATCGGAATGGTAAAGCCGGTTTGGTTGCTGCAACGGATGAAGGGCTGATAGCCGATGGGGAATATGGGATGCGCGCCCTCGTCTGGCAGCATAGACCATGGAAGAACAGCACGTCGAAAGACTATTCCATACTTCTTTTCTTCCGCGACCTCTGTGTCCACAGCTGTTAGTGGCACCCAATGTCTTGTCTTGCCATCAAATTTGCAGCAAGCGAAGAACAGGGCGACCTCAAAGTCCGAGGTAATATCCATCATATAGGTCCGGAAACCATAATGCTGCGCAATCGCTTGATACTGGACCGTAATGCCCAAATTCTCAAAAGCCTTTACATTTTCATACTGGCATATCTGTCTAACAAATTGATGAAGTTTAACGTCAGCAACCAACTTCTCAACTTCTTTACCCTGGGCCGATTTCGTCTCAGACACCAGACGCCCAAGCGTTGACATGGTCGTAGGATATAGCTGGCTCTCCCCCCTGTAAAAGAACTTTCGCTGTGGTTGGCGAATAACCGATCCAACAGGATCTGGATATCGCATAACATAACCGTCATAAAAGGAGTCCATCAACATTTCTTGAAACACGGTCTTGTCATTCGCGTCTCTCTTGATGGGATGGTACTCCGGATTGTCCGGCTGTGTTGTTACATTCTTGCCAAACAATCTATCCTCCTCATTTTCCTGGAGCATTTGCCGTATTACATTGATGTCGATATCCTCGTATTGCATTGTACTATCAGGTCTATTCCGTTTAATCTACAAAGCTATTCCTAATATCCAGACAAGTTTCCGGGGAGCCATAATAGGTTCGCCATTCGGATAGGTTAGCATCGGTATTACAATTATCTTTCAGTAGCTGCAGTACGATGGGTGCGGCCAGTTTCCTCAGATACAATTTCTCATTGGCTTGGAGTTCACTATCCGTAGATTCTATTTGCGTCAATACATAGAGGCGTTTAAGGCCAATAAGAAGATTTGATTGAATGGACCCGTAACCCAAGTAGTCTTTTTGCGGCAATATAATGCCAAGGGCACTGATTATTGCAATTCTTCCTTGTTCTGCATTTCCCCGAAAATATTCGCTTATAATTTCCACCCAAGCCTTGATATCTGCTCCATTGTTACCTAGATAAATAATTGCATTAATACAGTCTGCAAGAAGCCTATCATCGGGAGAAGCCAAACGCTCCGGTAGTTCTCTTTTCAAATCTTCCACATCAGCCATTGTTTTTGCAAGCGAGAACCTCATTCGAATAGATGGCATGCCATAGCTCTCGAATTCTGTCACCATACGCTTTAAGCCCTGCTTGTTGGTTTCATTAAGCAGTTCTATTCGCGGAGCGATGACACCGACAACGATTGCTTCAACTTCAGAAAAGCGTTTCTGAATCTCCTCCTTTACTGAAAAGCCTAAACCGGGCTTATCACTTCCAAGCAGGTGATGCTTGTCTAATTCCCACATTTGAATCAGGCTGCCGCACAATTGATTTAGAAGAGCCGCATCCCACGTATATTGAATGTCCGAATTGGTAGTACCCTTAATATTATTAAATAAAGGGACTGAGCTTCCATAAAAAGAGATGGAGTCTCCTGTGCCTACAATTGGGATCGGTGTCGTTCGGAAATAATCCTTCAATAGTTCTTGAGGATCGATGTCTGATGGATGAGGAAAAGATAAGAATGCAAAACGATGGAAAATAGTCCTCCGAGGAAATCCTTTATCATCAACATCTGCCCAAAGGGCACTTGCAAGCCTTTGTTTCTGCAGCTCCGACAACACTCCGCATTTGTAAAGGAATAAAAGCCGATAGAAAAGGACCTTGTCCTCATTCTCATTTATGCCGATACGCCTCATTAAATCTTCCACCACCGAGCCGAATGAATCCGGACTCAATGTGAATGAGTTGTGTACGTAAAACAATGGCTCTAAACGGCAGTCATCAAATCTATCCTTGGCTATCGGCATTGCAACAAAACGCGGAATTAAACCTTCTATTTCAGTTTTTGTGAAGGTCGACATTAAAGATGACAACAAATTGTCAAGCCCTTCAAAATGTATGGAAAACTTATCCTGAAATATCGCCTCGATGAGATTTAGCGTTTTGATACGAGAATCATATGATGTCTTCATACAGAGTCGGGCCAAGACCTCCGGGAGCACACCGCGAAAGGCATGTGCCCATGAGGGGATATCATCCAACTTGTTTGCGGCTAAAAGCTCTTCCGAACACTTAAGGTACTTTTGATACAAAGCCTCGACATCCTCGAATCTCGTTCTCACAAGAAACCGGCGGTTATAAAAAGACGAGACCAATTTGGAATCACCCGAACGGAGCATCCAACTTGCAGCAATTGCAGGGGAGCAATACCCCATTACAGATAGCGCATTCCCCAGTGTTTCTTTCTTCACTGTGCTCAGATAAGGCAGATGAATAGGAAATCCTGTTTCTTCGTAATAGATGAAGTATGCATATGCTACACGGTAGTCTTTGGAATTGCCACTAAGATTTGTAGTTGTTCTGGAGTGCCCCAGCTTAAACGATGCCACTTGGGTTTTAACGCGCAATGCATCTTCTATGGCACGGACATTTGTGTCAAAGAATTCTCTTTCAAACCAGATATCATCATAGGGTTTGAGTTCGGACCACGTTTGACGCGCAGCAAACGCCTCATTCTGCTCATCCGAGAAATTAGCCTGAGACATACTATTCCACACGGTATGAGCATGTACTTTTCTTGATGCCCAATAGAAACGCTCTGCCTCTTTACTTGCTGAATCCAAATTCGAACAGATAGACTTGAATGCCTTTTTCGTTATTACTCGCCCCTTTTCCAAAGACAAATACTCTGCCCACATAGCACCCCGGCGAATGTCCCAGTATGGATCTGACTCACATTCCTCCCATGAGTTCAAAACTCTTTCTAGCAAGAAGAAATCATTCTGATAAACAGCCGCCAGAGCCTGCTCATAATAAAACCGACAACGTTGTTCATCCTTAAACTTTGCGGAATAAAGATTCAACTCATCACGGAGTGCCTGCCATTTTGATGTCCATCCTTCTTGTCGATATAAGCGCAGCAAACCCAACTTAAGGTTAATCCATGCTTCTCGAATCTCGTTACGACACCTTCGTGAAAAGGGCTTGAACTGATCCGACACCGAAAGATATATCTGCTCCCATGCATTATCGATTGGGAACAAACTCCTTTCTATCCGCCAGTTAAAAAGGTCCAGGTACAAGAGCTGATCCTCTTTGCTCAACTGTTTTATTTTATCTATTGATAAGCTAAAGCCTTCTATACTTGCCCAATTCTCCCTTTTCTCTCTGGGCATAACAAGCCAACCGGGATAAGTCTCCCGTTCCTGTTTCCATCTGGCATACTGTTGTTCTGTATTTTCATCTCTGCTGGATGTCCTTCCCCAAATCAAAGCGGTATTTCTATACTGCGTCCTTTCCTGTTCTTTTTGATAAATAAAGCCCTCCAAAAAGTTGATTGCACCTAATACGTTCTCCGGAGGAGTTGCGTCTTTTCCGGCTAGCCCTTTCAAATTAACAACAATCACATTCTTCTTTTCAAAGCTCTTCTTAACGGCATCCGGAACGCCATCAACAGACAGCAGATAAACTTTTCTCTGACTATTTTTCAAGGCATCTCGAACCCAGCCAAGCCATTGCAGGAAATTGGGGTCATTTCCGGAAAAACCAATCAAGACCATAGTCTCCAGCATAATGGCATGCTGTATATGGTTTATCATTGCCTGATGCTTAGAGGGGTATGTCCGATAATCCTCCTCTGATATGATAATCGACTGAGGCTCATTGATGTCGCCATGCAACTTCATTAGAAAAGGAGGCGTTTCCATACCGATAGCTTCATCATATCGAATGACGGAGTAAATCCTGCGACCTTGTTCATTAAGGCGCGATGCCGCCCTCTCTAGCAATGTATCATAATTGGTCGTATATACATCCTTCCAAGGCAGTGCAAGCAGTCGCAAATGCACATCTGATGGAAGCAACTTATCATCATTAATGGCGCCCCGAATCATGTTAGACAATTCTTCCCTCCCATACATGTTCTCAACATCCTCAGCCAACCTTAACACATTTGCATACGCGAGGTCACTTTTTCTTGGCTTATGCTTTCGCGTCTTTTCATAGAACAAGTTACCCAACTCATCCCAGTTGGGCGGCATAACACCCCCATGGACAAGCTGGGCATTCTTACTAAAGCCAGCACCGACAAAAACGCTGGCATGGCCACCCCATAATCGTTCAGCTATTTTTTGGAGACATTCCTGAGTTTCTTTGTTCATATGTTGAGGAAGATGAGACTTAAGCCGGATACATCTGATTCTCTTTCAGACACACCAAAACGGATGTTATCGTAGTCCATTTCATAGAGCCTTGTCAGCGATTTAATCAGTATCTCTTGAACAATAATATCTCTCATACCTTCACATCATTTCCTGTTAAACACTTTATCCAATCGCCTGAGGCCTGCTTTCATTAAGGCATCCATTGAAATCCCCAACTCTAATGTCACCACTTCGAAGTCATGCAATCTCTGAATAGTTTCCGACCAACATATACCTTCCAACACCTCACGCTGTTTCAAAAAATCATGGTCACGATGTGCTCCGGCATTGTGTCGCACCTCTGCAAGCTCAGGTTTTGTCTGTTTATAAAAATCCTGTAGTTTCTTTCTTGCAATCCTTGTTCGTGCCAACTCAGCGGATGACAATAGTTTCGATGCTATGTCTTGATATTTCTTAGCTGTTAGCAGCAACAGGTCATCACACCATTCGTACATCATTACAAAAGCATCAACAGCAATCCGCTCTTTGCCACTCTCATTCTTCTCAAAATACAATAGTTTCTGTAGCCCTTTTGTTTCAAATGAACACTGTTGACATTGCGCTGCTGTATTGACTATAAACTCTTGCTCTTCAAACGCCCGCTTCATCTGCATCAGAGTATGTGTCTGCCCGTTTCTCGCTATTCTTTCATCAATCTCTGCTATCTTTCCTCTGCATATCTTTATCTGAAGTTCAAACTGCTCAAGACATTTCTTTTCTTCTGCTATAGTATTCTCCAATGCAGTCTTTAGATCCTCTCCATCCGAAGAATCCATCCTTTGTTCCAGAAAAATATCTAGAAACTTACCCATCCTATGCAAAATTAATAGTCCAGTTTCGTAATGTCTGCCTCATCATCCATCTCTTTGGCCATCTGCTCATACTGCGTCCATAGGTCTTTGAAGACTTTCGAAACCCTCGGGTATTTCTTATTGTACTTTTCGTAAAGACCTTTGAACAATTCAGCATTTCCTCTCTCTATTCCACCGCCATCGTATGGTCCACGAGAAGTAAACCCGCGTTTATTAAAAAGTCCAGCATTGTAACTACTGTAAAATGCCTTCTCTTCTATCGGCTCGATTACAGCAAATAACTTCTCTGCGTCATTTTCCCATTCAGGGAAATGCGCAAACAATTGTCCCAATTGGCTGCATGCATGTTTGTACTGACCACATTCAGACGCCTTACTCAATACAGCGCTCATCCACTTCGATAGAACCTTTTCGTCCAATGTCCCTTCATCACCAGCACCAGGAATAGTTCTCCACTGATTAAACAGATAGAAAGCCCTCATCGCATTGTGTTTATCTGCTTCTGTAGGATCTTTCTCTTGTTCCTCTTCAGTTTCAGGTTTATAAAGATAGCACAACAATTCTATTACAAAGTCGGGGCTGGTAGCCAATTTCTCATTCAGCAATGCCAAACTTTCCTTTTTGTGGTCATACCTCAAAACTGGCAGATACATCCATTCCAATTGCAGCAATAATTCTTTGTTAGCATCTTCTCTTTTATGGAGTTGCTCTATATACACACTTAGTGGATGGTGATCGATGGCATCATTAAGCTCTTTTTTTGACCTTAAGACACTTTGCAATAGTTCCTCAATAACTGCCGTAGGCATCTCCTTGGCATAAATCCAGGAATCATTCATTGCATCAAGACCTCTTCCTACCGACGCCAGTTTGCTGATTTTATAAAGCGTGTTTTCCTCTTTATAACCACCCCAGAATACCGCTGGAACTCTTTCCCAATACATCTGCTGTATATCAGCATCCAGCGTCTCAACAAAGTCCCACAGTTTCCTATTCTGCTCAAAGCACAGTAATAAAGATGTCAGTTCTTCTTTGGTGAAACCATCTTTTTTACAAACTTCATATAAAGACGAGAAGAAACCTTCTCCCTGAGCACTCTCCATAGATGCTATATAGCCTTTCACAAACTTTGCATCTTTCTCTGCTCCGAGTAATCTGCATACTTTAGCCGTCAGACCATCAATAGAAAACGTTGCAAGCGTTGAGCCCAACGTCTGGGGCTCCTTAACCGAATCTTTCAGTGCAACTACTTCATCTATGCCCAGTTTGTCTATCAATTCCGCACAGGCTTCTTTACGCAGCCTCTCAGTTTGACGTGCATTAACATATATATCAACGTCATCTCCATCAGGTTTTTCCGGTATGTGAGGATAATACTCATCAAAAAGCCAGATGTATTTCTCTGTTAAATCTACTGGGATTGTTGCCTCATAAGCAGCTCGCACACTATCAGCCTCTTCCACTGTTAGCACATAGCGATCCTTTATCCCCGTCAGATTCTGATACCACAGTGTTTCCCGTAAAGCCTTTCTGGTTTCATTGTTAGAACCTTTGATAAGCTTTACTGCTTCTGGCAACCACATTATCAGTTTGTGCCGTAATGGATTGTGCACATGCTCCATCCTCTCAATAAGAGATTTCAAGTGCTGATCATCTCCATCAAAAGCATTCATCAACTGAGTGACTGCCCATTTTTCAGCATCATAGATAGCAGATGGTGAATATCCTTGTTCTTCTCCAAACTCATAATCTCGCCATTTCAGCTTATAGGTTCCAGAAGTCACGGCCCCTGGTTTAGGTAACATTGACAGCATCAAATTCCACATCTCTGGGTATCCGTCATTCAAACACTTATCCAGGATTGAGAGCCTACCTTCCAACACCACAGAAGTATGCGGTTTCCATGGAAGATAGATATCCACCAAACTATTGAATGGTCTGTTTGACAATCGCCCTCCCGGATCCATTTCCGCAAGCCGCAACAGGATTCTTGTCACCCTTTCAAGGTAACTTGGATGCCAGGCGAGTGCTTCCAAAGCCCAAAGTAATGAAGTATGATGGCTCTGAGGGAAAGCAAATCCTTCCTTCTCTTCAAACAAAGCAGTAATAACAAGTGTTTGCTCATTAATTGCAAACTCAATTTCTTCTAAGAACACCCTTGGGGATGCTTCTGCGATCAATGGAAGATGGTCAGAAACCTCCACCCACTTATCAGGTGTTGCTCCATGCAGCAGTCGCTTTAAGATAGCATCCACCCATTCCTGGGCATTCCCTATTGGCAATCCCAATCTATCACCATATAGTGCGATAATTATTAAGGTCTGCAACAACCCTTCTTTCAACTGGTCGGAATACTTCTCTTTTGCCTCAAGAAAAACACGCTCAAAGGCATTCTTTATTCCGTCAAAGAAATTATCATCCAATTGATTACTCATCTCCGTCCACAGCATCAACGGAGAAGTCAGCCTCCAAATAGGCCCAGTTTTAGTCAGGGGCGAAACGGGTTGTTTTAGCCACTGGTCAAGACTTGCCTGATACTTTTTATACTCCACACCGATGTAAGTGCAGAGTAATTTAGTATCATTCTCAAAGTTTTCATTCCAGCGGCTTAGAAGGAGTGCTGGCAGTAATTCATTCAAATTCTCCTTCTCAATCCATTTCGCCCCTGCTGAGGGGAAACCCAGCTCCTTTCTTATCAGGGTTAAGTTGCAGTTATTAGTGAAAACGATCTTGTTTGCTTCTGGTTCCGTAATACCGTATGACACCAACTCTTCTATCAAGGCATGACGCTCCGAAACCGGTAATGTCACCACATCTTGGTTAAAATCATCGTCAGGTCCCAACGCGACTAAAACAATATTTTTTGCGGCCGCAGAATAGACAGTACTATTATCTTCAAGATGTGTGACAATATTGATGGAATTCCTGCATTGAGCCATTTTCCTAAGCGATGCTATAGAATCCACCACTACAGTTTTACCCAAGAACTTTGCTCTTTCGGGGTCTGGTAATGACATCCCCGCTGCAATAATAAAACCCATCGCTTCTTCTCTTGAAGATGCTTTATAGGCTCGTAAACACGGAGTTCCTGCTATGGTTCTAAAAAGGTCGTCAACGATTCTTTCTCTACCAGCCAAATAAAATCTGGGGGTTAATACAATACCTTTTGGACCAATGCTTATATCATTCCATTGGTCTAGTGGCATAACCACGCTTGAGTCAAAAGGAAGTCCTATCTTTTGAGCAAACCAAGTAGTTACAATTGGCAATTGAAGTATCCACTGCGCTAAGCTGACAGAGTCATATACAATGACATCTTTCCATTTCCCTTCAGATTTTTTTGCAGCTATCCATTCGTCCTTCTTGCCCCAGTAGTATGGCGTGACGAAAACAAAACTCATTTGACTCTTTTCGGGATCAGGTATCTCATTGGTCCTTTTGCTATAGTCTTCATTAGCTTTGTTCTCGAAATCATTTCTTGCACCAAACTCCCAACCGCTTTTTCCTTGAGGAATGAAATGATGGCCGGCTGTACTATTCACCAGACCATCCCACCCGCCTAAGAAAGTCGCGCTTCCTATGGGAATGTCGAATGTGCCGCCATCATTGGGTAATGTGTTCATTACCATTTGAAAGATCAGTTCTGCCATACCAGATTTCGCCTCAGGTGTATCAGCCCACCTTTCAAAATCTTTTCTATCAATTAGCATATATCTACAGAATAAAAGCAATCTATACTCCTTCTATAATCTTCTTCAACCTCTTCGCCAGCAATTTCTTTCGCTCCTCCACAAATAACTTGAAGTCAGAGACATCAAGCGAAACTCCTTTCCGGGTTTTATCTTTTGGTTGTTTACTCACGATTGATTAAATCTCTTCCGCATTGCGCAGATTATTGAAAATGGACTTTGGCATCCCTGACATAATACAACCTATCACCAACAGGATAGAAAGCCCTTAATTACATATAAAGACTCCGCTATGAATATCTCTCTACTGGTGTGTGACCACGAAGATTCCAATGCTTCCACAACAAGGCAAATGGGCATAATCGTTCGTCGTCGCATCTGCTCCAGGGCTCCATAATACAGCGGTCATCATAATGAGAATCAGAAGATTTTTCACACCATTCATACAATGAGCAACATGTATTCCCATCTCTAAACAAGTAAATGAACTGCTGTATTGCCTGAAAATAAGAAACCGCAGTATTCCCCGCCATCTGATATGGAGGTGTAATGAAGTAATTCGATTCGGAATCCTTTATTACCGGGGTACCTAATTGAGCATAAAGCATCATAAACAAGTCGTTCTTCTCGAGTTTCCTCTTATTCCTTAGCCCTATCTCTGCCATGTCTATTAAAAATGATCTGGCGTTCAATCGCATCGACAAGCCGGTTCCTATCAAACGCCGAACAATGTCATGAAAACGAGAGAAAAGAGGATCTTTGTAATAATCATTAATTCTCTCCCCAACAAAAATACCGAACGGCAATAATCCAGATAACAATGTGGAATAACTCTGAATCTGAATACACGGCCTGTCGTAAAAGAAGTCGTATATATCTCTTGGATCCTTGGGAATATATTTGTCCTTCTTATAACCTTCCAACGTCTCAACGAATACCCTTCCTGGCACAGAGAACTGTAAACACATGTCGCAAAGAGCAAGGACATTCAACTCGTTTTCGCAGAAATCTTCATACACATGTTTGGCCACTGCAAAAGCCGCATTATAGGGATAATCCGGTGCCGAAGGAGACCCGTCTGTAATACAGTGCTCCAGAATATAGGCCATGCTTTCTCGAATGGCGTGAGCCCCAAACGGAAGCTTCTTTCCATTAACCTGGATAATAAAAACCTCATCAACTGTGCTTAGGTAGGAATTAAAAGGAACTCTGACCCGATTCTTCTTAAGCTTAGAAATAAAAAGATTAGTGACTTCTTCATCTGTCCACCCCAAACCTATTTCATTAACAAACTGATTCAATTCAATATTTCCATAATTTGAAGGCAATGCGATAGGGACCTCTATGTCTCCTTTGGGCATTTTGTATATATGAGTAACAGCACCATGGATATACTCGCTATACACATAAGCATTATTCAATCCGGAAAAAGTTGAAATGTCTTGAATAAAATGAATGTACTCATGGACGAAAACAGACAAATCTTTGGGCGCAAGATTCAAGATACTATGCATCGCATTATAAAACGGGAATTCAAGTTCTATACGGAAAAAAGCAGGCTCGTATCCACCAAGAACTCGTCTCAATCTGTAATATGATGCTGAAAAAGCCACTATATATTGACAATAATGAACCTGAACGTTAAACCAACGATTGCCGGCAGAGCCGGCAAAGAATAATAAAAACGGGACTTATTTCTCCAAATATGCGGATAATTATCAATTCGCACAACCGCACTCAAAAACAAGCATTCTCCCACTACTCATATTGATTCACCCTCCTATACTTTTCCCCCAACTCCAGCAGGTTTTTAAACAAGGCCACTCTGTCTTCTTTCATCCCTCCTGCATTAATGAGTTTCTTGTTATGCTTGAGCCAGTTGCAGTACTTGAAACGTTCTTCGGGGTTGTGGCGGGAAGGATTGCGGTGATGGGTTTCGATGAAGGCCTTCACTTCCTGGTATTTCTTTAGCCAGAGTTCGTCTTGGGTCATGAGCGGCTTGATTTTGTACTCTATTATGAGATTGCCGGTCAGGCCGGCAATGACGACACGGGGCCAGAAATCTCAAACCTGGGCAAGCAATAACAAAATGAGATGCCCGGACGGAGCCGGGCATGACGAGGGGGCTAGAACTTGCGCCAGACCATCTTATTCACCACGCCGACGTAGGACTGGATGATGCGGACCACCTTGGTGGAGACGTTCTCGTCCACGTAGTCGGGGACGGGAATGCCGGGGAGGCCGTCGCGGATGAGGGAGACGGCTACGTCTACGCTTTGCAGGAGGCCCTTGGTGTCAATGCCGCTCAGGACAAAGCATCCCTTGTCAAGGGCCTCGGGGCGCTCGGTGCTGGTGCGGATGCACACGGCAGGGAACGGGTGACCGATGCTGGTGAAGAAACTGCTCTCCTCGGGCAGGGTACCGGAGTCAGAGACCACGCAGAAGGCGTTCATCTGGAGGCAGTTGTAATCGTGGAAGCCGAGGGGCTCGTGCTGGATGACGCGAGGATCAAGCTTGAAGCCGGAGGCCTCGAGGCGTTTGCGGGAACGCGGATGGCAACTGTAGAGAATGGGCATGTCGTACTTCTCCGCCATCTGGTTGATTGCGTTGAACAGCGAAAGGAAGTTCTTCTCCGTGTCGATGTTCTCCTCGCGGTGGGCCGACAGCAGAATGTACTTGCCCTTCTCCAACCCAAGCCGAGCATGAATATCCGAAGCCTCAATCTCCGCGAGATTATTATGCAGCACTTCCGCCATCGGAGAGCCAGTCACGTAAGTGCGCTCCTTGGGCAGGCCGGTGTCGGCCAGATAGCGGCGGGCGTGCTCTGAGTAAGCCATGTTCACATCGCTGATGATATCCACAATCCGGCGGTTCGTTTCCTCAGGCAGGCACTCGTCCTTGCAGCGGTTGCCAGCCTCCATGTGGAAGATGGGGATGTGGAGCCTCTTTGCGCCGATGACCGACAAACAGGAGTTTGTATCTCCCAACACGAGAACCGCGTCAGGCTGCACCTCAACCATCAGCTGGTAACTCTTGGCAATGATATTACCCATGGTCTCGCCCAGGTCGGAGCCGACTGCGTCCATATACACATCCGGATCTGCAAGCTTGAGGTCCTTGAAGAACACCCCATTCAAATTATAATCATAATTCTGCCCAGTGTGCGCTAGAAGGCAGTCGAAGTACTCGCGACATTTGTTGATGACGGCCGCCAGGCGGATGATTTCCGGGCGTGTGCCTACGATGATAAGAAGCTTGAGCTTTCCGTTGTTCTTGAATTGTGCCATATAATTGTTCTTTTTTGATTCTTTTGTTGTTGAGGTGCCCAATCAGGTCGGGCATGACGGTTACTCTACCGGTTCATAATACGTATCCGGCCGATTGGGGTCAAAGAGCTCGTTTGCCCACATCAGGGTCACCAGCGGCTCAGTGTCCGACAAATTTACGATATTATGCGTATATCCCGGCAACATATGGACGGCTTTTATCTCTTCACCGGAGACTTCAAAGTTCAGCACCTCATCCGTACCAATCTTACGTTCCTGGATGAGCGCCTTTCCGGATACCACAATGAAGAACTCCCACTTGGTATTATGCCAGTGCTGCCCCTTGGTCACGCCAGGCTTGGAGATGTTCACGGAGAACTGACCGTTACCCAGCGTCTTCACCAGCTCTGTAAATGTCCCCCGCTCATCCGCATTGGTCTTAAGCGGGAACGCCACCTTCGATTCCGGCAAATACGAAAGATATGTTGAATACAGCTTCTTCGCAAACGAGCCCGCCGGAATCTCCGGCACAATCAGCGTCTGAGGTTGCGCGGCAAAGCTCTTCAGAAGATCCACAATCTCCCCCAGCGTCGCCTTATGCGTCACCGGAACATAGCAATACCGCCCTGAAGCAGAAGGCGCCACCTCCAACCCCTCAAACTCGCAGCGATGCTCTTCACCACGGAGACAAGCAATCATCTCATCCACCAGGTCGTCAATGTATAGAAGCTCCAACTCCACCGACGGATCATTCACCGTGTACGGAAGATCATTCGCGAAAGCATTGCAGAACGTAGCCACGGCCGAATTATAGTTAGGCCGACACCACTTGCCGAACAGGTTCGGGAACCGATACACCAGCACGCGAGAGCCAGTCTCCTCGCCATACTGCAGGAACAAATCCTCGCCCGCTTTCTTGCTGCGGCCATACTCAGAATTTCCGAACCGTCCAGTCAGCGAAGCCTGCTGAGAACTAGAAAGCATGACAGGACAGGAATTCTTGTTCTTCTTCAGCGTATCCAGGAGTGTTGAGGCGAAACCGAAATTCCCCGCCATAAACTCTTCCTGATTCTGCGGCCGGTTAACCCCCGCCAGATTGAACACGAAGTCCGCCGCAGCGCACCACGCATCCAGTTCCTCGGGCGTGGAATCCAGATCATATTCATACACCTCCGAGACCGTCACATTGCCATAGCAACGAGCCTTCCCATCTCGAATGTTTTTCAATTGTGCGCACAGGTTCTTACCTACGAACCCTTTTGCACCAGTAACAAGTATCTTCATATCAATATGTTTCTCAAACGATCAATTTATCTCAGTATATCCTCCTCCCCCAATGGTTCATACGGACCATCTTTACATTCCAGGAGGACAGTGCCGGATTCCAGAGCACGAACGGTGTGCCACTGCCCTGCAGGAATATTGATGGCCACATTGGGGCCAGCGGGAGTGAGTTCAATGGCATCGGTACACATCCGCTCCAGATCATCGTAAAACTCCTCCACCAGCCTACCCCGTAGACAAACCACCGTCTCTGACGAATACTTATGCCGATGAATAGGCATCGGACTCCCCGGCTCGATGGCGTTGAGCATACGCTGGGATTTGTCTTCCGGACCGTTGCGAAGATCCATGTTCATTCTAAGCCGCGGCGAAGCCTTCGCCTGATCTGTCAGTTTATCAAGAACAACTTGATTAATCTTCGTCATAACTCAATGACTGATGATTGTTAAACTCCTCTATCGCTCTTGGCTCGTTCGAGCATCTCTTCATATTCCTTCTGAGCCCTACGCCTCTTGCTTCCCCATGACGGTGTAAGGAGTATGTATGAGCAAAACTGCCAAACCCCTTTCAATACCTCTTTTATCATATCATTTCGCCCGCGTACTTCATATTCTTTCCATCAAAACCGTTCCAGACTCCAAACACTTCAAACTATGCCATTGACCCTTCTCGATATTCAGCACATAACCACCCGGAACCATATCAATGGTTTCTGTAAACTTTCCATTCTCATCATAGAAGTACTCCTCAAAGTGTCCGCGAATACAAACACACGTTTCACTTGAACCTTTGTGCCGGTGGATAGGCATAACGGTTCCCGGTTCTAAAGCATTCAACATCCTTTGCGATAAATCTTCCGGGCCATTCCTCAAGTCCAGATTACAACGCAATCGTTCTGATGCCTTAGCACTCTCGGTTAACATTTCTAATATATGCTCGCTAATTACCATATTATTCTTCGTCTATTTTGAAATTCAAGCGGCTTGCCTTCAACCTGGTATTAGCAGGATTATAGTAATTAAGATTTATCTTTAATGAGGGGGTTGCCCTCCCTTTGTACTTAAAGCGTTTTATAGTTACATTGACTGGGAAAAGTGTTTCTACATTATTTGTAACCAAATTCACATTAGTTTCAGCGCCACGTAATGTCAAATCTCTTATTACAATACTAGTTATATAACCAAGTGAAGACTTATAAAGATTCTCACCCACATGAATAATATCCAATTTATCTACATCTTCATCCAACTCAATAACACTTTTCTTAATGCATATATTGGGCAGGCACTTAAGATGTAACTCTTTCCGGGAATTACGTTCATCCGACAACTTAGATATAAAGACAATGAAATTATGCTTTTTATCCATCTTGAACGTACACCTGTTAAATATTAGATTAAATGGAGTATAGGCATTATAATCATACCTGTATTCACATGGATATGCAGTTTCGAACGTGCATTTCTCGAACTTCATTTCTCCGAACATTGAACTTATCGGAATCTCGTCAAGAATGGTACAATTTCTAAAATAGTAATCTTTTCCGTAACAATGAAGATCAAAACGATTAATATAACAATCCGTAAGCGTTGCTTTGTTAATGTTGCTACATCCAAATACGCCCCATTCTGCTACAGCAGTTACTTTACTAATTGTAGCATTCCAGATATTCCCCAGTGCAAAAGCATACCCAAATTGGTTTTTCTGTGAGTAAGTATTCTCAATCTTGATATCGCACATAGAAAGATTGGTACAACCTTCTACCGTGATAATTGCGTCAGCATACCAATCATCTCTATTAGGAGTTTTTACAGTAATGCCGCTTATTTCCAGATTGTTCAGGTTCTTAACATTAAGTAAGAAAGTCTTCATCGTTGAAGATTCATCCCTGTCAAACTCGATGTTTTTAAAGAATTTCCTATTCTCAGAAGTTTTAATGAAATAGCATCGAGGCGATGAATATTCGTTATCGTATGGGCTTATAGTCTTATTGACAGCCTTACCATTCCGTAACAATAGTACGTCTCTTCGCGTTGCACCATAATTGAAGCCAATCCGATTCTCAACCCAAGGAGTCTTGTCCTCCACAATCAGCAAGACACACCCTGTTCTTAATTCAGGGTAAGCCTCGAAGAAATATGTTGTAAAACACTCTTTATCTACATCTATTTCGGTAACCGTCTTCTCATAATAGAACAATGTAAAGTCTCTCCTTTTGGTATTGGAGACTGTCAACTTTAATCCGCTAAAATCCGTTTGCTCGCAAAGAGGAATCCTTCGAGCATTCTCAGGAATCTCAATATTCAATTGTTTTATTCCCGAGTAATCTACCGTCGTGTTCTGTTTGACTGCATCTGCGTGTGTCCTATATATTGCCCAGTATCTTTCTTCGCCGGTTTTTGCTTCAGCCAGGCCATATTGGTAAGGCGATAATCCCTTACCTTGGACATTGATTTCAAGCAGCACTAAGACAGTGCAAACAATATACGTTTTTACAGCATTGAATTCCATTATAACCCTGGTTTTAACAAATGGGCTCTAATCCCATGAAGAAAGGCAGAGGCACGGCTTTCACCATAACAAATTTTTTGTTTCCAAGCATTTCCTTGCCACCTCCTGAATTTATATATCAATCTTTTGAATAACCCTTTAGGTTCAGTTGAGCTGTATGCAGGTTCCATAATATCTTCAAATATTCTGTCTTTCAAAGCCGGAACAAATTGGACTCTTGGGAATATACATACGTTAAAGCCCAAATCTCCTACAACAATGTCATTAATGCTGTTATAGAAGTCCTTCATGTGGTATTTCTCAATTAAACCATCAAGCCAATTCCAATCTATCACAGAAGTATGTTTCTCCACAAAAAATGCCCAATCCAACACTTGTCTTAATGAAATTTCAGCAGCAGCAAAATGGCTAATCATGTGCTTCAACAAGAATAGAGCATGAAGATTAGGGGATGGCAGATAAACTCTTTCTCCTAAAACCTCTGTATAGTTAGTATCATCCTTCCCTAATTCCTTGAAGATTTTCTCTAGTTCTCGACTACTCTTATGCGCATACACATTCACGAAATCATAATGGTTCTCTACCATGAATCCTTCCCAATCAAAAACCGTATGGTGATGATGGCTCGTATCAATCTTGATATTCGTGTTATTCTGGAAATTCGTGTTCACTAAAGCCTTATCCGCATCTTTTTGTTTTCCAAATTGCCAAATATCAATATCTCCGCATGGACGATGTTCAGGTTTTGGCCAGTCCCGGCTACAAGCATACCCTTTCAGCAACATCATTTTGTAGCCATGCTGGTTGTGCCATCCTGCCAGGCTTGCTATTGCTTTTTCATAAGCATAGTACCTTTGCTCATAATTCTGCAATACTTCCCCTATCCAGTTCAGCACAATAATTTGTGAAGGTCTGTTATTGTCGGGAAGTTTTTCTATACCATCTAAAACAACTGCTAATAGCCCATGTTGATAAGCAAGGGCTTGCATATCATTCCAATCAACCTCAGAATGTAGATGGGAAGAGGGCTGATGTCCTAATCCCATCCTTACAAGTTGAAGGAATGTTTCATGTTTAGCTGATAATGGCATTTTTTATAGTCTCAACAATGTATTTCACATCCTCATCACTTACATAAGGACCAGCTGGCAAGCACACACCTACCTTGAAGACGGCCTCGCTAACACCATTCATGTATGCAGGTGCATTCTTGTAAACAGGCTGTTTGTGCATAGGCTTCCACACAGGGCGGGCCTCAATGCCAGCAGCATCCATAAAGACGCGCAAAGCCTCCACATTATCATTTGGCTGACAATCAGTTGTTGCACTGTCTGCCACGTGAATCACGCCAGCAGCTCCACCTACTGCACCTTGAACAATGGTCTTGTAAGCATTCTCCTGGCCCTTAATCTTAACCTCAGGATCAATAGTAATAGTACACAACCAATAGTTGGAATCATACTCACCTGTAGCAGGCTGAGCATGTACGTGAATTCCTGGGACATCCTTCAACAGTTCTTCATACAGTTTCTGCACATGCTTATGATGAGCAATGTGGTCATTGGCCACAGTCATCTGACCACGCCCAATACCTGCACAGATATTACTCATGCGATAGTTATACCCAATCTTTTCGTGTTGATAGTACGGATAGCTCTCACGATACTGGGTGGCATACATCATAATCTCGCGCCACTCATCCTCATTAGCTGTTATCAAAGCGCCACCACCAGAGGTGGTAATCATCTTGTTGCCATTGAAGGAGAGCACACCATACTTACCGAACGTACCCAACACCTGGCCGTTGAACTTAGAGCCAAATCCCTCAGCTGCATCCTCTACTACAGGAATACCATATTTGTTGGCTATCTCCATAATGCGGTCTGCCTTGTAGGGCATACCATACAGAGCCACCGGCACAATAGCTTTAGGCTTCTTGCCAGTCTTGTCAATTCTATCTTTGATGGCTTCTTCAAGAAGCTCCGGATCCATATTCCAAGTGTCCTTCTCAGAGTCAATAAACACAGGTGTTGCACCGAGATAGGTAATCGGGTGTGAAGATGCACAGAAAGTAAAGCTCTGCACACACACCTCATCACCAGGGCCTACGCCACAAGCAATCAAAGCAAGATGAACAGCTGCAGTACCAGCAGAGAGTGCGACCACCCTCTTATTCTCCCCTACAAACTCCTCAAGATCTTTCTCAAAGCCATTTACGTTAGGGCCCAGGGGCACTACCCAGTTAGTATCAAAAGCCTCTTTGATGTACTTCTGTTCAAGACCAGCTTCACTCATGTGAGCTAAGCACAAATAAATACGATTTGCCATATATCTAATAACTATTTATCCAAACTTTTATATTGCTCTAATGCTTTCTCAAGTAAAAATAGCGCCCTTTGAATATCTTTCTTATTCAGGACATAAGCCAAACGTACTTGATTCCGCCCCATTCCTGGTGTTGAATAGAATCCTGCTGCTGGAGCCATCATAATGGTCTCTCCAATTTTGCCATCAGGCGTGTACTCGTCCTTCCAACAGAACTCGCTTAAACACCAAGCGCAAAAATCTTCCGTATCTTCTACAGGCAACTTTGCGACAGTGTAGAAAGCACCCATTGGTACAGGTGTGTAACATCCATCTATCCTATTGACGCCATCTATCAAACATTTTCTGCGCTCTACATATTCGTCATATACGTTACGAGAGTACTGTTCTGTTCCTTCAATTGAGGCCTCTGCAATCAACTGACCAATCAAAGGAGGTGAAAGCCTGGCCTGACAAAACTTCATTACCGTCTTCCTCACTTCCTCATTCTTTGTGATTAACGCCCCAATACGGATCCCACATTCAGAGTATCGCTTAGAAACAGAGTCAATCAAAACTACATTCTGCTCAATACCCTCAAGATGCATGGCAGAAATATATGGTGAACCTGTATAGATGAACTCCCTATACACCTCATCAGAGAAAAGGTAAAGGTTGTATTTCTTCACCAAATCCCGAATCTGATTCATCTCCTTCTGTGTATAGAGATAACCCGTCGGGTTGTTGGGATTACATATCAGAATTGCTTTTGTCCGCTCGTTTATCAACTCCTCGAATTTTTCCACTTTGGGGAGGCAGAAGCCTTCTTCAATAGTCGTTACAACCGTTCTGATAACAGCACCAGCAGAAACTGCAAAAGACATATAGTTTGCATAAGCAGGCTCCGGCACAATGATTTCATCTCCTGGATTCAAGCAGCTCATAAAAGCAAACAAGACAGCTTCACTACCACCACTGGTGATGATAATCTCGTCTGAATTGAGCTTGATCTGGTAACGGTCATAATAGTTTACCAGTGCTTCACGCAACGAACGATAGCCTTGCGAAGGACTATACTCCAAAGTCTTTCTGTCAACATGCTTCAAAATATCAAGAGCCTTTTGGGGCGTAGGTAAGTCTGGCTGTCCAATATTCAGCCTATATATCTTTACCCCTCTATCCTCAGCTGCATAAGCTAATGGGGCCAGCTTCCTAATTGGCGATGCCGGCATCTCAATGCCACGTTGAGATATTTGTAATTCGTTTGCCATTCTATTTAGCTTCTATAAAGCGGGAAGAACTTACTTTCTTGATTGAACTCCGGATCTTCTTTTACCCTTAAGGCAACCAATTCATCAAATTTCTCCTGATCAAAGATTTCTTTTCCTATAGAGAACTGATAGTCAGAATTTTTATTGAATGCTGCCTTAAACTTATACAGGTTATCTTCCCCAGAACCTACACCACCACCCAAGTGGAATGTTTTACAACCTTGTTCATAACCCCAGAGTGCCGCTTTGTAAAGTAACAGGTTTGAAGGAGCAAGATTCCTGTACTGAATATCTGAACCGCTCAAATGGTAATTCAGCCTACCATTTGCGAAAATCATGATAGACATTGCGATAGGCCGCCCCTCATACATCGCATAGAACATTTCATAATTGTCTTTCAAATCGCTATCAATACTCTCATAGAACGGACGCTTAAAGTAATAATACTCTTCCGCATTATCCTTATCCATTGTGGCATTATAGATGGCTGTAAACTGATCAAGCAAGTCCATGCCTTTACCATGCACAATGGTGATACCATTCTTCTCCGCCTTACGAATCATGTTGCGATTCTTGCTGATGATATTCTCCCATATAACTTCTGGAGATTCAAGATCGAAGGCAATAGTTTTCCCTAAGTCTATGACTGTTGAGATTTGTTTCATGGGAACAGCATTGGCCAGTACAGGGTGATAACGAACAAAGTTGTCCACGATCCCCTCTTCTCTCATCTTCTCCACGTATGCCTTCCAGAAGGCTTGAAGATTCTGTTCAGAGGTGTCACCCTCAAACAAAACTCCGCCATATCCGTAAGGTGTAACACTATCAAAATAACCTTCAATGGAGGTTTTTCTCTTCATATATGCATAGATGGCTCTTAACCCCTCGCTCTCATAATAGAGTAACTGAGGTTCTCCGTCACCATGAATATGAAACGCCTTCACGTATCCACTCAGATAATACACGTCATACTCTGCAAAGTTTTTCACTATGCTGTCCCATTTATCGCTATCGTTAATTCCAATTAGAGTCACCATTACTTCTTATTTATATATTGGTTCCACCCAAGATCATCAGCATCATCATACATGTCTTCGCCAATGTCTTTTCGTTTTAACACATTCATCACGGTCATCCAAAGAATTCTGATATCCAGCCAAAGATTTAAGTGATCTACATACCATACGTCATATTCAAACTTTGTAGAATACTTCATTGTATTTCTTCCATTGACCTGGGCCCAACCAGTTATACCTGGACGCACGTCATGGCGCCTCATTTGTTCTGGGTTGTATAGGGGCAGGAAATCAACCAACAATGGACGGGGGCCAACCAGAGCCATATCGCCTTTCAAAACATTAATAAGCTGTAGCAATTCATCAATAGAAGTGCTGCGAACAAATTTTCCCACCCCTGTAAGACGAACTTCGTCTGGAAGAAGATTACCTTCTGCATCCCGTTCATCCGTCATGGTCTTATATTTAATTACCTTGAAAATCTTTCCTTTATAGCCTGGTCTTGGTTGAAGAAAGAATGCGCCAGCTCCCTTGTTTGAGAAATGGAGCCAAATTGATACTACAATAAGAAAGGGCGATATACATATCAAAGCAGTCAATGAAATGCAAAAATCAAATAAACGCTTAAAGAAGTGTCTATACATAATCAAAAATGCTTTATGATTGCACTATAAGTATTGTCAACAAGAAAATTGTTCGACAGATATTTAAAACCTGCTTCGCCCATTCCATGCAGATCACTATTTATTATTTTGTCAAGCATAGAATTAAATGCCTCTACAGAATTACTCTCACACCAGTATCCAAATCCATTCTTTTCCGCTATACGCCCCATATCAGTATTGGGGTCTGTAGCGCAAAGAACAGGCATTTTATACTCCAGATAAGATAACAGACGAGACGGGAAATTAGGTATAGTAAAGCGATGATCCAAGAATATTAAGCCCACATCGCAACATTGTACCAGTTTGTCGTAGTCAGATTTAGGCAGCCTTTGGTATAGTGAAACACTCAGGGCATTAGATGAATCAAACCATTCTTTTATCCTGCCATATTCTGTACCGCTTCCGACTATAAGGAAATGACAGTCTTTTCTGTTTTTGTTTGCTTCAAGGCACTCTATCAGAAACGGAATACCTTGAGGTTTACCAAGGTTGCCACCATAAATAAACACAGGCTTATCTATAGGTATTTGATACTTATTTCGCATAGCCTGTTTTTCTGCATCAGATAGGGATACTTGTTGTGCCAACTCAATACTATTAGGAGCCACTTCTATAGATACCGGATCAACGTATGCATTATGTTTCAACACAAACTCAACATTTGCAGGGCTCATACAACCTATAAAGTCGCTTACCTTATATAAAGCCTTCTCTTTTTCGCGGAAATACCACCAAAACGGGCTCTTTTTGCTAAACATCTCCATATCAACTGCATTCTGGGGAAAAATGTCCTTAAGCAACAGATATGATTTAGTATGTGGATTATTCTTTTTTAGATACTTAACTACATTGGTAAATGTAATAGGAGGAGTGGTATATAAAATCAAATCAAACTTAATTCCTTTAAAATATTTTTTTATTGCTCTTTTGAATTGCCCCTCAATGAGCAATGTACCTACTCCCTTTTCGATAATACTCGATTTTTGCATATTCAAGGTTTTCACCCCTAGAATAATCACACCACCCTGCTCCGTCAAGGATGTCGGGAGATTGAACGAGCGTTCACGTGGACATACAACATACACATTATGCCCTTCACGACGGAACTTTCTCATGAGGTCTTCCGAAATCTCTCGGTCGTTAATGTTTAAGAATCTATCTAAAGTTAAAAATATAACGTTCATTACAAATATGAAAACGAGATTATGTCATACGATTCATCAAAGTACAAAAGATGGCTTTTCAATACTATTCAAAACCCAAATATATAGCTCTTTATTTTTTCTTGCCACATTAGTATAGTGATACGTTTTACTTATGTATTGACTACACTTCTGCCCCATATCAAATAGTATGTCAGGACCTAGATTTATAGCTTCCTTAATGGCGTTAATTAAGTTTTCAATATTTAAATCTATACACCAACCTATTTTTTGCGAATTAAGATCTTGCCACGGCGTTCCGTTCGTTGTAATAACCGGGACACCACAGGACATCGCCTCCGCTATTACCATTCCAAAATTCTCACTATATGTGGGAAGTACAAATAGTGAAGACTCACAATAAAGTTTATACTTTTCTTCACCAAATAATGGCGGCAAAATTGTAATACAATGCTGCAATTTTTTAGTAATAACCAGTTCATTAAGATGGCTAATATACGTCTCATCTCCATTCCCTGCTATTATAACTTTCCAATCCGGATATACATCATGAAGAGCATTCCATGCATCAATTAAAAACTCAATACCTTTTTTCTGATGAATACGAGAAAGAAATAATATTTGTTTTTTTACATTCTTTTTGAAATCAAACAATCTACAACCATATTCTGAAATATCAATGCCATTGGGTATAACTGCAATTGGCGATTTAATTCCCAAAGATCTAATAGATTGGGCTTCCATAAATGCAGTAGCCAATACACATGCAGCTTTCTGAATATCGTTTTTTTGATAGAGCATCATGGCTATTCTCTTCTTCATACTCTTCAATAAGCCCTGACCTTGATAAGCCCATGGTTCTAGAGTCCCCCGTGGTGTGATAATTAATGGGACACCTAATTTACGAGCAGCCACAGCCACTTTATGGTACTCTGGCAACCATATACACTGAGAATGAATAATGTCATAGCCTCCCTCTCTAATCTTCGTCACGTAATACTTTTGTGATGCCTTTCGAGGAATAACAAGAAGATTCACATCTGTATTTTCTAACAAATGTGTATTCATCTCATCAGTCTCCACAGTCATCAACGTAGTATCAATGCCTATTTCGGATAAGCCGCGTGCTAATAGAGGCACGCTTCGAGAAGGTCCACCATCCTTCTTGTCTATCGACTCAGCAAACAAACAAATTCTCATAACGCTATTTCTTGCTTTTAACTATAATCCATATAAAATATGGATGAATATTAATAATGTGGAGATATAAAAAACATAACACAGCCTTCTCTATTCAATAATGCTAATTTATGAAATGATAGTGTATAAAGGGAGAGGCACCAAGTGGGAATATAGTTTTTAAATCTATCAAAAATAATTAACATCCTTTTTTTCTTATTCGTAATGTTTTATTACATCCTTTTGTTGTACCAATATAACCCTTCGTGAATACAACTGGGATTCCTTCTTCATGTGTTATAAAACCATTATCCTCATCACCAATATCAGTTTTTCACTTTTCACAACTTTTTTCGGAATAGATAACACAATGATCAGTGAATGCCCAACAAACGTGACGTGTTCACATAAAAGGAACGTTACTTTCACGCAAAAAGTTAGAGAACTCTTAAATTTATATAATAGACATGTATATCGTGGAGATGAACATTATCAGGTTTAATCTCTTTCATTATACGGCCTAGTATCTTAACGCAAAAAAAAGAATCAACTATGCAAGTCAAGCAAATGTGATATTAGTCCGTGCGCGTATACAGACATCTGATTCCCTATTATATCTTATGAAATCTGCTCTTTTATCGGCACGCCCCTGACGATACAACTCCCACATCCCTCATCGGTGATAAGCTAGCCTCTCTACTCTACGGTACGACCAATTGAACTTCTTTTTATTTCTGTAGTTATACGAAAAACCTTTATCATTTTTGAGCTAAATTACTGTTCTTCCAATGCCGTTATTCTATTGTAGTGAAATTGACGGTTGCGTTCCAGCTCCAATGCATACAGACAAATAACAAAGGATATCATGTATGAGAAGAATACCGAAGCAAGTACATTGACAATAAGTATCATATATATAAATAACTTATAGTATAAGTGTTCTTTCTCCACTTTTTGCTTAATTACTTTTATGAAGAGTGATATAAACACTACCAACATCACAAGACCGTATGACACTATGACGTGTACGTATCCAGCATCAGAACGGTTGAAACCAAGGTTATCTTTTAACCGTTCCTCTCTTACACCATATGAAGATGCCACATGGGGTTCGCCGTTACCAAATAGAACCGTCCCCACATGAAAAGGGTATAACTTAGTAAACTGCGTGTATTCTACCAAACGCAGGTTGCCTTCGCTTTTCTCCTCAATCTGTTCTTTAGTCATAGAAAAGAGGGAACTCACGATTTCATTACTTGAAATCAAACCATAACCTCCTAAACCTAATACTATTGCGAATACGACGAATGACTTTCTATTATAAATAAGCAGATATACTACCGTAACAATACTGATTGAAAAAAAAAGATTTCGAGAAAGGGAGAGGAAAACTATGATGTAACTGGCAATTGCCAGAATAATCCATAATATCCTATTACTATTCTTCTTATCACCAAACCTTACCAAACATAGAAAATAAAAAAGGCAAAGAGTATCAATGCTGTTCAATTGCAAGATTCTGAAAAAGCCTCGGTCGTCCTGTATTTCATCCAGATTGCCAAACAACACCATCGGAGCTGCAGCCAATGCAAAGAACCATAACACCACATAAATAATAGCAAAGATGGTTATAATGGTATTTAGATTATCAAAATCCACCTTGTACCTCTTTAGCAAGAAAAAATACAAAATGCTGAATTGAGCAGCGGCAGCCCTGAATGTCAGTACAGGATTTTGCCCCCAGTATAACCAAGCCATAAGAAATGAGAACACTATCAATCCTACTATTATAGCTACTATTCTCTCATATGACTTTTTTTTCGAAAATGCCTTAAACAATGGAGATAAATTGAACAACAATAATAAAACTGCTGTTATAAACAGCATATATTTTACAATTGTCTGGTCAAAGCCTATGTACCAATAAAAACCCCACAGAATGATAGGGACTAATATTAATACTGACCACTTTCCAAGGTCTAATCCTCTGCTCGACTGCACTTTTATACTCTATTTTACGTTAATATTTCTACCCAAAATCTCTCCGAACTCCGTTGAAGTCTCTTGCATACCTGGAGTAAACGTCATCTCACCAAACACGGGTTTCCCCGCCACTTCATAGAAATCTATGCGGACAAATCGAAAGGGTGAGGACAACTTTCCTGCTATCTCCTTCATCAACTCAAAACTAAGCGGTTTGTCAATCTCTGGGCCTGCAACTGCCTCTCGCCCTAAGTATTCTTGATGCAATTGCCATTCCATATCATAGATGGTGCGCTTCATGTCGTGCGAATTGGCTACACGGTCTGTATAGACAATAACATACATCGGTTTCCCGTTCACACAATAAAACTTATAGTCGTTTAGCGACTTGCTTTTTTCAGCTTTCATTCTTATTATAACTTTATTTGTTCTCCAATGAATTTTTCAAAACTCATATTCACCGTATCAAAACCTGGAGTAAATGTCATTTCACCAAATAAAGGTTTTCCATCAATTTCATAAAAATCAATACGTACAAACGGAAACTTCAAAGACAGAGCAGATGCAATTTCTTTCATCTGTACAAAACAGTCAGGCTTATTAACGCCCACCGCTTGTTGATGTTGGTAGCTACAATACTCTGGATGACTTTCCCAATTCATGTCCAACAAGCTCACTTTCACTTCATGAGTATTTGGCACCCTGTCAGACATTACTTGAACATATTGTGGAATTCCGTTGATACAGTAAAACTTGTAATCATTCAACAATTTGCCCCCCCCCAGTCCGAGGAATTCCTCTGCAAGAATAAGGGGTTTAATCCTTGAATAATGTGGTTGACATGTGCGATAGCCATAGTCTATCTTCAGCCATTCGTCCAACTGCTTTCTTACAGCTGCTTCGTCAATCTTCGACTTGTCGCGCACAAGTATATTTGTTGCGCTGGCATTGTTGGTCTTTATCACAAAAGCATTTGGCAATTTATCGAAATCCACATCTTCTGCTCTTTCCCATGTGCCATATAGCTTTGGAAGATATTCACCATAACCGCACTCCTCCACATACTCACGAACCCTTACCTTGTCAGCCAAGCGAGTCCATTCAGAAGTATCAGTTCGGAATGCCATATAGGCAATCTTGTCGTCCAGCGTCTGTGGATTATCGATGTTCAGATACACACCTGTAGAACGCTTGTGCCAGAGTGAAAACAGTTTCTCAGGATTAGTCCTTCTTAGATAGTCTTCATGCCAACGGCGAATTTTTACCAAAGGCCAAAGTATAGTCTTAATTGTTTTATTCATTTTTCAATTTCTTAAAATAGTCGTTTACATATTTCACAAACGGACCAGCCACATCCTCGTGCTTCTCGAAGTCACTTTCTATGTCCTCAAAGGGGATGTTGTTGTCCTTCAAGTCGCGAAGCAAGTCTATAATCTGCCGCTCGTATGTCAGCTCTTTTTTTGAGTAGAAAACGTGTACAGTCGTTTTGTCCCCGTTATAATTTCTTAATGAATCGTATATTTTTTTGTTCAGATGTTCAACCTCGCACTGCCCTGCCTCCTTGCCCATCATGCCTTCAAAAATGTTACGAAACTCAGCTCGTCCCAAGTAAGTTCCAAGGTTATATTGGCAAGCACCTGTGAACACCACATCTACATCCAACGGAAGCCCAAAGTAGATGGCCTCGGTTCCGCCTTTTGAAGTACCGGCAGCATACAAATATTTATACCCCCCCCCATTCACGATTTTAGTCAATAACCGTCTGGTAATCTGCTCAGGATAGTTTTCACCATTTTCATATAGGTTATAACTGCCTTTGCAGCCCCAAGGGTCGAGTACAAAAAGTTTGTCACACTTCAAGTCCTTGAAACTTGTCACATAATTAAACCGACGTTTGTCTCCAGTAAAGGCACTGAATACAATAAGCAACTTGTCCGAGCCATTGCGTTGCCACAGATAAGGCAAGCCGTCAAATGACTTCTGGTGAAGCTTAATCTTCACAATAGTCATAAGTTTCTTAACTTTCTTGTTCAAATCTGATACGGTCATATAGTTCATTTCTTGTTTTACATTTTCTCCACATCCTCCAACAGCCGTAGTGCTGTTTTCTCCCATCTATTGTCATCCACGAATTTGGCGCAAGCTTTCTTATAATCATTCAGATTCGAAAGTGTCTGTTTTAGAGCATCTTCAAAATCATCTGAAGAAATTCCTATTCCACCATGTTCCAAGATTCTTTTCACCGTAGGGTTGTTGTTAGCTACAATAGGAAGACCAACGCTCGCATATTCGTATATCTTGTTGGAAGCACAATTGATGTTATTAAGCGTATTGGTTGGATAATATAAATAACCGACATCGCAACGTTTCAGAATTTCACCTAGTGCCTCATAAGGCACTGCCCCTGTAAAACAGCATTTTAATGTGTTCTGACCAGCTGCTTTTTCTTTCATTTCGTTCAATGCATCGCCATTACCTACTATCAGAAGTTTCACGGCTGGTGCTAACTTTGCTGCCATATCAAACAAAGAACCTATCTTGCGACTCTTGGTCACCACACCTGCATATACTAAGGTAGGTGTCTTGTCTGCAAAGAAATTATCCAATTGTTTGGCTGCATCTAATTTTGACAAGTCAAATCCCAAGGGCAAGTATGAAATATTCTCTACCACCAACGGAGACTTACTTAAATGGTAATGCTCTTTCATCAGTGCAGCTCGCTCCTGACTGGCGCATACCAGAAGATCCACTTTGTTCACAATGGCCTTCTCCATACTGTAGAAAAACTTCATACGTGCATCGCTTAGGCCTTCTTCCGGGATGATCAGCTCGTGAGCATCATACACTATTTTCTTGCAGTGTTTACGCTTTAGGAGAAGTCTTGCGATGAGAGCGGAATAGTAGTCGTGAGCATAAAAGACATCTGGCTTTTCTCTCCTAACCACCTTTAGAGCTTCTCTTACTGATTGGAAATAACCCATCAGGCCAGATGACTTGCACTTCAATAGCACATTCCTGTATCCTTCATCCATCACCTGCTTACTACAGTCTGAACTGAGAAGTATCAATTCATACTTCCCGGCCAGTGCCTTGGCGGCTCGTTTTACACGTGCATCTGTCTGTATGTTACCGTAAACATACATTACCATTTTTGCCATATTAGTTCTTTCTTAACGTTAGACGCCTATATCTGTTAATAAGCATTGTTAAATGCCTAATTTCATTCATATCCCCACTAGACATGCCACGTTGTTTCATAACATCAATAAGCAGTCGGCCGGTTGATTCTATTGAATGGTTTTGTTTTGTATATAAATAATCAGCCTGTGCCAATTGTTGGTAGTCTGACTGCAATTCCTTTATTTTTGTCATGAAATCAGACTGCCCTTTAAAGTAGAAATCAGGACTACCAAGAGAAAAACCATACTCTTGATGAAGAAATATATAATCTTTAACCTGTCCGAACGGCAGAGTCTTTGGCATCACCATCTTCATAATGACGGGTTTTCCACGTTTAGCAATCTCTAATCCAGACGTTCCCATTCCCACACCAACATCAACTCTTTCATCAATCAGAGTATTTAAGGCATCTCCAAAACATCTACCCACAAAATCAATTTTTAGGGCCTTTGCTGTAGCAAAATTCTGCACTTCATCTAGGGCATTGCCATCTCCTACTACTATCAATTTGCATGGTACCGTCTTATTCGCCTCGTCAAGCTCATTAATGATTGTCATCAATGTGTGTTTTTTATCGTGATCTATACGGCTCAACCACATAAACGACAGCATTTCTCCACCAACTTTATGATAGTTAATATTCTTTTCAGGCCTTATAAAATCATCATCAATAGGTACAGGAAGGTAATCTATATTATGCAATTCCAAACCAAAAACTTTTTTGAGTGTATAATAGTTATTATAATCCATTATACGGATAACCCCAGATTCACACAATGATGATATAGATTCCCTAAAGTTCTTTTTTTGCCGGGGCAACATAAAATTAAACTTGTTTCGAATAAGCACTTTCCCTGTTAAATTAGAAGGTTGCAAAGACCAAAAAAGCACACGAAACCCCGGGCTGAATGTAGCTTCTTTAAAGATATCCAAGAAACCATCTATATAGCTTAAAGCAATTATTAACAAGCTATCCGGTGGGAAGCAATAATTATATACATTTCTACTGTCAACCCTTTTAACGTTATTATCTAATTGACTATTAGCATACCCATCGGGATAATCTATATAATATACATGCGCATCAGTATGTGCCACTAAAAATTTTGCGCACCTTATATATAGTTGCTGTTCACCGCCGATTTTTTTGCTGGGACAATAAAAATAAACATGATTAATCATTCTTGCTCCGTTTCGATTTGATGTAACTGATTAATGAGATTCTCTTATCAAGCTCTATAATAGAATAAACTACAGATATCCCAATAATAACGCAACCCAACATATATCTAAGCCATGTCGGTTGAAGGTAAGTCGTTCCAAAACAAATAAGAATTACCGCGAATTGAAACACGAAAAGTCTGAAAAATACAGAACTGAAACTAAAGGCATACCTAATCTTTGAAATTATATACACCTGAGTAAAATAGCAAATGTATCCGAGAGTAAATGATATACCCAAACCTGCAATTCCATATAATTTATAACCGAACACATTAAACAGCAGCATGTAGATATTAGCAACGACTTCATTCACAACATAGAGTTTTGATTCCCCCTTTGCAATAAACTGATAAGCTATAAGCCAGGAACCCATTCTGAAAAACATACCTACTGCAGCAATCATAACATAATCATTTGCTATTGAAAAACTATCAGAATAAAGTAATGCAATAAGAAAGGGTGTAAAAACAAGACAAAACAATATGAGTGGAGACATAATCAATGAAGCTATCTCTCCTTGTTTATTCACCACATCACAACATGCTTTATTATCTGTATTGATAGCAGCGAGCCTTGGGTAATAATCTGTACTCATTGCAGTAAATACCATCCCTACGTATGAACTAAGAATAGCAAAACCTGCCGCATAGTATCCAACATCATCAGTTCCCCCAATCTTTCTTATATAGCCCCTTAGAATAAAAGAACAACCAAGTGCCAATATATTTGTTAGACTCATAGCTAGACCCATTTTAAGCATCCCACCCCCAATTAATATTGCTTCATTATGGGTAACTTCAACATTCTCAATCTTTATTCTACGAGAATAAAACCATGTTAGGAGTAGCATAGTTACTGAATTGAGAATCAGAGTTGGAACAATGCCTCGCACTCCCATAAGATAGTAAAAAGGGATTGAGACTACAAGACCAACGGTAGAACCAATCGCTGAAGCCTTGGCCAAATCTTTAAGGCGTCGCATCCCCTGTAGCACGACTTTTTGCCCAGCGGACAACTGGTCAATAAGTAGCGTTACAGAAAGTAGTATAAAAGGTATTGTGTAATCTTTATTTCCAAAAGCATAATTACTGAGAACAGGAGAAAAGATGGCAACAGAAATCAATCCTAATAAACCCGTTAGCCAAACCAATTTCCTAAGAGCAGATACAGTCCGTCCTATTCGATAACCGTCCTTTGTTGCATTGGCTTCAGCTACATCTCGAACCGCGCTCGAAGACAGACCCATTGATGTGAGACTCTGAACAAACTGAGTCCCTGATTGATATAGTCCTTGTATCCCCACGCCAGTCGGCCCTAAAAGGACAGCAATAATCTTACTCTTTATGATGCTGACAAGTATTTGATAAACTTGAACACCACCAAATAAAGAAGTCGCTTTAAATATGCTTCTATAGGAAGATGTGCCTACAGATTCGCTATCTTTTACGGTCATTTAAAACTGTTTATCACTTTTAAAACAGATAGTATATCTCCCTCTGTTATAGTCGGGCCTATTGGCAGACTCAACTCTGTATCATGAATCTTTTCCGTAATAGGAAGAGACAATTGTGGCATATTCCATTCCTCTTTTGCATAGCACTCCTGTTTAAATGGAGGAATAGGATAATGAATCACTGTGCCCACACCATTCTCTTTTAGATAGGCCTGCAACTCATCTCGACGTTCACAGAATATCGGGAAAAGATGATATACATTCTGGTCATCAGCAAGGTGATCAGGCAACGTAATCAAAGGGTTATTAATACCTTCATAATACATCTTTGCCATAGCCTTACGATGTGCATTATCTTCGTCAAGATACTTCAGCTTTACATCAAGGACGGCTGCATGTATTTCATCTAAGCGCGAATTCCGGCCAGTGTACTTGAACACATACTTCTTCTGGGAACCGTAATTAGCCAAAGCACGAACTGCTGCGGCAAGTTCAGGATCATTGGTAGTTACCGCACCACCATCGCCCAAAGCACCTAGGTTCTTGCCTGGGTAGAAACTATGACCTGCAGCATCTCCAATAGAACCTGTTCTGTGTCCATCGGTATGCCTGCAACCATGCGCCTGAGCATTGTCCTCAACGAGCTTCAGGTTATATTTCTTACACAGCTCACCAATCTTTTCTGTGTAAGCATTGCGGCCATAGAGATGAACAATACAAATAGCTTTAGTCTTTTCTGTAATATGCTGTTCAATTAAATCATCATCTATTTCCAGCGTGTTAAACTTTGGCTCAACCAACACTGGCGTG
>Ga0256404_1003248_pt1 | contig 33656 bp, 24 predicted proteins | sample RumenRJG_01DNA_FD_185990 | JGI IMG/M metagenome (GOLD analysis project Ga0256404, IMG submission 185990) | Bovine rumen microbial communities from Lethbridge, Alberta, Canada - RJG_01 | ecosystem: Host-associated > Mammals > Digestive system > Stomach > Rumen | place: Canada: Alberta | collected... | reverse complement strand
CTGCCATGCCGATGCGGCGAAGCTGTACGGGCTGAAGGTGCTGGAGGATCATATCGAGGACAACAAGCACAACTTCACGCGCTTCCTCGTGGTCACCGATCCCCGCAAGGCCGACTATCTCCGCCCGCTGAACGACGTCAACAAGTCGAGCATCGTCTTCACCCTTCCCCACGCCGAAGGATCACTCTCGAAGGTCCTGACGATCCTCAGCTTCTACGACATCAACCTGACGAAGATCCAGTCGCTACCCGTCATCGGACACGAATGGGAGTATATGTTCTACGTCGACGTGACCTACGACGACCTCATCCGCTACCGGCAGTCGATAGACGCCATCACGCCCCTCGTCAAGGCTATCAAGATATTAGGTGAATATAAAGCAGTATAAGCATGAAACCAGCATCAAGAGTAAACAGTATCCAAGAATACTATTTCAGCCGTAAGCTGAAAGAAGTGGCGAAGCTCGATGCCGAGGGTCAGGACATCATCTCCCTCGCCATCGGCTCCCCCGACATGCCGCCTTCGCAGCAGACCATCGACAAGCTCTGCGAGGTGGCGCACGACCCCCATGCCCACGGCTATCAGCCCACGAGCGGCCTGCCTGAGCTCCACCGCGCCATGGCAGGCTTCTACCAGCGCGTCTATGGCGTGACGGTGGATGCCATGACCGAGATCCAGCCCATCATCGGCTCCAAGGAAGGCATCATGTATGTCACCCTCGCCTTCTGCAACCCCGGCGACAAAGTGCTCATCCCCGATCCCGGCTATCCCACTTATACGGCTGTGAACAAGATCTTCGGCACGCAGATCGTCAACTATGACCTCCGCGAGGACAACGGGTGGCAACCCGACTTCGACCAGCTCGAGCGCATGGATCTGACGGGGGTGAAGGTGATGTGGACCAACTATCCGAACATGCCCACGGGCGGCAACGCACGCATGGAGACCTTCGAGAAGCTTGTCGCCTTCGCCAAGAAGCACGACATTCTCGTGGTCAACGACAACCCTTACTCGCTCATCCTCAACGACCACCCGCTGAGCATCCTCCAGGTGCCGGGAGCCAAAGACTGCTGCATCGAGTTCAACTCGATGTCGAAGAGCCACAACATGCCAGGCTGGCGCGTGGCGATGATGATCAGCAACAAGGATTATATCTCCTGGATGTTCAAGATCCAGAGCAACATCGAGAATGGCTCGTTCCGCGGCATCCAGCTCGCCGCTGCCGAGGCTTATAACACGAACACGGCGGCGTGGCACCGTGAGAACAATATCGAGAACTATCGCCGCCGCCGCGTCATCGCTGAGGACATCATGCGGGCACTGGGCTGCACCTTCGACCCCACCCAGGTGGGCATGTTCCTCTGGGGCCGTATCCCCGACCGTTACGCCGATGTGGAGGACCTCACGGAGGCGGTGCTGCACAAGGCACGCGTCTTCATCACCCCGGGATTCATCTTCGGCAACAACGGCAAGCGCTACATACGCATCAGCCTCTGCGCCAAGGACGAGAAGATGAAGGAAGCCCTGAAGCGGATAAAAGCCGTCAATGTTTTTTAGTGCAGTTTTGTGTGTCGCCGTTTACGGCGGCATAACAACCGCATCATTCACCACTCAACACTTTAATCATTCACCACTATAATCATTTAACACTTAACATTCAACACTCAACATTATAATTATGGAATTAGAACTCGAACCTCTTAACCTCCCGTCAGACAATGGCGGTGAGCGCCCCTTAGTGATAGCCGGTCCATGCTCTGCCGAGACCGAAGAGCAAGTGATGACCACCGCCCGTGAGCTTGCCGCCAAAGGCTGCCACATGTTCCGCGCCGGTGTGTGGAAGCCCCGTACCAAACCCGGAGGTTTCGAAGGCAACGGCGAGAAGGCGCTGCCCTGGCTGCAGGAAGTGAAGAAAGAGACGGGCATGCTCATCGCTACCGAGGTCGCCACGCCTGAGCATGTGGAGCTGTGCCAGAAGTATGGTGTCGACATCCTGTGGATCGGTGCCCGTACTACTGCCAATCCCTTCGCCATGCAGGAGCTCGCCGACAGTCTGAAAGGCTACGACGGTCCCGTGCTCGTCAAGAACCCCGTGAACCCCGACCTCGAGCTCTGGATCGGTGCCATGCAGCGCATCAACCAGGCGGGTGTGAAGCGGCTCGGTGCCATCCACCGCGGCTTCTCCAGCTACGACAAGAAGATCTACCGGAACCTTCCGATGTGGCAGATCCCCATCGAACTCCATCGCCGCATCCCTGACCTCCCGATCCTCTGCGATCCCAGCCATATCGGCGGCCGCCGCGACCTCATCGCACCGCTCTGCCAGCAGGCGATGGATCTGGGCTTCGACGGACTGATCGTGGAGAGCCATTGCGATCCCGACTGTGCCTGGAGCGACGCCAAGCAGCAGGTGACCCCCGACATCCTCGATTACATCTTAAGTCTGTTGGTCGTGAGAAGTGAGCACACCACCACGGAGGGCATCCGCCAGTTGCGCTCGCAGATCGACGAGATCGACAACCAGCTCATGGATCTCTTGGCCAAGCGTTTCCGCGTGTGCCGTGAGATCGGTACGTTCAAGAAGGAGCATAACATGACGGTGCTCCAAGCCAGCCGTTATGGTGAGATCCTGGAGAAGCGCGGCGCGCAGGCCTCGCTCTGCGGCATGTCGCCGGAGTTTGCCGCCCACATGTTCGAGCTCGTCCACGAGGAGAGCGTGCGCCAGCAGTTGCAGATCGTCAACGAGTAGTTCGCCAAGACGAGCGTGCGCGTATTAAAATTACAACACACAGATGAAAATATTGATTATGGGAGCCGGTAAGATGGGCTCCTTCTTTATCGACTTGCTCAGTTTCGATCATGAGGTGGCCGTGATTGAGCGTGACCCTAAGCGGCTGCGCTTCACCTACAACTGTCAGCGTTTCACGACGATGGACGAGGTGAAGGCTTTCGCCCCGGAGCTCGTCATCAATGCCGTGACGGTGAAGTTCACCAAGTCGGCGTTCGACGAGATCCTTCCTTACCTGCCGAAGGACTGCATCATCTCCGACATCTCGTCCGTGAAGACGGGGCTGAAGGATTATTATGAGCAGTCGGGCCATCCTTACGTCTCTACCCACCCGATGTTCGGTCCGACCTTTGCCAACCTCAATCAGCTCTCGGAGGAGAACGCGATCATCATCAGTGAGGGCGACTACATGGGCCGCATCTTCTTCAAGGACCTCTATCAGCGCCTCGGGCTCCATATCTACGAATATACGTTCGACGAGCACGACCGCACGGTGGCTTACTCGCTGAGCATCCCCTTCGTCTCGACCTTCGTCTTTGCCGCCGTCATGAAGCCGCAGGATGCGCCGGGCACAACTTTCAAGCGCCACATGCAGATAGCCCGGGGCGTGCTCTCCGAAGACGATTATCTGTTGCAGGAGATCCTCTTCAACCCTTACACCCACGACCAGGTGGCACAGATACGCACCGAGCTCAAGGAGCTCTTGCAGATCATCGACAACAAGGATGCCGCGGGCATGAAAGCCTATCTGACGAAAATCAGGAAGAACGTCAAGCAGCAAGAGGAGAAATAACGATTTGTGGACTATTTTTCGTGTTTTATAGCCTTGATTTCTGTCAATTATTCATTAATTTTGTGGGTGATTAACGGAAAACATTCTAAAAACTATATTCATGAAGAAAACAATAGTCCTAAGCGTGTGCTTGCTCCTGCTGATGCTCGTGCCGGCTTCCGCGAAGAAGAAGGAGGTCTCCGACCGTGCCTATTGGAGCGCTTTGACTTGGAAGATGTCGCAGCCCGTATTGGAAAATATGGCGAAGGGCGAGCTGCAGGCCAAGATGCAGACCGAGTTCAGTCCGTCTTTTGACAACCGCAACAAGAAAGTGCTCTACATGGAGTGCTTCGGCCGTCTCATGGCAGGCATCGCACCTTGGCTCTCCCTCCCCGACGACAGCCGGAGCATTCCTTACTGCATGGCGGCGATGCAGCCGTTGGCGTTGATAGCGTGGTATAAGACGTTGCCGAAAGAGTTGAGCAACGGACAGGTGCGCGCCGCACTGACGAAATCGCTCCATCGTATGTTTGATGACCAGAACAACTTCAAAGAGGGCGGCTATCTGACCATCGGCTTCTGCAGTCATCAGCCCAATGTGGCAGACTGGTATACGAACAATGGGTCTCTCTATATGACCTCCCTCGTCTTCATGCCGCTCGGTCTCCCCGCTACCGATCCTTTCTGGACCGATGCCGCGCAGCCCTGGACCCAGGTAAAGGCATGGGGCGGAAAACCGTTCCCCAAAGACCACCGGTGGGCGGACACGATCAAGACCGCGGACAAATGGTGATCGACAAATGGTAATCAATGGTAAATATATGAAACAAAATATCATCGCAATGAAACCGATGTGTATGATCCGGCAGCTCCTCGTCGTGGCTGCTTTAATACTTGTGTTGCCCGTATCAGCCAAGACCGCTTCGCCTTCGGAGCGGGCAAAGGTAGAGGCCATTATCAGTAAGGTGAATGATTATTGGCAGCAGCACCATTCGTATAAGACCCCCTCGTTCTGGAACTGGGCAGCGTACCACACGGGAAACATGGAGGCGTACAAGCTCTTCAACAACGAGATAAAAACGCCGGCTGCGAGACAGAAAGCGAAAGCATGGATGGACTATTCCGTAGCATGGGCAGAATACAACAAGTGGTCGGGAGCAACGGAGAAGGATCCTGCCAAATGGCAGTATAAACAATATGGTGAGGACCAGCAGCATGTGCTCTTCGGCGACTGGCAGATCTGTTTCCAGACCTTCATAGACCTTTACCAGATCGCTCCCGCCAAGAAACGCATCGCGCGTGCCAAGGAGGTGATGGGCTATGAGGCGGACTCCAAAGCCACGGACTACTGGTGGTGGGCGGATGCGCTCTACATGGTTATGCCTACGCTGACGAAGATGTACAAGCTCACGGGAGACAGCAAGTATCTCGATAAGATTTATGACAACATCCGCTATTCGGACAGTATCATGCTCGACACGGCGACGGGGCTCTATTTCCGGGATGGCCGTTATGTCTATCCCCAACACAAGGCGATGAACGGAGGCAAGGACTTCTGGGCGCGCGGCGACGGGTGGGTCCTGGCGGGGCTTGCCAAGGTGCTGCAGGACATGCCCGCAACCTATACGCACTACAGTTTCTTCGTGAAGAAATATCAGCGGCTCGCCCGTGCCGTGGCGGCGTGTCAGCAGCCGGAGGGCTATTGGACGCGCTCGATGCTCGACAAGGACATGGCGCCCGGACCGGAGACGAGCGGCACGGCGTTCTTCACTTATGGACTGCTGTGGGGAATCAACCATGGGCTGCTCTCGGAGACCGATTATCTCTCCACGGTGTCGAAGGCGTGGACGTATCTCACTCATGTAGCCCTACAGCCCGACGGCAGCGTAGGCTACGTGCAGCCTATCGGCGACCGCGCCATCCCCGGACAGACGATCGGCAGGAGTTCGCAGGCTGACTTCGGGGTGGGGGCTTTCCTGCTCGCTGCCTGCGAATATTACCGTTGGCTGACGGCGAAAGAGCATCCGTCGAAGACGGTGTCGATCATCATCAGCAATGCGGGCAGTGACACGCGCACCCAGATTGTAGCGGTCGATGCTGCCACCGTGCGCAGGCTGCTGGGGATCGGCGAGGATGCGCCGTTTGTCATCAGGAACGCAGCCGGGCAGGAGCTCGACACCCAGTTCACCTACGATGGCAAGCTACTCGTGGATGCCAGTGTGCGGGCAGGCTCGACGTGGACGGTCTATGCCTCAAAGGGCTATCCTAAGACGATGCAGCCTCAGGTGCAGGGCGCGCTTTATAAGATGCGCAAAGATGATATCGCCTGGGAGAACGACCGCTGCGCATACCGCGTCTACGGTCCTGCCCTGCAGCGGACGGGAGAGAAGTCGTTTGGCATTGACGTGTGGGTGAAGGATGCGCCAGCGCTGATACTTGACAAACGTTATATTGCCAACGAGTCGTCTTACCTTGAGTCGTCAGCCTTAGAGAAGGAGGGAAGAAAGGAAGAATCATTGTATTTCCATAATCAAGGATCTTTCCATCTCGATCACGATGGTTCTTGGGGGTTTGACGGTTACGGAGTGGGTCCGACTCTCGGCTGTGGCACTCCGGCTTATATTAAAGACGGCCAATTAGTGCTGCCGTATTGCTATACCGATTATGATATTCTCGACAATGGTCCGTTGCGCTTCACCGTCTGCCTGGAGTATGGCAAGAATGCGGATGGAATCGTGGAGCATCGCATCATCTCCTTGGACAAGGGGAGCCATTTCAACAAGATCAAGGTGTGGTATGACGACATGAACACGCCTACCACATTCTGTGCAGGTGTCGTGCTGAACGGGAAAGGGGCGGAAGCCACGGGTGATCAGTGGGTGGCTTATGCAGATCCCACAGACCGCCCCGATGTGCATGGATCAGAGATCTATGTCGCGGCGATGTTCCCTTATAATCAGGTGCGGACGGGTAAAACACCGGATGCCCGTAACCTTGTGGGGATGATTGATGGTTATAAAGGTGCACCAGTAACTTATTATGCTGGCGCAGGCTGGAGCCGTTATGATGTGCCTAACTTCTTGATTTGGAAAGAGCTTGTCAGAGAGTTCATGGAAGGTATCAATCAACCGTTGACGGTTAGTGTCGGAGAGGAAAAGTAGTGCGTGGGCTGTGTGCCACGGCACTGCCCCACCGCAGTCGTTAAGAGATGATAGTCGATAGAAAAGGACCGCTTCTATTCTTCGAACAAGTTCTTGGAGCGTGCGTTGCGCCGGTCTTCTTCCAAGGCTTTCTTGAAGCAATCGCGGCACAGGGGCTCATACCGGTCTTTCTCGCCTAACATCACCTGCGCATTGCTTCTTACAAGGCGGTGACTGGCATAAGCCAGTGATCCGCATTTCACGCAGATGGCATGCACCTTCGTCACCTCATCGGCGATAGCCAAGAGCTTGGGCATCGGACCAAACGGCTGGCCCAGATAGTCCATGTCAAGACCTGTCACGATGACGCGCATGCCATGGTAAGCCAGTTTGTTGCATACCTCCACCAGGCTGTCGTCAAAAAACTGTGCCTCGTCGATGCCAATGACATCGTAGCCTTGGGCACTTTTGAGGATGGCCTGGGGGTCTTTCACGGGTGTGGAGTTGATGCTGTTGTGATCATGGCTGACCACCTGGACATCCGAATAACGAGTGTCAATGACCGGTTTGAAGATCATCACCTGTTGACGGGCGATCTTCGCACGTTTCAGCCGGCGGATGAGCTCCTCTGTCTTGCCTGAGAACATCGAGCCGCATACCACTTCTATTCTTCCGGGACGATGGGTTTCCCCGATGAGATTTTCAATCATGGATGCAAAGGTAAACAATATAATTTGAAGAAGACGCTATAATTTGAAGATGCCTCTTAAAAATTGCAAAGAATTAAGACTTTCTTTGCTCCGTTTGAAATAATTGTCTATATTTGTTGCTTGATATTAGACATTAACATGGGTACATTATATATCGTTCCGACACCAGTGGGCAACATGGAGGATATCACGCTCCGTGCGTTGCGCATTCTCAAAGAGGCTGACCTCGTGCTTGCTGAGGACACCCGCACCTCGGGGATCCTCCTGAAGCATTATGACATCAAGAACCATCTCATGGCGCATCATAAGTTTAACGAGCATGGCACGACAGCCGGTATCATTGAGAAACTGAAAGCGGGTATGACCATCGCGCAGATCAGTGATGCCGGCACACCGGGCATCAGCGATCCGGGCTTCTTCCTGGCGCGTGAGGCTGCGCGTGAGGGCATCCCCGTCATCACCCTTCCCGGGGCCACGGCCTGTATCCCGGCGATCGTGTCATCGGGCTTGCCGTGCGACCGTTTCTGTTTTGAGGGGTTCCTCCCGCAGAAGAAAGGGCGGCAGACCCATCTTGAGAGTTTGAGGGATGAGCCGCGGACGATGGTGTTTTACGAGTCGCCTTACCGTACCCTCAAGACGCTGAAGCAGTTTCGAGATGTCTTCGGCGGTGACCGTCAGGTGAGTGTGGCGAGAGAGATCAGTAAGATCCATGAGGAGCATGTCCGGGGCACGCTCGATGAGGTGATCGCTCATTTCGAAGAGACGGAGCCCAAGGGAGAGATCGTCATCGTGCTTGCCGGTAAGCCCAAGCCGGGGCGGGCCTCGGTGGCCGCTAACAGCCCTGAGGGCGAATAATCTCAGCCGCTGAACCATTAACCTTGAAGTGCAATGAACACACATAAGATACTTTTACATCTCTCTATTTTCTTGATAGGTCTCCTTCCGCTCATCCTCCTGGGCGGTTGCATAGAGAAGAAGTCTCCTAAGGCTAACCTTCCGATGGTTGCAAAAACCGACTCTTTGCAGCAAATTATCTCGCAGCGGGATGACCAGATCAACAGTATGATGGCCACGATGAATGAGATTCAGGAGGGGTTCAATGAGATCAGTGAGGCGGAAAACCGCGTCAATATCATTCAAGACGATGAGCGCGCTGACAAAGCGGAGCAGATCAAGGAAGATATTAAGTTCATTGCCGACCGCATGGAGCAGAACCGCGAACTGATCAAGAAGCTTCAGGGGCAGTTGCGCGACAGTGATTTCAAGAGTGTGGAACTCAAAAAGGTCATTGCCAACATGCTGCGACAGCTCGATGAGAAGGACCAGCAGTTGCAGCAGCTCAGAGCCGAGCTCGATGCTAAGGATATTCATATCGCGGAGCTCGACCAGACAATCAGCAATCTTAACGATAATGTCAGCAATCTTCAGACAGAAAGCGAAGAGAAGACGCAGACCATCAACAATCAGGAGACTCAGCTTAACACGGCTTGGTATGTCTTCGGCACGAAGTCGGAACTGAAGGAACAGCATATCTTATATGGGGGGAAAGTGCTTCAGCAAAATTTCAACCGTAACTATTTCACGAAGATCGATATCCGGGTTACGAAAGAAATCAAGCTCTATTCTAAGGCTGCCAAACTTCTCACCGCTCATCCGATGGGCAGCTACGAGTTGAAACAAGATAATAATAAGATGTATGTCTTATCCATCACCAATCCTCAGATCTTTTGGAGCACGAGTAAATACCTTGTGGTGCTCGTGAAGTGAAGAATGGTTGTTTAATAATAGTCAAATTAGCTGTTTATGGCTGAACACAACGATTTTGGCAAATGGGGCGAGGACTATGCCGCCGAATACTTACAAAAGAAAGGCTATATTCTCATCGAGCGAGACTGGACCTTCGGGCGTAGTAAACGCGATATAGACATCATTTGCAAGACCGCGGATCTGACGACAGTCGTATTTGTGGAAGTCAAAGCACGGGGAACCAATGACTATATGGAGCCGGAAGATGCCGTCGATATCAGAAAGATGCGACATTTAGGCCTTGCTGCCGACGAATACATCAAGTCACACGATATCAGTGAAGAGGTTCGTTTCGATGTCATTGCTATTACTGGTAAGCGAAACAGCAACAATATCAAAATAAATCATATCGAAGATGCGTTCAATCCTCTCCTTATTTGACCGGAAAAAGAAAAACTCGCCAAAGGTCAACTATATCAAACTTGACGAGACCGATTCTACAAGTACTTATCTCTCCCACCATCTCGCTGAGACAGACGCTGACAAGGTCGATCTTGTCGTCGTCTCCACGGAGTTTCAGACTGCCGGGCGAGGGCAGGGCACGAATACCTGGGAGAGTGAACGGGGCAAGAACCTGCTCTTCTCCATCCTCTGTCATCCTGTGTGGGTGCCGATGCATGCGCAGTTTCTCATCTCTGAGGCTTGGGCGCTGACCCTTCGTGACGTGTTGTCGCAATACACCGATGGTATCTCTATTAAATGGCCGAACGACATCTATTGGAAAGACAAGAAGATCAGTGGCACCATCATAGAGAACAGTCTGTCGCACGGACATATCCGCAACTGTATCATCGGAACAGGCATCGATGTCAACCAACAAACGTTCCAGAGTGATGCTCCCAATCCCGTGTCGTTGTATCAGATCCTTGGCAAGGAGACGGACCGCGATGAGTTGTTGAAGAAGATAGTGAAGGTGTTCCAGAACTATTTGCTCGACCTTCGCAATGGCAATTATGAGAAGATCGTATCGCTCTACACCTCTTATCTCTATCGCGGTCACGGCTATTCCAAGTATCGCGACAAGGACGGGGAGTTTGAGGCAGCGCTTGTAGAGGTGGAGGATGATGGCCATCTCATTCTTCATGACCGCGAAGGTCATATCCGAAGCTATGCGTTCAAGGAAGTGGAATTCGTCTTATGACGAATTCCTTTTTTTGATGGGTTCGTATAAACACAAAAAAACGGTCGCCGTTTCACAACGCCTACCGTTACCTAAAAACAATCTATCAAAACCTAAAAACTAAAAACCTATATGAAAAATCTACTAACCTATTCTTTGTTTTGCTGAGGTATTACCCTCTTGTTTACATGTGCAAAGGTACTTACATTTTCAATATCTTCCAAGAACTTTCTATATAAAAATGCAATTATTTTGCAATTATTGATATAAATCAATAACAATGTGCACGTACACAACATAATAAAGATTTTGTGACACGTATGGGGCAGGATCGTGACACAACTGAGGCAGGATCGTGACACAACTGGGGCAGGATCGTGACACAACTGGGGCAGGATCGTGACACAACTGAGGCAGGATCGTGACACAACTGAGGCAGGATCGTGACACAACTGAGGCACAGGATCGTGACACGGTGCGAAGGCGATGGCAGAACTCTGAAATTACGAGTAGTTACGGATAAGATGAGAAAAAGGCCGGATACCAAACGAGGAATCCAGCCTTCATTTTGCTATTGGGCATAACAACATATAGCGAACGCCATATATTCATATCTTTCTTGAAGCTGTCACCCCTACCCTCTTTAGCAGGATACAGGGGTGAGGCTGTTGGACTCTGCAAGTCAGGTGATGGCTTACTTCACGTGATAGTCGATGGTTTTCACTGTTCCTTCCTTTGTAGTGTACGTGATCTTATACAATCCTCGGAACCCACGAAACTTGATCTGGCCGTTGCTGTCAGCTTTCACCGTCATCCGTGTCTTCCACTGATTGTTGATCAGATCATTCAAAGCATAATAGGCAAGTTTAGGCTGCATGTCGCGCGTGAACAAGCCGGATACAACAGGCTCACCATAAGCACCACAGCCGTCAACGAGATTCCACCACGTAATAGCCTTCATCTCTTTGATACTGAACCAGATGCGGTAGAGATTATAAGTGATGATAGCCTGGATCATCTGACCTTTGTGATCTTCCGTAGGCGATGTGATCGTAATCTCACTGATGCATAGCGGCAGACCTGTTGAGGCGAGATCGCTCATCAGATGCCATACATGTTCCGGAGACTGCTCCGTACTCCCTTTGGCAATATCCGCGCATTGCTTGGGATTGAAAAGATGCATCTGTGAGCCTACAATGTCGATCTTTGCGCCCCGACTCAGAAGATCCTTCACCTGCTTGGCATATTCCGGACCCGTCCAGTAGTCGTTGATGTTCTTCCACACGCCTTGCGGGATGCAGCTATCCGCAATCTTAAACGAACGATATGTATAATCGCCGGGCATAAAGGCATATTCCGACTTCATGAGAGGCGCATTGCCCTTGAAGTTCCCATGAGCATAGTCGATCGCACTCTCATTGACGATGTCCCACGAACTGATACGCTTGCCGTAATAGTTCACAAGATCACGGATGCGTGCTTCATACAGTTTGTTCAGCTTCTCTCCGTAAGCCTTCAACTTGATATTCAGGTCCTCATCAGAGATAGAATCCATCCAACCTTTCTTCATCTTCAGTGGCATGTGATGATCATAAGTGTCCGGATAAGTCTCTATCAGCCGATCGGTTACCTTCCGCTCCTCAGGCGTGAACAATCGATAAAGCCACGAAGGCTGATTACCAAAATTACCCCAGACCAAAGGATGCCCATGTATAGCCACGCCCTTCTTTTCCAGGAAGTCGATGATCTTATCCGTGCAAGGCCGACGCCAGTGGAAGAAAGCTGTCGGATCCTTCTGTTGGTTCCACCAGTCCTCCGTATCCCAGTATTCCTCCCAATAGCGTTTACGGCCGGGCCGTGTCTCAAAATATTTCCAATAAAACCCGACAGTAGCACGGTTAAACAGCGTGCCGAAAAGGTTCTTGTATCTGTCGTTCCGCTCTTTCGTGCCGAGCTGGTCAAAGTTGAAGATCTGGGCACCGAAGACGAAGTCGTTCTTCGTCTGCTCAACCTTCACCTCCGTTCCCGGTCTGACATCCGCCAAGTCTATTGTGGCATCTGCTTTCCGATTCTGCTCGATGTCCTTGTCGATCTTCGCCTGCACTTTCGGGTTCCACAGTTTCCAATAAGCCTTACTCATGATACCTTCCTTGTCCTGCTTGGCAGACAGCGGAAACGCAGTCTGAGCTGACAAGGGCGTGAGGACTGCAAACGCAAGGCTGATTAAGATGAATCTTTTTGCTTCCATATTTTAGAAATTAGGATTTAATGCTGTCCAAAATTATATTGCTGATTAGCTACTTCCATAAGGTCTTTCATCTCTGCTGCATTTTGTGCCGGTGACACATATGTTCGACTATCTACTGCCGTTGCAGAGGATAGTGGAACTGACGGTTGTAGCATGTTTGTCTCATAGAGCAGCGGAATAGGGTAAGGCAACGTTCGGAGGACGAGAATGCCTGATCGTGGAGCACGCTCCTTACCCGCCGTGACCTCCACTTTTACTCGTATGATGCCTGGTTTAGTTGTAGTGCGTATCAGGCAACAAGCATCGCCCCAGCGGATAGGCATCGGATTGGTCAGACTTTGCGCATCATTCAAGAGCCTTCCTTCACCCTCAACCACAAACTTCACAAAATGATTGTCCAACCGTCTGACTGTTCCATTCCGGTCAACCATCTCTGCAACAACTTCGAACACCGTAGAGCCGTCGGCATACAACCGCTGTCCTACATTGTCAAGAGAGACACGAATATGGTCAACCCTACCAGCCGGCACGCGCCTGTCGGAGACAACTACTTTTCCTCCTACAAAACCTTCAGCTAATAGTTCCGTCTTCTCTTTACTCAAGTATCCCTTGAAACTAAATACATTTTTGAAGGTCATAATGGGAGACGGCATAGCCATGTTCTCTTGGTTTCTTTTCAACGTCATGACACGGGCTCCGCCATCAATAGTAAGTCTTACACTGTCGCAATTAGAATAGACTGTTGCATCAGCAGATGAGAAAGGCGTCATCTCGTTTGCTATATATACCATTGGGCCTGTGGCAAAGGGTTTCTGTAGCTTCTTGTTGGATCGCTGAGCCATGAAGAGATAATAGGAATATTTTGGTCGGCGCATCTCATCAAGAAGGCCATTATAAAGTGGTTCAGGATGACAACCACGCTGCATGTCAAAGCCTACCCACAATGTCCCACCGATAGTCCGGGGCCAAATCTTATAGAGTTGGTTCAAAGATGTCAAAGAATAGGTTGAGGGAGGACATCCATAATGCCTGGCTTGTGTCAACATCGGCGCCTCGCCCCAACGACGCGCACATCGTGAGGGTGAGTTCTGGTCAATCCAGTTATCGGGGCAGTCACCCCACTCTCGCTTAAAATAGGTGATCTTCGGATCTCTATTCTTCAAATCTACACCTTGATAGTATCTAATAGCGTAGAATTGTGATCCTTGTGATTCTTCGTCACAGGCCGCAGCATCAGGATAAGCCTTGTATTCCTCCGCAACTGTCTGTGCAGCCTTCTTCATAAAAGAGACCGGCATATGCGTCTCGTTGAGGATAGGCTCAAAGAAGAGGACGCTCGGACGGTTACGCTCCAAACGTACTAAGTGACGGATGTCACTGATGGCATGCTCTTCAAAGACCGGAGCCTCATTCCAGAACTGCCAGCCGGCCGTTTCAGGGATGGTGAAGATACCAAGTGCGTCACAGGCATCCATGAAAGCCGGATCGTGCGGGTAATGAGAGCAGCGCACGACTTCCACACCGGCATCTTTCAACAATCGTGCGTCGCGCCACTGCATATTGTTCGTCATCGCATTACCCACAATCGGGCACTCCTGATGGCGGTTGGTGCCAATCAATGGTTTTTCGTAACGCTTGCCATTGAGGAAAAGCCCCTGGGCTCCCATAAACCGAATCGTACGGATACCTACTCGCTGGCTATAGCCATCCATTACCCTACCCTGGTTGTCACACACACGCACCTCAAGGGTATATAGCACAGGATCGGACGGTTGCCAAAGCATGGGATTCTTGACTGACAGAACTCCGGAACTTATAGCGTCAGCCTTTGGCTGTACCGCCAAAGGCACTTTCAGAGAAGCTGCTTGTCTACCAGTACTGTCTACGAGCGTATATGAGACTTTCCCTTTAAAAGGCATGCTTCGATTGTTTCTTACCTCAAGCGATAGGAACAACGTGGCATGGTTATCCTTTATAGACTGGGTAAAAACCGTCAAGCCTGCTTGCGGACTGTCCGATGTCTGTGGATCAGTGATAAACACATTAAGATTATTACTTACAAGCCAGCAGTCGCGATAAATCCCGCCGAAATAGCAGAAATCGAGCTTGCTCTGCGGCTTGCCGGGAGGATACGTTGCATCGTCGGAGTTGTCCGCACATACTGACACCACGTTATCACCAGAGAAGTCAGCAACATCAGTAAAGTCTGCCTCGACAGGCAGATAGCCGCCGAAGTGCTCTGCCTTCAGTTTTCCGTTAACATAAACACGACATTTGCCCATGACAGCCTCGAAATAGAGGACAAGGCGCTTTCCTTTCAATGTTGCCGGCAAACGGAAATGCTTACGGTACCAGGCTACGCCCTGATAGTTGGCATTACTGCTTGCATCAACAGGTACTACATCGAGCGAATGAGGCAAGGAAACTTTCTCCCAGGCTTGGTCGTTGAAGTTCATAGCTTCAGCACCCTTAATGTCTCCTTTGTAAAAGAGCCAGCCAGGGTTCATCGACATCACTGACCGCCCGCTCTGCCCTAATTCGTAGAAACCGGCCGTAGAGAACTGCTGCTTCCTTTTCGATGCTGACAACGTACCTGTCAGAAGCAACAGAATAAAGAGAAAGACCGTACTCTTCTTCAAAACTGTCATAGGCAAATGAATACACAAGTTTAATTCACAACTCTTTTATTTCACCAGCACTTTCTTGTTACCGATGATATATACACCGGGCTGTGTAGGCATCGTAGAGAGCTTGGAGCCATTGAGCGTATAGATACCGTTGCTCGTCTTACCGTTTACACGAATATTACTGATACTCGTAGCCTCAGCGCCCTTCACAGGAAGCGAAGAAGCGGTGGAGGTGATGTAAGCATGGAACGGGAGGATCGACTCTCCGTCAGCAAGCGTACGGAATACCGGAGCCTTCGTAGCAGAGAAGTCGGAGTTCAGACCTAACTTACCGCTCTCGCTGGTAGCCTCGAAGCAGGCTGCAAAGTCGCCGGAAGCGCTGTTCTCAGAAGCTTTCTCAAACTTCACGTTCTCAGCAGAGAAAGCCGTTCCGTTGGAGAGCAGCAGATACGGCTGATAAGCCGCTGTCTCGGAAGCAGCCTTATCATCGAAAACAGCCTCATTATTAGATACATTCTGGAAAGAATACATTTTACCTAATGCCTCCACTTGGGTTGCATTCAATGCGAACGGGAAAGCAACGGTAGCATAAGTATTCTTCGTGAACGAACGGTCATAAGTAACCTTCTTAGCAGTGAACGGATAAGGAGTTTCGAAGGAGGTCGCCTGATTATAGAGCGAGATACTTTCTGCGGTACGATTACCGTCACCATCGATGTTTACGATATTGTCACCTGCGACTGTAGACGCTTCATCTTCTGCCTGAGGTAAGAACACGAGCGTGTGAGCATCAAGACCGTCAAACATTTCGCTTGAACGATCAACCTCAGAAATGTCGATTTCAGTGTTAGACAGGTCAAAATAAGCTAAATTAGTATCACCCCAAGCAATTCCTTGTCCTAAATCGGTTATAGAAGCAGGAATAGCCAACGACTTCAGACGAGGGCAGAGAGCAAAGGCTCCATTACCAATTGAAGACAATTGAGTATCTTGACCAAAGTTTACAGTTTCTAATAAAGGATCATCTGCAAATGCATTCTTGTCAATACTTGAGGCTGTGGAACCATCGGCGAACGTAACACTCTTCAGATTATTGCAACGTTGGAAAGCAGATGTAGAGACTTGGTTAACTGTAGCAGGCAGATCCACCTTCTCCAGTTTGCTTCTCGTAAAGGTATTATCCCAAATAGTATTGGCAAAATTCGATAAATCCACCTCCTTGACATTTGAATTATAAAATGCGTGATCGCCAATACCAGTACACTTAGCACCTATAACTACCTTATCAAAATCAGAAAAACTTAAACTATAAGCTTTAAGTCCGGTAACATAATCCGGAACCGTATATGTTCCACCACCTGCCGATGGAGTATAATAGAGAGCATTCGCCTGAGTGAGAACTGCGTTATCCTTAAATATTAAGTAAGTAGAATTTGTGCCTGTTATTTTCTTGATATTCTTGCAATTCATGATTACAGGCTGCTGCCAATATTGAATGTTGGAGAAGTTGATCTCCTCAAGAGCAGAGACTCCAGAGAAAGCATAAGGCTCAGCAGTGACAATGATATTGTCATCAGGAACGGTAAACGTCTTATCTTCCTTATTTGCAGGATAGGACACCAACGCCATCTTCGTACCTTTTTTATAAAGGACTCCGTCTCGAACTGAATAATATTTGTTACCTGCTTCTACCACATAATTTTTCAACGACGAGATATAAGCCCAACAGCCTTTACATTCTTTTTCCTCAGTATTCCACTGACCAAAATACCCTGTTGGTATTGTCAGCGTCTCAAGATTTTGTGCTTCCGCAAAGGCAAATGGCATGACAGCAACCAAATCTTTTGAGGGCAGGGCATAAGCCGTTCCGGGTCTGTTAGCTGGATAAGCCTCCAATCTATGCCCGTTAGCATTAAATAGCACGCCGTCTACAACCTTGAAATCTGTGTTGCCCGGGTCAAGAGCAATCTCTTCCAGTGTAGGGCAAGCAAGACTGCCATACTGGAAGCCCCCGGCCTTAGTGTCATCAGCCAAGGTCGAAGGAAGAACGATTTTCGTGATCTGAGTGCCCAATATACAGTCTTTCGCCAAGCCTGTGACTGTTAACTCATTACCCATTTGATCCTTCACAGTAGCAGGAATTGTCAGAGTCCCCGTTACACCCGGATCAACTCTATAGACAGAGACTGTATTGTAATCAAGGCTTGTTACTTGATACATAACATTGTCCACACGGAAGAATCCGCCCTTAGACAAAGCATGCAGCTGACAGACACAGGTCGTCAGCAACACCAGCAAAACAGCATAAAACTTTTTCATAAGTCAATGTTTTTAGTTAAACAATTACATTACTATAAAGGTTTTCCCTTCTGTGATATACATTCCATGAGGCAGCGCAGAGCCTTGGGTACCCACCTGTTGGCCAGACAAATTGTACACGGGAGCAGCACCGTCTTTTTCAACTTTTACCATGTTGACAGCACTGGATTTTTTTTTATATATTCTTGCCACCCAGCCTCCGATTTTCTTCATGCTGATGGTCAGCTGGCGGTCAGCAGGTACATCGATCGTCTCAATCTTATAACTTGCCGGCGCAGTATCGGCAATATCACCGTCTCTGAAGACCTCTGCGGCATAGTCACCATCCCCCAGAAACGAGAGATCCAGCGTCAACGAACGATCCTGATCGTTATTCAGAGAACCAATGAACCACTGGTCACCTTTCCTACGCGCCACTGCCAAATATTGATTTGACACGCCGGATAAAGGCATGACATCGTCCCAAGTCGTTGGAATCGTATTAATGTAGTTTAGCACTTTGCGCATAGTCTCATACGTGGTAACATTGTCTCCAAGGCTGGTCAATGGGCTGAAAGCCACGACAAACATCGCAACTTGGTGGGCACGGGTACCCAAAGAATACGGGCGTTCATTGGAGACTTGCATTGTACTTACTGACGCATTGCGCATGAGCCCGGGTGTATAGTCGGTGGGACCATTCAAACATCTGAGGAATGGGAACGTGACGTCATAAACCCAGCGCTTATCATACTTGTATTCGCCAATGCCTTTATTCCATTTACCGTCTTCCATCCCGCGTACACCCTCCGATGACACAAGATTGGGCCATGTGCGATTATAACCTGCCGGCTCGTAAGTTCCATGGAGCAGAACCACAAGTTGATGCTTGGCTGCAAGTCGAAGAATCGCTTCTTTCAGCTTATTATAGTCCTGGTCCGAGCGTTCAAAGAAATCAATCTTGATGCCGCTGAAACCCAAGTCCGCGATCTTTGCCATACAGGCATCCAATTTATCCTCTCCCTGATTAAGATAAGCGTTGAGCACCCCGGCACTGCCCCAGACAACAAGCTTCACGCCCTTGGCCTTTGCTTCTGCAACCAATGCAGGGAGATCAACAGAAGGCTGACCTGACTTATTGGTCTTGACGGTCATCATCGTTGTATCATTGAGAACTCCGGCATCCATATTGACATAAGGCATCCCATGCTTAGCTGCAAAATTTATCTCATAAAGGTATGTCTGCGTATTCAGACCAGACTTGAAGTCAACATTATCCAAGGTATAGGCCGTGACATTATCCATTGTAGACTGCCCGTCCTTGACCCAGGAGAAGTCGCCTTCCGGATCTTTTGCCAGAACATATACCAAGTCGTTGTCAAACAAGTCCACATCCTTGTAGGCTACCATAAAGATGCGCCAAGGAAAACTCCGGGGACCCTTGCAAGAAGCGATGTAAGGGTATCTGGTTTCAGGGAAAGTCATCTTGCACCAAGCAGAGGTAACCTTTGATGTTTTAGCCTTCTTAGGAAATATCGCCTTGAAATTATTATCAGTATTTCCATTTTGTATAAACATACTTGGATAATCCTCTACATCACTTTCTGCCAGCACCAAGGTTGGCAGATTCGGAGACTTGACCATAAACGGCAGCAACGCATAAGGACGATTTTCATCCCGAACGATTTCCGTTGTATCCGGAATGTACCAACCCTCTCCATGCGAATTTAAGGGACTGTACAAACTTTCTTGTTCACCTAAGTTAGGTTCTGACCAACGATAGGTCACCTTAGCTCCGGTCGGAAAAGTCCATGTGGAATTCTCGCTTTCCACATTATAAGTTCCTTCCTTGTCGGAGACGAATCGATAGGCACAGCCATTGTCGTAAGCTCGTACAACCAAGTTAAAACCTTGCGCAAACGTTAATGTCAATTCATTGCAATGGTCAGCGACCGTTGATCTTGTGTACAAGTTCGTCGAAATGGTGCGATAAGGCTCACTACGTGTCGCTTTCTGCAAGGTCGCATTGGATCCCCATACCGTGTTATCATCAAGCTTCATGGAAATCGGAGCCTCCATAAACTTTTTGCCATCACAATACAGAGTGAGCTTCAACAAGCTGCCAATGGACACCGACATCTTCAGCCTGCCATTCGGGGAGGAGACCGACTGAAATGTGCGCGCTGCTGCCGAAGCAACACACGAAGCCATTATCCACAAACAAAGTATTATTTTCTTCATCTTCAGCATTATTTATCCATTGTTTTGTTTGCAGGGACGGCCAGAGAGGCCGCCCTTGCTTTTTTCCCTCTGCGTGTCAATACTCAACCATCCATATTTTATCCCTGATCTCTTCTAAGAATTAATATCCCGGATTTTGATCTTTCTTCGGGTCGATAGCGAGGTTGACATTGTACTCGTCTTCATGAATCGGGAAGAGCAAACAGGTAGAGTCGATGTCTATACCTTTCGCTTCCTTAATCTGCTCTTTCACGATACCCAGTCTTTTGAGGAACAGCCAGCGCTTGCCTTCTCCAAACGTCTCATAACCTTCTTCCTGAACCAACAGTTTCATGAAAGAATCAAGCGTAGGATAATCGCTCAGCTTATAGTCAATCGAAGATTTCAATCTGGGAGTCTTTCCGTATGCACGCCGATGAATCTGGTTGATAGCCTCCATAGCTTCTTCATTAGGCCCATTATTAACCCTTGCCTCTGCTTCGGCATAAAGAAGAAGTACGTCTGTATAGCGAACCAACGGATCGTCATTGCCGGGATTAGCGCTCGTATCCCCATCCCGGAACTTTGATACCAGATACGTGCCTGAACCATATCCTATGTCGTATTGAAGCAAATCGTACTGACGACGAAGATCACGGGTATCCCAATTCGAAATAATTGAACTCTTATCCGAAGCATAAAAAACGTAATAGCCAGCGGTCTTACAGAGTTTTTTACCGTTTATCATAGCATTAGGATGCGCATAATAGACAGGTACCATCCATCCTCCTTTTGGTCTTGCTTCGCTTTTCAGATAATATACTTCCTCAGACGTTTCCTTAGCATCAGGACCAAAAACATTATCAAAATCGTTCGCCTTCTTGACACTCACCAAAGAATACTTATTCGAGCTTACGATCGTCTGAAGCAAAGGCAAGGCCTTATCGTACTGTCTGAGCTGCATATAAACACACGCTAAGAGATAATCTGCTGCATCGCGGTTAGGCAAGCCACGCGTATTTGACTCGGGAATATACTTTACAGCATAATCCAAGTCTGAGACGATAAAGTTGTAAATATCTTCCTCGCTGCTACGAGGCACATTATCAACACCGATGTTTTCCTCTGTGCGCAAAGGAACTCCGGCCCAATACCTGACTAAACCAAAATAGGCAAAAGCACGTAGAAATTTAGCCTGTGCCAAATAAGACTGCTTTTCCTCCTCGGTCATGGATGTAGCCTTCGGAAACTGACGGATAGCATAGTTGGCATCACGAATACAGCTATAAAGGTACTTCCATAGACAAGCCGTGTATGCTTGTCCATTTGTAGTCAGCTTTTTATAATCACTGAAGGTAGCCCAACTTGCTCTACCATATAGCATGTCAGACAGCCCACCTTGCATGTAGACATTGAAACCTTTCCAACTCTGGTTATTCGACAGCCATGCTGTCATAGCAATAATGGCAGCATGTGCCTCGGAGGGTGAATTGTAAAATGTTATCTCTGACAGTGTCTTCGGATGTTCTTCCAACATATCAGAGCAGGACGTGACCGTCAATAATGCGATCAGTGCTATTAATAGTTTTTTCATCGTAATTTCTTTTAATAGTAAAGTGTACTAAAGAATAAATCAGAACTTCAACTTCATACCAAACGTATAGGTACGAACGGAAGGATACTGCAGAAAATCCCATCCGGCAGACACGTCTGAGCCATAAGCAGAGACTTCAGGATCAGCACCGGAATAGCCTGAGATCGTGAAGAGGTTCTGCGCACTGACATACACGTTGATACCTTTCACCCATTTGCCGATTGACCATTTCTGCACTGGCAGAGAATAACCAAGACTAATGTTCTTCAACCGTAAGTAGGAACCATTCTCTATGAAGCGATCCGAGACATTGATGGTCTGTTTCTCCGAAATAATCGGATATTTGGCATTGGCATTCTGCTCCGCCGTATTATTGGCATCCCAATGACTATATAGGGCATCTCGGGAACAATTCAAACCTGCCCCATAATCAACATTGTATATCTCCATTCCATTGAAGATGTCATTGCCGACCGTACCTTGGAAAAGCAAGGAGAGCTCCAAGCCCTTATAGTTGAAAGTAGAACTCAAACCATAGAAGAAGTCGGGATTAGGATTGCCTGAGATATAACGGTCATCGTTGGAAATCTTACCGTCATTAGTAAAATCTACATATTTAATATGACCGTTCTCATCATACCCGTCTTCCTTATAGGTGTAAAATACACCAAGCGGCTCGCCCTCACGGATCAGGTTGACATAGCTGCCGCCGATATTAAGATAAGGTATATTTGTACCATGAATATCTGCATTACCATAGAGTTTTACAACTTTGTTGCGATTAGCAGAAATATTGCCCGATACTGTCCATAACATGTCTTGATTACGGATAGCGTCATAATCAATCGTCAGCTCAAAACCTTTGTTGCGCATCTTGCCGATATTCTGTAAACTTGAAGTAAAACCTGTAGAAAGAGCCTTCGGTACACTGTTAAGCAGATTGCGCGTGTTCTTAATATAATAGTCGGCTGTCATACGCAAACGAGAGTTAAACATAGCCAAATCAATACCTATATTCCACTGAGCTGTCGTCTCCCACTTTAAGTCAGAGGTATAGTTGGTCGATGGCGTATATCCAATCTCTACTCCGTTCCCTGTTACTGCCTGGGTATTCCACATGGTATTCAAGGTCTGATAAGGACTGATAGCCGTAGAGCCTGTCTCGCCATAACCAAGACGCAGCTTGAGGTTGTCGATCCAAGTCAATGACTTCATAAACTTTTCTTCGCTTGCTCGCCAGGCAAGGGCTGCTGATGGGAAGTAGCCCCACTTATTGCCTTCACTGTAACGGGAAGAACCATCGGCACGCATACTGAACGTTGCCATATAGCGGCCGGCATAAGAATAGTTGATACGGCCTAACCAAGAAGCCAACACCCATTTGGTATAAGAGGATGAGGCAGGATTCTGCTTGTCAGCCCCGGCAATATTGTATACGCCCGGCCCGTCACTGATAAAGCCAGTGCCTGACATACTGAGCGGCTTATTGACCTCCTGCTGATAGGTATAACCTGCCATCAGGTTGAGATCATGCTTCTTTGCAAACGTTGTCGTATAGTTGATGGTATTCTCGTTGGTGATAGTCTCATCATTTGCGGAAGTAATCCATGCAGAGTTAACCGAATTGATGACCTTGCTTGTCTTGTAGCCGTCATCTCTCGTATTTGTACTCTGCAAAGCAAGAGAGGTCTTCAGCGTCAGACCTTTGATGGGTTTATAAGCCAAATAACCATTGATCTCCAAAACCTCAGCTTTATGCTTCTGGCTTGTCTCGAAAAGATAGTTCATCGGATTGATCAAGAGCCCAGTCAAATAAGGATATTCACTTGGAAGGTTACGATAGGAGCCATCGTCGTTATAGGGTGTCAGCAATGGTGGTGCCGCATAGCATGCCCCAATGATCGACTGGCCATGATTACTGCCTGTTAACTGTTGGGGGGTTGAACCGTGTGCATTAGAATAAGAGAAATTCATCACTGCTGTGAAGTGATCATCAAAATTATGAGTCACGTTGCTTCGGACGTTTATCTTCCGATAGCTTGATTCTTTAACCAAACCGTCACGGTCAAAAACAGACCCGCTAAGCATAGCCTGTGTCTTATCGTTACCTCCGTTCACAGACAAATGGTGCTGCGTTATCATCGCATCATGAAAAGCTGCATCCTGCCAATCGTAGCCCTCTCCCATAGCATTGATCTCATCGTCGGAAAAGAAAGGGTCACCCACATCGTTTGTCTGCCAGATATTGATAAACCTGGCATACTCCTGGGAATTCATCAGATCATAATGTCCCATTCTCGTTTGCACACCGACACTACCGTCGTACTGAATACTCGTTTTACCTTTCTTACCTTTCTTGGAAGTAATCAGCACCACGCCGTTGGCACCACGGGATCCATAGATAGCTGTTGCTGAGGCATCTTTCAGAATCTCAACTGACTCGATATCATAAGGATCAATGGAAGAAGCGTAAGCAGGAACACCGTCTACAAGTATCAAAGGGTCATTGTTGCCTTTGATAGAGTTGTTACCCCTGATACGGATCTTGAAGTTACCGCTCGGGTCACCGGTATTCTGCGTCACCAATACACCGGCAGCTTTACCTTGCAAAGCCATCAAAGGCTGGGGAACAGTGATATCGGTCATCTTATCACCTTTGATAGAAGTGATGGAACCTGTCAGGTCCCGTTTCTTCATCGTACCGTATCCCACGACGACGGTCTCATTCAGATCGTTGACATTCTCCACCATCGTCACGGCAAACTGTCGCTTGCCACCGACAGTGACAAGTTGTGTTTTGTAGCCAATATAAGAGAACTCAAGCACGCCATCGTTCGGTGCCTCAACTTCGAAACGGCCGTCAAGATCCGTCACCGTTCCGCCTCTGCTGCCTTGCGGACGCACGGTAGCGCCGATGACCGGATCGCCTTTCTCATCTTTTACCGTTCCGCGGACAACGATGCCACTGCGAGCCCCCTGGCCGGAGCCGATTGTAGATGACTTACGGGCAGACGAGGATTCTTTCTTCTTGGAGATTACGATAGATTTAGCAGAGACGATCCTATAGGTCAAGGACCGTCCTTTCAAGGCACGATTGAGAACCGAGGGAACAGAAGCGTTGTTGACACTCATCGAAATATCCGCACGGTTGTCGATCTCACTGTCAAGATAAGAGAAGTGATAGGTTGTTTGCTTCTCTATTTGGTTGAAGATTTGAAGCAGTGACGCATTCGTCACGTGAATAGTCACACGGTTACCTTTTGCATCTGTTTCTGCGTTGACGACCAACATAGAGCCGAACAAGAACAGGAACAGCACCCAAAGGTTCTTCCACAAGGATTTCTCTTTTGAATGTACCATGTCTTTTAATTTTTAGTTTTTATAAATTGTTTACGAGAACTGTATCATCAGCCCTGTCATTCTGCTTTCATAACTTCTTTGACTATAAAAATCAATTACAAGACGCAAAAAAAGTGTATGTGTCCCATACGCTTTCCTTTGTTTAACAAATATTTACTTTGAAAGCTTTACCGTACGACCGTCTACATGCGTTCTGTTGACATAAGCACCTTAATCCATCCCGACTTTTCCAGCGAAAAATTATCATCAGTGAAAGCGTGTGGGCCTGCCAAGTTGATTACCTTGAAAATATTCTGCATCGTTTGTAGTGTATGTTGTTGTTAAGCAATGCGTCATTGCATTGCTTGTCTTTCGACAGTTGCAAAGGTAGAAAATATCTAAATACAAAAAAAGAGCTGCACGGCAGCCGTGCAGCAATCGGTTCAATATTGCAACAATCCGTGCGGAAATCGGTTCATTTGTGCAATATGTTAACAAAATAAGCCCCGGAGCCAGTGTCCACGGCTCACGGTAGGTCTGCCGCGGAGCGCGTTTGGCCCAGGGCTGCGGAGGTATTGGAGGAACGTGCCGTAAGAAAACGCTTTCCCGAAAGGTATCGGCATATTTATGCTCACCAAAACTAACAACTAACAACTAACAACTAACAATAAGGTCGGAACACATGTCTGCTCGCCCAAATTCACCACCCCAATGGTAACAAGTAACAAGTAACAAGTAACAATAAGGTCGTTCAATAGGTTCCAAAATTTTTTTTGAACCTCGCGAACATTATTATATATATAATAATAATAATGTATATAATCTATTTATATATTATTTATATCCTATTTATATCTCTTGTCCGGCTTTTCAAAAATTCTTTCCAAACGGGCCGCCGCATGTATGTTACGACCTTATTGTTACTTGTTACTTGTTACCCTTAATTGTTAAAATTGCGCCCGCGCAGGCTGCCTCGTCGGGGCGAGCAGACATGTGTTACGACCTTATTGTTACTTGTTACCCTTAATTGTTAAAATTGCGCCCGCGCAGGGCTGCCTCGTCGGGAGCGAACAGACATGTGTTCCGACCTTATTGTTAGTTGTTAGTTGTTAGGATTGCACCCGCCGCGCAGGGCAAATGCGCGCCCTTGTGAAGGAGGAAAATGTTTCACGGTGATTTGCGATTCAACCGCAATCGCAGGCCGTTTGCACTGCAATCGACCCGCGATTCCATATCAATCGTCGGTTTCGATGTTTCACGCTGCGTGACGGCTGATTCTGATCATGCAGGTAACGCTCCGGACAGGCCACTGCCTTGAGTTTACTACCAGGATTGAACAGACGGCATTCTTGTCACAACCTGCCAGCCTCGGAGAGGCTGCCTCCACCGACGCACGACCCTCGCGCTCTCCTCATAAGGCCGAAGGCCTCTCAGCGGTCTCAGCCTCTCACACGTATCATCTCTGCGGCTCAATAAACTCTGCGGCTCTGCGTGAACTATGTTTAACAGATATTTACTTTGAAAGCCTTACCGTACGACCGTCTACATGCGTTCTGATGCCATAAGCAGTCTCTAAAATATCAAGAGCTTCACTGAGATTGTCACTTGGAATCGTACCCGAGAACGTGCTTGCAGGCCGAACATTTCTGTCTACCCGGAAAGAAACGCCATAAGACCGCTTCATCAAGTCGAGCAGATGGGACAAAGAACTGTGACGCACCACGATCTCGTTTCGCTTCCAAGCAGAGAAATCGTTCGTCGATTGGTTGTGCCGGACGGTGATCATGCCCGACGACCGCTCAAGCGTGGACACGTCTCCGGGCTGCATATCCACTGTTCCGCCCTTCGATGACGTGAAACCCACACGCCCTTCATCCAAAGACACAACGACCTCGGAATCGGACTTGCCGGCAGACACATTAAATTTCGTGCCCTTCACCTCTACAATATACCCATCGCCTTTCACCGTAAAATGCCCGCCTTGGAGCTTCGATACTTCAAAATAGGCCTCACCCGTAAAACTGACACTGCGGTCGGAACCTGTGAATGCCTGGGCAGAATAAGAGAGCTCTGTGTTGGCATTGAGCTTCACATGAGTGCCATCGGGAAGTTTGATGCTGGATCGCTCAAAAGGTCCTGTAGAGACGACAATGCGCTCATGGGAGACATTGGCATAATGGTGATAAAAATAAAAGGTAGAGCAGAGCAGGACAGGAACCAGCAGAACGGCAGCCCAGGCAACAATCGTCTTCACGACAGACCAGCGTAATGGTTCTTCCGGAAGAGATTGAAACAGCGAAGCCTTCAGTTGCTGTACCTCTTTCTCCGTAAACGGAGAGGCTACGCCCTTGCAGGAATTGTCATCAAGGACAGCAGCGAGCTGTTCGTCATCAAGTGTAGACACATACTCCCGCAGCTGATCAAGTTCCTCGGGAGTAATGGTGTTATCTATATATTTCTTTAATAAAGGATTCATTAAAATACTATGTTAGGATTCTACATATAAGACGATAAAACGAAGGATTTATCCTAAAGCCAAAGAGAAAATAAAGCATAAAAACTTCAAGGCATTCCTTAAAAGCTTATAAAACAACAGATTGCCGGAGGAGAGCTGATTTCTTACTGTCTTCTCAGCAAGATGAAGCCTCTCGGCTATTTGTTCATTGTCCAATCCCTCAAAGTCGGAAAGCCTGACGATTTCACGCTGAGAAGGCGGCAACTTATTTAATACCTTATCAACCAACGCGCGGTAGGCATCATAATCCATATCCCCGGATTCTCTGTCAAAACCAGACTGCTGAAAGACAAGATAATCGGCAAAGATCTTGCTCTTAAGGTTGCTCCTGAATAAATCGATCACTCGGTTCTTAGCTATTCGGAAAAGCAGTGACTTCAGAGAATGGTCCGAACGGATCAAGGAACGCATCTCCCAAAGTCGCAGGAAAGCGTCTTGAACAACCTCTTCTGCGTCTTGCTTGGATTTAGTATACGAATAACAGAACACAAGCAACTCCTGAGCGTATAAGTCATAAATTTCACTCAAGGCGGCTGATCGTCCCTTCCGTAGATTGGCTATTAACTGTTCTTCGGTTATTTTCTGCATGTGCTAATATTGAGATGAAACCTCTTTATTTAAGTCACGGTTGCAAAGGTAATAAATTCATTTTATTTTCCGTCTTTTTTACTTTATTTTTGGTTAAACTGTCACGAAGCAACTATTCAACTTAGGCAGAATAGTTACCGAAACGATGCTTGTGAATAAAAAATCTAAAATTCGTCTGTTTTTCTTTCTTCTGTCAATAATCTTTTGTAACTTTACAAGAAATTATAGACATCTATATCAGACGACGATGGAAGTAGAAGAATATCGCAACAAGATTCTCAACATCTTGCTCAACGCCAAGGATGACGAGGGCAAGGCACGGCTGACAGAGAAAGCTGCGCACGACCTCGCGGAGGAGTTCTCCGACCAGGAGCTCCTTGACGGAATGGACTTCAACACCCCCGAGGAGGTAGCTGAGATGCTTCTCGACGCGGGACTGGAATAAAATTAAAAGCTATGGAAAACGATCAGAAGACTATCAATAAGCTTATCCGAGACAACCAGGGCTTTGTCATCAGCATTGCCCAGCAGTATAAGCACCGCGGGCTGGACATGGACGACCTCATCAGTGAGGGAAACATCGGCATGCTCTCTGCCGCCAAATCGTTCGATGTCTCACGGGGTAAGAACTTCGCCACCTACGCCGCTCCTTTTGTGCGCGACGCTATCGGCAAATCCATCGAGCAATTAGGCGGCATCTACCGCGTGCCCCGTGACGCCAACAACCCCACGCTCGAAAAGAGACGCTCCCGTGCACTCTCCATCGATGCCCCCGTGGGAGGAAGCAACGAGCTGAGTCTGGCAAAGGTAATCCCCGATCAAGATGCTCCCGACCCTGAGAAGGAGTTGCAGAAGAACATTCTTGAAAAGGAGCTGACGACAATTCTCAAAGACCTGCAGGAGCGTGACCGCCATGTCATCCAGCGCTTCTACGGCATCGGCGTGGAGCCTCGCACCATGGCAGAGATCGGTCAGGAGATGGGACTGAAACGCGAGCGCGTGAGGCAGATCCGTAACCATGCCGTGCGTGCCATCATCAAGAAGACGCACGACGTAAAACTGAAAGAGTACTTGAAGGAGCCCTGACCCGTGAATTGCAGGGTACGGCCCTTGTGGCCGTCCGCCATTTCTCCTACCCCCCTGCATGACAAAATATACACCCTATTGAATAGAGCATGAAATATTTACTTCTTTCCGACATACACGGGTCTCTCACCCGCCTGAGGCAAGTATTGGACATCTACCGTCAGGAACACTGCGACATGCTCCTGCTCTTAGGAGACATTCTCAACTACGGACCCCGCAACGGACTGCCCGAGGGGCTTGATGCCCGCGGCGTGGCGGATGCCTTGAACCCGCTGCAGGACGAGATCGTGGCCGTGCGGGGCAACTGCGACTCGGAGGTCGACCAGATGCTCCTCCAATTCCCGATCCTGGGCACCTACTCCCTGTTAGTGGACGAAGGACGCAGGATCCTCCTTACCCACGGCCACATTTATAACAAGCAGACGCTGCCCCCGGGACATTTCGACGCGGTCATCTACGGTCACACCCATCTGTGGGAACTGTCGAGAACGCCCCGTGAGGACGGGCATAGCACAATCATCTGCAACACTGGTTCCATCACCTTTCCCAAAGGAGGCAAGGCCCCGACGTTCGGCATGTTAGACAACGGCATCCTCACCATCCGCAACCTCGAGAACCAAGCGCTTGCGGAAGAAAAAATATAAGATCCTTACAATCTGTTTGAAACGAAATATTCAGAAGATAACTGATAAAAAGAACTAACAAAACCAAGAAGCATTATGAATAAGATTCTCAAAAAGACCCAGTTCTCAGAAAAGGTCTATTACCTTGAGGTAGAAGCACCGCTCATCGCCAAGAGCTGTAAACCGGGCAACTTCATCATCGTCCGTGTGGACAGTCATTCAGAGCGTGTGCCTTACACCATCGCGGAGAGCGATCCCGCCAGCGGCACGCTCTCCTTAGTGGTGCAGGAAGTGGGTCTGTCGTCGACGAAGCTCTGCCAGCTCCCCGAGGGCGCTTATGTCCAGGATATCGTGGGACCGCTCGGCACGCCTTCGAAGATTGAGAAATACGGCACGGTGGTGTGTGCGGGAGGCGGCATAGGCATCGCCGCGATCCTCCCTATCCTCACTGCCCTGCACAAGGCCGGCAACAAGGTCGTGTCGGTACTTGCCGGAAGAACGAAGAATCTTATCATCCTCGAAGAGGAAGTGAGAGCCAACAGTGACGAGGTGATCATCATGACCGACGATGGCTCCTACGGACAGAAAGGGGTCGTCACGGTAGGCGTAGAGGAGGTGATCCAGCGCGAGCATGTCGACAAGGTGCTCGCCATCGGACCGCCGATGATGATGAAGTTCACTTCGCTGTTAGCTAAGAAATATAACATCCCCAACGACGTGTCGCTCAACACCATCATGGTCGACGGCACGGGCATGTGCGGTGCCTGCCGCCTGACGATCGGTGGCAAGACGCGCTTCGTCTGTATCGACGGTCCCGAGTTTAACGGTGACGAGGTCGACTGGGACGAGATGACGAGCCGCATGAACACCTTCAAAGGTGTCGAGCGCGAGGAGATGCAGCACTGGGTCGAAGAAGGAGCACCCGATGCCGGTGCCACCCCGGAAACAGCGTGCCAAGCCGTTTCCGATCATGAAACCGCTGTCACCACTGCTAACGAAGGCGACGGAGCCCTCACCGACCGCACCGCTCCCTGGCGTGCCGACCTCCGCAAGGCGATGAAGCCAAAAGAGCGCATGGCGATCCCACGCGTGCAGATGCCCGAGCTCGATGCCGCCTACAGAGCCACCACGCGCACGGAAGAGGTCAACAAAGGCCTGACGAAGGAGATGGCCGTGCAGGAGGCGCACCGCTGCCTCGACTGCGCCAAGCCCTCGTGTGTCGAAGGCTGTCCCGTGCATATCCAGATTCCCGACTTTATCAAGAATATTGAGCGTGGCAATATCCTCGGCGCTGCCGCCGTGCTGCGTCAGACCTCTGCGCTGCCCGCTGTCTGTGGCCGTGTCTGCCCGCAGGAGAAGCAGTGCGAGAGCAAGTGTATCCACGTGAAGATGCATGAGCCCGCTGTCGCCATCGGCTATCTCGAACGCTTCGCTGCCGACTATGAGCGTGAGCATGGCAACGGTGAGCTGCCGCAGCTGGCACCCGGCAACGGCATCAAGGTGGCTGTCGTGGGCAGTGGACCGTCAGGACTGAGCTTCGCCGGCGACATGGTGAAGAAAGGCTTCGAGGTCTATGTCTTCGAGGCGCTGCATGAGATCGGCGGCGTATTGAAATATGGCATCCCAGAATTCCGTCTGCCTAACCGCATCGTGGATGCGGAGATCGACACCCTGCGCCGGGAAGGCGTACATTTTCAGACCGACACGATCATCGGCAAGACCATCACCATTGAAGAACTGCAAGCGGCGGGGTTCAAAGGTTTCTTCGTGGGATCGGGCGCTGGTCTGCCCAACTTCATGGGTATCGCCGGGGAGAACCTCATCAACGTGATGTCGTCGAACGAATATCTCACGCGTGTGAACCTCATGGACGCTGCCAATCCCGAGACCGACACACCTATCAATATAGGTAAGAAAGTGATCGTCGTGGGTGGCGGCAACACGGCTATGGACTCGTGCCGTACGGCACGGCGCTTGGGCGCCGACGTGACGCTCGTCTACCGCCGTTCAGAGAAAGAGATGCCGGCGCGTCTCGAAGAGGTGAAACATGCCAAAGAGGAAGGTATCCACTTCCTCACGCTCCATAACCCCAAGGAATATCTTGCCGACGAGCAAGGACGCGTGCGCGCAGCGGTGCTCGATGTCATGGAGCTCGGGGAGCCCGATGCCTCGGGACGTCGCCGCCCCGTGCCGACGGGCGAGACGCAGACCATCGATTGCGATCAGGTCATCGTGGCTGTCGGTGTCTCCCCCAACCCACTCGTGCCCAAGTCGATCCCCGGACTGGAGCTCGGGCGCAAGAACACCATCGTAGTAGGCGACGATATGCAGTCGTCGAAGAAGAATCTCTATGCCGGGGGCGACATCGTACGTGGCGGCGCTACGGTGATCCTCGCCATGGGCGATGGTAGGCGTGCGGCAGCCAACATGGCCAAGCAACTGCTCAAATAACGCAGGGGCCACTGCAAGCACAAGCAAGGCATGGCCACTAAGCGACAAGCAAAAACACTTAATATATAATGAAGAAATATCTGTTTCTATTCTTATTCATCTCTCTATCCGTCGGCTCCTTCGCCCAGCGAAAGAAGCCTATGGTAAAAGCGAAGGAGCCACAGGAAGTTCCTTCGCAAGGCTTGAAACTCTTTAAATCGATGCTCCCAGCCACGGCGAAGGTAATGTTCATCGACAGTGTAGTCGTTCCCAAGAGCGATTTTCTGAAACATGTGCCTATCAGCAAGGAATCAGGCTTCATCCATACAGCCAATACACACGCAGATTTTCCCAACCAGATGGGGGCGTATGAGAATGAACTTGGTCTGAGGCGGATCTTTGCCAAAGGCGACTCCGTCCAATCAGAGTTGTACACCCAGACAAAGCTTGGAAGCAGTTGGGGACAGGAATCACAGATTACAGACTTCAACAACCAACTCTATCGGAATCAGAACTATCCTTTTCTTGCTTCAGATGGAGTAACGCTTTATTTCTCTGCTGAGGGGAGCGAGAGCATGGGTGGAAGAGATATCTTCATGAGTTCTTTTGATTCGGACAAGGCTTCCTGGTACAAACCACAGAACCTTGGACTGCCTTTCAACTCCACTGCGAACGATTATCTCTTAGCCATCGACGACCTCGATTCGCTCGGTTGGCTTGTCACTGACCGTCGTCAGCCGGCGGATAAGGTCTGCATCTATACTTTTGTTCCCACTGAGACCCGACAGAACTTCAACAGTGACGACCTCGACGACAAGGAACTCATGCCTTATGCACGTCTGCTAAGCATTAAGGCTACGTGGGGATTTGGGGACCGGAAGACCGCCATGGAGCGGCTGGAAGCGCTAAAGAAAAGGAAGCTGACTAAGGTATCGAACAATAACGCAATGGCGTTTGTTATCAACGATGCCACTGTGATAACCTCCCCGACGCAGTTCAAGAGCGACCGAAGCCGTGAATTGTATAAGCAGCTCGTTGAGCTCCAACAGATGAAAGGTTCTTTGGAATCGACATTGATTGCTAAACGCAAAGCTTATCACAAGGGCGACAAGTCGACAGCCAACGATATTTTGAAGGCTGAGAAAATGTTGGAACAATATCATCACGACATCGCTGATACAGAGAAGAACATCCGGCTGACAGAACAACAATGACGCTTGCAGTGGCCGTGCCCGGTGCCGACCACTGCAAGCAAATTCATTAATATCCAATAAAACCAAACCAATATGAGTACTTTCTTTCCTGAATCTGAGCTCGTCATCAACAGTGACGGCTCCATATTCCACCTCCACCTCAAACCCGAACAGCTCGCCGACAAGGTTATCCTTGTCGGTGACCCGGGACGTGTCAACCTGGTAGCCTCACATTTCGACAGCAAGGAGTGTGAGACGACGAACCGGGAGTTTCATACGATCACCGGACAATATAAAGGCAAGCGCATCACGGCGCTCAGCACGGGTATAGGCTGCGACAACATCGACATCGTGATGAACGAGCTCGATGCCTTGTCGAACATTGATTTCACGACCCGCACGGAGAAGGCGGAGCATCGGGCGCTCACCCTGGTGCGTGTGGGCACGTGTGGAGGCCTGCAGCCCAACACGCCGACAGGCACGTACATAGCCAGCGTGAAGAGCATCGGCTTCGACGGACTGCTCAACTTCTATGCGGGGCGCGACGAAGCCTCCGACC
>Ga0256404_1003247_pt1 | contig 33663 bp, 27 predicted proteins | sample RumenRJG_01DNA_FD_185990 | JGI IMG/M metagenome (GOLD analysis project Ga0256404, IMG submission 185990) | Bovine rumen microbial communities from Lethbridge, Alberta, Canada - RJG_01 | ecosystem: Host-associated > Mammals > Digestive system > Stomach > Rumen | place: Canada: Alberta | collected... | reverse complement strand
CCTCCTTTGCTATTTAGTACGGTTGGCGAACCTTTACTAATTATAGCACTGGAGGTTTTTTTCTTGAAGCTAAAGCTTACCGGGAACACACCTGCATAGCAGGTGGTTTATTTTTATGTGGATACAACGAAAAAACCGGAACAATAAGTTCCGGTTTAAATTCAGTAGCGGAAAAGGGATTTGAACCCATGACACCACGGGTATGAACCGTGTGCTCTAGCCAACTGAGCTATTCCGCCATATATGTCTGATACATTCTAAAAACTAATGGGACCTACAGGGCTCGAACCTGTGACCCTCTGCTTGTAAGGCAGATGCTCTCCCAGCTGAGCTAAGATCCCGTTGCCTTATCCTGTATCGAACTTGCTAGAATAGTATAACCATTTTGGAGACATTTGTCAACAACTTTTTTAAAAATTTTTAACTTTTTTCTGATTTTTCTATTTTTAGCTCTAATCTTCTTTCATAATCAGTTCAAAACCGATAACTCCAATGACTAACTCTACTACCATTATAAGCAGATATATCCATATATTTCTATTCAAAAAGCTTGAGATACCAAAGTAACTTGAGATAACCGCAACTGTATTTGCACACGCATGAATAATTATCGGTGCAAGAATACATTTATATTTCATATATACACATATGAGTATAAGCGATAACAGAAATGTATATGTTCCCTGTAACAAATTATAATGAAATACCCCGAACACAAATGATGCTACAAATATTGCATATTTCGCATCAATGACCTTTGTTAATCCGGTAAATAAAAGTCCTCTGTAGATTAGCTCTTCTGCTATCGGAACTACAATTCCAAGCGACACAATCTGCAATATAATATTTCCGGACAATAATGCATTACTTGTATTCTCATAATTGCCTATTATATTATCAAGTGGAAGCATTGAAACGAACCTTGAGAGTCCCACACTTCCAATTGCTCCGATTATTACAAGATAGAAATAATCATTTGCCTTAAGACTTGTAAATACTTTAGATAATTTATAATCTTCATAAGTATTTTTATGTCTGAAATAATAATATCCAAAAATAAATATTGCTATTGCTGCTGAAATAAATGTAATAAGGTATGAATATTTATCAATGTTATTACTTATATTATCCATAAATTTATATGATGACATAAAGCTGTTACTGTTAGATGTACTTTTCGCCTGTCTGATAAATAATATTATATCCGCTGCCACCTCAACAAACATTGTTATAAATAAATATATTATCGGCGGACAAAATGCCATAATTATGTTTTTAAATCTGATATCTTTTTCGTTCACATTCATTCTCCAATTATTTTCCATTATTCTTTGTTTGAACTTAATACATTAAATAATACTTCATTCGATATATTTTTTCAATATTATTTGATTTTTAGATAATGCAATGTTATAATCTCTATGTTTTGTTTAATATTACAAAGGAAACGAGGATAGTGTGAAAAATAATGCTTATGCGATTATTTTTCACACAGCTAATTGCTTTGGAGCGAAAGCAATTAGCCATATGACAAGTCAGAAATCGCCTTTGCGAATTTCTGACTGCCTCTTTGCGATAAATCGCTCAGAAACGAGGATTATTATGAACAATAATAAACTATCAGATTTTAAATATGGTTTTAAAAAAGGTATTCCTATTGCCATGGGATATATACCGGTATCTTTTTCGTTCGGTTTTATGGCTGTAAACGGAGGGCTTCCTATCTGGTTAGCAGTTCTGATTTCGATGACAAACCTCACAAGTTCAGGTCAGCTTGCCGGAACTAATCTGATTATTCATGGAGGAACCTTATTAGAAATCACACTTAATACATTTATTATTAATCTGCGATATTTTCTGATGTCGCTCTCTCTTTCACAGAAAGTCGAGAAAAAAACTTCAATATTACATAGACTTATTTTTAGTTTTGGTATAACTGATGAGACTTTTGCTCTTGCTGCTACCGAACCTAAAGCATTATCAGCATCATATATGTACGGACTTATTACCGGACCATTTTGGGGCTGGACGTTAGGGACGCTCTTAGGTGCATGTGCATCAAGTCTTCTTCCTCCAAGCCTTAAAGGTGCTATGGGAATTGCCTTATATGCTATGTTTATCGCTATAATAATTCCACCATCCAAGAAATCAAAGCCTGTATTAACAATTGTTATAATGTCAATCGCAATTGTATGTATCATAAGATACATTCCTATATTCAGCTTTATTTCCTATGGTTTCAGCATTATTATTGCAACAGTCATATCTTCTGCTATCGGAGCATTTTTCTTTCCGATTTCGGAAGAAAATTCAAAATAATTCAGATATAAAATTGATACAAACATAGAATCAATGCAAATATATAATTAATACAAATATAAATTAACGCAGATATATAATCAGTACAATATAACAGATTATTTTTATTTCTAACGAAAGGATATACATATTACACGTATTTAGTAATATACTTAAGGTGATAAAATGACAAGAACATTGATTGCCGTCGGATTAATGGCTTTAGTAACATATTTACCAAGGGTTCTTCCAATGGCTGTTTTTAGAAAAGAAATCAAATCAACATTTTTAAAATCATTTTTATATTATGTACCATATGCGGTATTAGCAGCACTTACATTTCCTGATATCTTCACATCTACTAATTCGGTCGCAAGTGCTATCTGTGGTACTGTTGTGGCATTATTCTTAGCATATAAGGAGAAAAGTCTTGTTGTCGTTGCAGTATTCTCAATGTTAGCTGTATATTTAAGCCAGTTAGCATTTACATATATTTTCTAGACTATATATTAAACACACAATGGCAGGTGCTTACGCAACCTGCCATATGTATGTAAATTCTTATTAAATTTTTCTTTTTAAACTTCCTAATCCTGTTAATTAAATCTGGTTCTCTCTTAAGAACTTGTCGATAGCCATTATCTCAACACGGATATTTCTCATATGTTCAATATGCTTCTGGAAGTTACCTTTATCACCTAATAAGTTAAGCGCCTTAGAATTCTCTCCTGTGTCAACAAGTGGAATAGTATTGAACTGGTTATTTTCAATATATTCAGCAGCTTTCTTCATTTCTTCAACAAGACTATTCTTATATGTTACGATTTCTTCCTCTAATCTAATCTTACGCTCTTCTTCTTTCTTAATCTTCATCTTAATAAGAACAGCGGCTGTATCAAGGATTACATCGTTAGCATTGAATGGATAAACTAAAACATTAGGTTTCTTAATCTTAATAAGCTGCTGACCCTTTTCATAGTCAATTCCTGCATTCTTCATAAATGCTGTAATCTCTGGGTCAACTTTTGGATATGTAAATTCTTCACCTTCTAAGTAATAGATTCCACTCTGGTTGCTCATTACACCGGTATCGGTATCCATATCGTATGTTCTAAATCCGATTATTCTAATATCACGAGCCGGATCATCCATTGCTAATACCTTTTCCATAATTGCTTCAGGATTCTTGTCCTCAACAGGCTGTGTATTATTAATAATACCAAATCCAATATTTAGAATCTGTACAAAACTTTTTACCATCTACATGTATCCCCATTTCTATAGTATTTTTTATAAAAAAGAACGATTAAGATATATGTCTTAAATACAAACAAATATCCCGCAACTACCGATAATGGTTTAACTATTCACGAACTTTTCTATACATAAATAATATAGTACACACCCGCCTTTATGTCAACGGATTTTTTCTCGTTTTTATATAATTTACACAAAAAACATATTAATTTAACAGCATTTTCTAAATAAAATACTAAATAATTTTCATCTTTTACATTTTATTGTTTATTATTTTCACATTTTGTTATATAATAGAAAAAGTTAATGTGTTTTACATTTTAATTTCTTATTACGAAGCGAAAGCAAAATATATATTCGGTATAATGTTTTGTAAGTACCTGATAATAAAACATTGATAGAAAGGATTTATGAAAAATGAGTCAGCAGAAAGTAGAACAATATAAAAAAGAGAAATCTAACAGAAAGAAAATGCTTGCTAAGCAGAAAAGAGAGAAAGTTTTAAGAACTATCATAACAACTCTAGTTGTTGTAGCATTCGTAGGTTTCTTTGGTTATTCAATATATAAAGATTACATTTATAAAGAGCCAACTAATACAGAGCCAACTACATATAGTCTTTCTGAGAAAGAGATTTCAAAGGTATGGAAAGAGGCTGAAGAATCAACTGACGAGACTTCTTCTGATGAGACTACATCATCTGACGAAACAACTGCTTCTGATGAAACTACTTCTAACGAAGAGACTTCTTCTGAAGAAACTACTGCTTCTTAATATTTTGACATTTAAGATGGTATCTTAGAATACTGCCTGATATAATATTATATATTAGAACTTAAAAAGAGCTTCATATTATTTAATCAGAAATAATACGAAGCTCTTTAATTTTTATTGTTTATAAAAAATGTCGCAGAAAATAACTACTAAATTTTGAAGCTCCAAAAATTACGATTGAAACTCTCTATTACTAATTACATTCTGTCAGGTGCAGAGAAGCCAAGTAAATCAATACTCTTTTCAAGTATCTCTTTAGAAAGGCTTATAAGATTAATATAGCCTGATTTTCTTTCTTCATCTTCACACGCAAGTATCTTTGTCTCATGGTAGAATTTATTAAATGCATTTGAAAGTTCATAGACATATGCACATATCTTATGTGGTGCAAGCTCTGAAACCGCATTTTCAATTACATCATTGTATTTAGATAATACAAGCATAAGCTCTTTCTCACTTGCATTTAATGCAGGGAGAATCTTGTTATGGCTTACTGTAGAACTCTCGGCATATTTATTAAGTATAGACTTAATTCTAACGATTGTATACAGAATATATGGACCTGTATTTCCCTCAAATGAAGTAAATCTCTCAATATCGAATATATAATCCTTAGATGCCTGATTAGATAAATCACCATATTTAAGTGCAGATAAACCAACTATCTTAGCTGTCTGTCTTGCTTCTTCTTCTGATACAGAACGGTTCTCCATTATCTTATTATATACAGCATCATTAATTTCCTTAATAAGGTTCTCAAGACGCATAACACCACCGTCACGAGTCTTAAATGGCTTGCCGTCTTTGCCATTCATTGTACCAAAGCCCTGGAATGTTAATTCTGTATTATCATTAACAAGCTTAGTCTTTCTTGCACAACGGAATACCTGTTCAAAATATAACTCCTGTCGTTTATCTACTACATAGATTATGTGGTCAGGATTAAATAATTTCATTCTCTCAACGATTGTTGCTAAATCTGTTGTATTATAAAGTGTTGCACCATTAGACTTAAGAATCATACAAGGTGGTATCTCTTTAGTATCTGTATCTTCCTTAACATCAACTACTAAGGCACCCTCACTTATTCTTGTATAATTATTATCTTTCATATATTTAATCATATCAGGAATATATGGCTGTGCATCGCTTTCTTTCTTCCATAATTCGAAATGGACATCAAGATTATCATAATTCTTCTTTAAATCTTTTATTGAAACATTTATTATATGATGCCATATTGCAAGATAGCCTTTATTACCATTCTGTAATTCAAATGTAGCCTGTCTTGCTTCTTCTTTGAATGCCTCATCCTCTTTAGATTTAGCATTAGCACAAGGGTAGATATCTTCTAACTCTGAAATTGTAAATGGTGGTTCTTCAGGATAATCTCCTGTATAATTCTCATCGAAATATACAAGGTCAGGCTTTCTTAATCTAAGTTCCACAATAATTAAGCCCATCTGAAGTCCCCAGTCACCAAGATGAACATCACCTACGACATCATTTCCAAGATAACTTGTCATTCTCTTAATACTTTCACCAATAACTGCTGAACGGAGATGACCTACATGTAAAGGCTTTGCAACATTTGCTCCGCCATAGTCAATTATTATCTTCTTAGGATTATCTGTCTTATTGCAGCCAAACATCTCATCATTCTTCATCTCATCAACATAGTTTGCTACAAATTCTTCACTTATATTAAAGTTAATAAAGCCCGGCATAACCGCATTTATTTCACTAAATATCTTGTTGCCTGAAAGTTTCTCAACGATTTCATTAGCTATCATTATCGGTGCTTTTTTATATGCTTTAGCTGCTGCCATAGCACCATTACACTGATATTCGCATAAATCAGGTCTGTTTGAAATAGTTACCTTGGCATATTTCACATCATATCCGCACTCATCAAACGCTTTGACGAATTCGTCATTGATTAATTCTATTATCTTCTTCATTCTTAATCTCCATTTCTCTGCGATTTAATTATATCTCCACTCCATTAAGCTTCAATAATTCTCTCGCTGTATCAATTGAATCTACACCCTCTTTATTCTTAACAGGTGCGAATTCCTTCTGTCTTTCCACCTCGAATACAAGACAGTCATCAAGCATATTTATCATATCTAAAATCAATGTCTCAAACTTGTAGCCGTTAGGCTCTTCAGGATTAACAAGTTCACCATTATCATTGATATAAGGTATCTTCTTCTCTACTATATGATTGACTAATTTATTATTATTAATCTCTATTAAATTCTTAACCCTGAACAGATAATTAAGTGTTACGCCATAATTATATGCAGGTTCTCCATATGCATCTTTTGCTTCCATCATCTCTGGTGTAAGTTCATAGTATTCCACAATTGATGGCTTACCATTCTCTTTACACATAACGCCGACTCTCTCATCAGGTTTTGATTTCTTTACTACTTTTGCACCTGCAGGACAGCCTGATAATATGGTAGCACCCACAAATACAGGATCAGCTATTCTTTGTAACACATTGTCAACTGAGAATACATTAAGCCACTCTATTCCCATCTTGTTCATCTTATCTAATAATCCTGATGATACCATAGATGAGAACCAACCACCATTACCATTAGGTGAAAGTGCTAACTTATATCTGTCCTCCATAAGGAATTTACCATTATAACTGATACTTGGTGCCATATCCTGAACGAAAAAGTATACAAAATTCTTATCATATCCGAAATAATTCTTCTCTTTGAAAAACTGTCTGGTATCAGAATCATTTTTCTCGCTGGTCATAACAAATAACGGTATATAACTTCCTGTTTTCTCTACTACATCTAAAAGATTTCTTATAAGTCTTTCAAATATGTATAATTCCTTAGTTACACCAATGTTAAACATTCCCTTAGGTTTATCAAAACCTAAACGTGTTCCCTGGCCTCCGGCTAATAACACTGCACCGACTTTGCAGTTCTTAATCGCATCAATTCCGACTTTCTCAAACTGTTCCCTGTCTTTATCAATGTCCTCTTTTCTGAGCGCCTGTATAGGTTCATAATGAATTTCTTTCTTCTCACTATCGTTATCTCTGCTTATATCAAGATATCCAAAGTTCAGGTTATTCAACTGTTCATCATATATACTTCTCTCTTTAGTCGATAAAGTATCATAATATTTCAGCAAATGTTCCTGACCATACTTTTGAATATTACTCCTTACTTCACTGCTTATCATACGTTGCTCCTTATCTGTCAACTTTCCATTACTACATTACACATTCTAAAAATACATAGTCATAAACTTATATATTCGTGCATTGCCACAGGCTATGTATTCCTGACATATCATAATTGTATATTCATCAGACGTACACAATAAGTGGTATCGCAAGCTTACTTGTAAATACCACTTATTTGTTCTGTCTTTTTATAAATACATATCTAAATCGTCATCATCATATGAATCATTTTCATATGCTCTTGTCCAATCAATATTATTAGTTCTCTTAGGTCTTGTCTGCTGTCTTACAGGTCTGTTATTCTTTCTCTCCGCCTGTTTCTTCTGCATTGCCTTTTTCTCTTTCTCAATTCTATTAATTATCTCTATCTTATCCGGCTGCTGCTCTTTTATCTTGTTATCTTTATTAGAGCTTTGCCTTCTTTGAGGTCTTGAATCTTCATCACTATCTTTATCATATGGATTTCCATAATTCCTGTCACCAAAATTCTTCTTATAAGGTTTATTTCCTCCGAATTTATTATTCTGTCTGGAATCATTGTTCTTGAAAGAGTTCCTCTGTCCTCTGTCATTACCGCCATTTTTGTTGTCTCTATAGTCTTTCTTGCCATCTCTTGGACCTTTGTTGTCATTATTGTTTCTTACATTTCTTCTGTCATTATCTCTAGGTCCCTTGTTATATGACTTATAGTCTTTTTTCTCACCATTACGATAACTTGTTCCTCTTTCCTTTCCATCTCCATTATTCTTAGTGCCTCTGCTGCGACTTTCGCCACCGTTATTCGTAACCACAAATGTTCTCCTTCCATATGCTTTTGTAATTTGTACATAAATATTTTATATGATTTTAATAATAAGTCAACCGATTTTTGTCAAAAAATCTAATCAATCTTCCATATTTTAAGTCATAAGATATAATCTTTAGACCTTTAGCCATTTAATTAGCAATTGCCTCATTATTTTAACTGTATAATTTTGTTTCCAAATGCGAATTCTATGTTAAAAACGAGTTCTTTTCTATATTTACTAAAATAGATAATTGCCTTTCCATCTTCAAGCTTCTTAATTACTCCGTCACCATATTTTCTGTGATAAACTTTTCTGCCCTCGCATATATCATCATAATCAAGCATCATTTCACTGACAAATCTCGATATATCCACAGGTTTATTGAATCTTTCCTTAATCCAGAACACATTAAGATAATCCTTTGCCCTTGTGGCAGCCACATAGAAAAGTCGTCTTTCCTCTTCAATATCTTCATCTAATGTAGCTTTACTGTGAGGTGTAACGCCCTCGACCGCATCTATAATATATACGATTTTATATTCAAGTCCTTTAGAACTATGCATCGTGCATAACTCCACTGCATTATCTGTCTTAGAATTCTTACTTGCCTGATTCTCTAATTCCTTAGCATAATCCTCAATATGCTCAAACCATTTATCATATGTATCATATTCTTTGGCTGCCTCTGCTATTTCATTAATGATTTCATAGAGGTCCTCCACTTTCATTCTTCTAAGTTCTGCATATTCTGCTAAATATTCATCATATCTTATGCCCTGTCTTATATAATTAATCGCAGCATATGGTGACATTCTTCTTAGCATCACAAAATCGAATTCTAACTTCTCTAATCTCTCGACCATCCACGTTTTATCACTATAGAAATGCTTTAAACCATCAAGTGATATCTCTTCACTTTTAAGTGCTTCTCTTGAAATATATCTCTTAGGTCTGTTAATTATTCTTAAGTAATTTTCACGACTGTTTTCGCCTAAAGCAATGTTAATATAACTTATTATATCTTTAGCTATAAAATGCTCATAGATATTAGGCATCGTATCTTTCATATGAAATGGTACATTATATTCCATTAATTTATCTACCAGAAAACGTGGTCCTATGTTAGTTCTGAATAGAATTGCAATATCTGAATATCTTCCACCTCTCTGTGTATGCTTCAGAATATCCTCTATGATATAGCGGTTCTCTTCGACAACTGACTTAAATTCCATATATTTTACAGGGCTTCCCATATCCCGTACTGCCTTTATATCCTTATCGAATCTCTTCTTATTATTCTTAATAAGGCTCTGTGCATCTTTAATAATAGCTCCGGTTGAACGGTAATTCTCGTCTAATACGATTTTAACCGCAGATTCATAATCTTTCTCGAAATTAAGCATTATCTCAGGTCTTGCGCCCCTGAATCTATATATCGACTGGTCATCATCGCCAACAATAAAGAGATTATCTTCTGGAGCCGCTAACATCTTCATTACTTCATACTGCACCCGGTTGATATCCTGAAATTCATCTATAAGAATGTACTTATATTTCTTCTGCCATGCCGATAAGATATCCGGCCTTGCTTTAAACAATTCATAACACATTATAAGCATATCATCGAAATCTACCATGTTTCTGTTTCTTAATTTCTCTTCATATTTATTATAAATCCTTCGAAATACCTGATCGCTACAGTTTGTGGAATAGTAATTATTAATGTCAATCATATCACCTTTGACATTGCCTATCTCTGCCATTATCGACCTTACGAATTCATTCTCATCTTCAATCTCTAACTCTTCTCTTTCTATCAATTCTTTAACAAGCCTGAATCTGTCCTCTTCTCTTATGATATTCTGTGCCGAATAATTGTATGCATATTTCAAAATTCTAAAAAAAATTGCATGAAAAGTTCCAAATGAAACGGGTAATCTTACTCCGTCCATAAGTTTCTCGAACCTTTCCTGCATTTCAATTGCCGATGCCTTAGTAAATGTAATAACTAAGATATTTGCCGGATTAACTCCATATTCTTCTATTAAATTTTTCGTTCTGTGAGTAATTACTGTCGTTTTACCAGAACCAGGCCCGGCTAATACTAAGCTCGGACCTGTGTAATGTCTGATTGCCTTACTCTGTGCTTCACTAAACTGCCTGTTCAAGTTTCTCAATTCCTACTTTTATTCTTCTTATTGATTCGTCTTTACCAAGAATCTCCATAATCTCAAATGCACCACCAGGAGTCATCTGCTTACCTGAAACTGCGGTTCTAAGTGGCCATAAGCCCTGACCATTTTTAATTCCCTTGTCAGCTATATATTTCATAATTAAATCATGTAATGAATCTATAGAATAGTCATCATGGTTCTCAAGAATAGGTAACATCTCCTTTAATACTTCTAAGGAATTCTCTGAATTAGTCTTCATCTTCTTATGAGTATACATTGCTATATCATAATCAGGTAATTCTTCGAAGAAGTCTACCTGTTCTTCTAAGTCAGGTAAGATTTCAATTCTTGTCTTAACTAAATCTAATATCTTCTTTAAATCTAAATCTTTAGTAATCACCTTTTTAATATATGGCATCGCAAGTTCATAGAACTTCTCATTATCCATAGCCTTGATATATTCGCCATTCATCCATTTTAACTTAACAATGTCGAATACGGCAGGTGATTTATTAATATGGTGATAATCGAATTTCTCGATTAATTCATCAAGGGACATTATCTCTGTATTATCTTCAGGACTCCAGCCTAAAAGTGCTATATAGTTAACTACTGCTTCAGCTACAAAACCTTGCTCGATTAAATCTTCAAATGAAGAATGTCCACATCTCTTACTTAATTTCTTATGGTTCTCATCTGTAATCAATGGTAAATGAACATATTTAGGTGGCTCCCAGCCAAATGCTTCATATAATCTCTGATATTTTGGTGATGATGATATATATTCATTTCCACGTACAACGTGAGTAATATTCATCAAATGGTCATCTATAACATTAGCAAAATTGTATGTTGGATATCCGTCTGATTTAATAAGAATCATATCATCTAATTCTGAGTTATCTACTGTAATTTCGCCATATATATCATCTACAAATGTAGTAGTACCCTCTTTAGGATTGTTCTGTCTTATAACATATGGCATACCCTTCTTAAGATTCTCTTCTATCTCTTCTTTAGACAATGACAGACAATGCTTATCATATACAATAATCTCTTTATCGCCTATAGTCTGTTTAAGTGTCTGTAATCTCTCTTCTGTACAGAAACAATAATATGCTTCACCTTTCTCTACTAACTGTTTAGCATATTCAAGATACATTCCACTTGCCTGTCTTTCACTCTGGACATATGGACCATAACCGCCATCTTTATCAGGTCCCTCATCATGTACAAGACCTGTCTTCTCTAATGTTCTGTATATAATGTCTAATGCACCCTCAACAAATCTCTCCTGGTCAGTATCTTCAATTCTTAAAATGAAGTCTCCTCCCTCATGCTTTGCAATAAGAAATTCATAAAGTGCTGTTCTTAAATTTCCTACATGCATTCTTCCTGTTGGGCTTGGTGCAAAACGTGTTCTTATCTTAGTCATTGCTCTTTTCTGTCTCCTTAATAGCTAATTGTATTTCTTAATAAAATGAATTATATAAATTACCCGTAGATACATATGATGAATATGAACCTGTGCGGGTATATGTATTCGTCTTAGATGCCTCGAATTTCGCTGTGGCATTTATCTCTGAAGCCTTTGTTCCTATGTAATATCCATATGAACCTGATGTATTGAATAATGTCTTGAGTGTTGATACATCTGCTTCTTTTAATTTCTTCTCATCTACACTTAATGTATTATTATCATTAACTGTAATTCCTACTGATTTCAAAAGGTTAGCGTTAACCTTACTTGATGAAGCCATATTAGCTACAGCTTTACTGATAGAATTAACCTTAGATGTAGAAGCCTTCGAAAGTACCGAATTATAATTATCAACAAATGATTTGACACCTTTATAAATCTTGTCCATATCATATTCTTTAGTTACATTACCATTTTCATCTTTAACTTCCGCTGTCTTAAATAATGATGTAGAACCTTTAGCAAGCAGATTAGTCGAACTCTCCTGAAGTTTACTGCTCACACTGCTAATCTGTGATAACTGTGCATTGGAATCTACAGAAACATTTGTGGAGTTAGATGTCTTAGTGCTGTTTGTCTTTTCATCATCAGCATTTAACTTATTATAATATGATGTAAGTAACTTCTTATAACTTCCATTTCTAATACTATAATAATCAGAAATCATATTACTTGTTAAATTACCTGCATTTCCTGACATACCAGAAAACAATGTACTTATTGAATTAGAATTTGTTCCAAGAAAGTAACTCATATGCATACCTCCATTATTATATTTTATTTTTAATCGTCTTACCTGTACAAAACGATTGAATTACAACTTTTATAATATATGACAGTTGTCTATACTTAGTATTAGTATAACACCATTTACCACCTAATTACAAGTAGCTTTTATAACCATTTTATATATCTGAATAACAGTTTTTTATACCAGCCGAGTTTCATATATACATTTTCAGATATTTTTATGACAATATCATTGAATTCTTTAATTTCTTCATTACTTATATTATTCCGGCTGAACTTGTCTTTCTCAAGTATCTCATTAATTCTGTTAACACTGTCTGCATCAGATATATTCGTCTCTATAATCTTTTCTCCAAATGAAGCATAAGATTCTTCGTCCGCTTTATTTAATCCGATAAATTTAGTTACCATACACAGGTAATTATATTGCTTTACGACATTTTTATTATTTCTTCGTCTGTTTCTCACATACATGCCTGTACAGATATAGATTACAAATGCCAGACTTACACCTGTTATCGCAATATAAATCACACTTACAGTTGTATTCTTAACCGCATCAAATGTCTGTTTTGTAAATACCTGATTGGCTAAAAAATCTGCTATGGTGTTATTATTATCCTGTTTAGGTTCTTCTCTGTCCTCATCTAATGACGGCGTAACTTCTACAGGTATCCAGCCAAAACCATCAATATAGATTTCAACCCACGCATGAGCCTGACTGTCATCAATTTCATACTCATATACGTCTCCGCCAGTCTGATTAACAAAATCATCCTCAAGCTTATTATCACTTACAGGAACCCCACTCAGGTAATCCGCAGCCTGTAATACATAACCGCCTACATATCTTGCCGGAATTCCAAGATATCTGAATATCAGAGTTGCCGAAGTAGCAAAATAAGTACAATAACCTTTCTTCTGCTTAGTTAGGAAATAGTTCACAAACTCTTTATCCTTTGGTGTAACTCCGGGCATTAATGTATAAGTGTAATCCGTCTGAAATATCTCTTTAAGCCTTTCCGTTATATTTTCAGAATCCTTATTAAGCCCATATTTTTCACAGAATTCTGCTATAACTTTCTCATTTTCATCAGGAACGTCCATATACATATCATAAACATACTTTGAATACTTCTCTTCTGTCTTAATGATATTATCCTGTTCACTTTCTTCTGTTGAAAGTTCACCGCCATTTTCTGTTATAGCTGAAATATTTGACTTAATATTATCCATATAATCTTTTATATAATTTCTGAATTTATCAATATTAATATTATTAACAAACGGAAATGAACGTATAATCATTCTTCTATTAATTCTGTGTCTGCCAATATATTCATCATCATTTATAACTTTATCATATAGATTCAATGTGAAATCATTATAAGGAACATACATAAATTGTGGAGAAGCCGCTACATTGATAACCTCCATATCCTTAGTTCTTTTAACAAATGCATTATATCCCGAATATAAATTGCATTTGCTTATTATCTCACTCTGTAATTCTACAATATCATCAGATGTCAGACCATAATCTTCTAACTTGATTTTATTATCTTTATTCTCAGAAATCATTTCCCAATATTCATCACGATAGAATGTCCCGATAAATGACTTAAGGTACGTGCTTTCTTCATCTTCATACACAGGCATTCTAAGAATTAAATCCGTTTCATAATCTAACCTTACATATTTAGACTGTCCAAGTCTGTTTCTGCCGACTCCACCTGCACTTCCGCCATTGGGACTTATCATTCCCCAGAAACCAACCATAATAAGCTGTTTAGTGAAATCTTTCGTATCTTCTCTCCAAGTATCATAATCAGAATTAGCGTGATATTCCTTTTGAGGAAATGCAACACCGCCAACTAAGGTTATTCCGATTATTAACACAGTAAGTACCAATACGAAACTAAGTGAATTCTTACCGTCATTAGTATAATCATATACGACCTTATTCTTTCTGTTTATCTGCTTATATCCCTTTTTCTTCTTGTATTCCATATGATAATGCCTTGAATTTCTAAGGAAGAATAAGCCTAATAATCCTGCTATATATATAGTGAAATATAGCATATCCGCTTTCTGATTAAAATACATTCCCATCTGCATTACAGGAAATGTCGCAAGAAATATAAATACAAAGCCTTTAATCTCAGATATAACCATATTAAATAACAGCATTACCGCAAATATTATGAATATCATACAGACTGTAACAGATATTTCCTCGTTATAGCCATATACGTTATAGCTTCTTTCTACCGGGAGGTCTAATTCCTTTTCAAAAAATGCCATAAGCTTATTAGAAATGTAACCAAAACCACCTTTTATCATATATTTAAGATTAAATATACCGTACAAAAATGCTACCAAAGATATGAAATATCCAAGAGTTTTAGTGAGCATATTATAATATAAAAATGCCATAAATGTAGCTATAATCAGTGAAACCACCCATATAACAGGCATATAGCATTTTATATCAAAGGGTTTAACAAATGAACCTGCTGTTCCGATTACCACAAGAAAATTAATTAATGCATTAGTAAGAATGAAATATATCTTCTTATTTTCATCAAGTTTTGGTGCTTCTTTAATCTCTATTCCGGTTTTCTTAATCTGTTCATCGTCCTTTTTGTTCTTTTTTAAGACTATAGGTTTGAATAGAACATTCCAATCTAATTTAGACATGTAAGCACCACCCTTTCTGAATTAATATCTATTTCACTGCCATCCTTTGGTTTGCCGGCTTTATCAGAGAGATATATAACTGTGCTTTTATCAAGTCCATATATTCTTTCATATATTTCATAACTTCTGCCATCTGTATCTAATAATCCTGCATAATATAAATCTATTATGGCCTCCATAAGTTCGTCATCATTATTTATCTCTTTCTTATAGAAGTCCTCACTCATTCTGTCATACCAGGATATATAGAATTTTCTTCCCTGCTTAATAATATATACAGATATAGCAAACAGCTTTTCTATTAACTCATCAAATATATCCGGATTATCCTTATCTAAATACAGTTCTGTAAGTAATATTACATCATCTGAATAAGGCATACTGAACTCTTTTACCTGAAGTTCCTCGGCTTTGGCACTTAATTTCCAATGAATATTCTGCAATCTATCACCAGGGATATAGTTTCTGATCTGTGAAATCTGCGAAACATCATCGCCTTTCTTAAACTGAAGCTCTTCATCATCTGATTTGCCCTGAAGTGAAAGTGGAAGATTCTCTATCTCCATCGCTCCATACGGCATTACCATTACTTCTTTCGTCTTATTTAAGGACTTTGTGAACCTGTACATTCCAAATAAGTCATAGCCTCTGATTTCTTCTAATGACACAACCATTCTTCCACAGTATTTATTCTCTATAGTAAGAGTTGCCTTACGCTCACTATAAGATGCTGCCGGAATAATTATCTCATAAGTCTTCTCATTTCTGTAAAATGCATTATATATCTTTACAACTAATGTGAAATTCTCCATAGACAGAATTGATTTATTATTTACAGAAAAACAAACGTCAACGGACGAATTCTTTCCGACTGACGTTTTGTCTGTATATATATCTACCGATATTTTATCCTTATTAAATCTCGCAATGAAATAAGATATTACCGGTAATACTAACAACAAAATAAGCATAAATAATAATGCATAATTGTTGTAAAATAACATTCCAACTATTATAAGTATTATTAATGTCAAATAATTAATTCTTGCAAACCACATATTATTTAATGTTCTCCTTTTATCTATGGTACTGCTATTCTATCCTTTAAGTCGTTAATAATATCCTGCTCAGTATAACCGTTTGCTTTCGCCTTGGAATTAAGTACAAGACGATGTCCTGCAACAGAATCTATACATTCTAGAATATCTTCCGGTACAACATAATCTCTTCCATTCATATATGCTGTACTTTTAGACATTTTAACTAATGCAATACCACCTCTTGGACTTATACCTAGTGAAACATACTGATTCTCTCTTGATAATCTCACTATCTTAACAAGATATTCCATTAATTTCTCATCAATATGAACATTTTCTACTGTCTTTCTGATATTAACTATATCCTCTGATGAAATAACTTCTCTGACATCATCTAGTGCCGAATAACTTCTGCCATTATAGATATCTATTTCACTTTTCTCATCCGGATATCCCATAGACATTTTAATCATAAATCTGTCAAGCTGTGATTCAGGAAGCTTCTGTGTTCCGACATATCCCATAGGATTCTGTGTAGCTATTACAAAGAATGGATTAGGAAGATAATGTGTTGTACCATCAACTGTTACCTTTCCCTCCTCCATAACCTCTAAGAGAGCTGCCTGTGTCTTTGGTGATGTTCTGTTAATCTCATCGGCCAACAGAATATTACACATTGCCGCACCCTCTCTGAATTCGAAGTCATTTATCTTCTTATTAAACATCGAGAAACCAACCACATCTGACGGTAATACATCAGGTGTAAACTGTATTCTCTTATATTCTAACGAAAGTGTCTTGGCAAATGCAAGAGCGAGAGTGGTTTTACCCACTCCCGGCACATCTTCTAGTAACACATGTCCTCCCGCAAAAATTGCAGCCAGAACTTTGTCAATAATATTCTCTTTACCTACTATAGCTTTACTGATTTCTTTTTTAATGTCGTTAATCTGATTATTAACCATATATCCTCTTTTCTTTACATAGTAGTATTATTTGTATTATCATAATTATTATTGCCATTATTTGCATTATCATAATTATTATTACCATTATTTACATTGTCATAATTACCATTATCAAAATTATTGTAATTATCATTTGCATACTGATTGCTCTTATCACCATATATATGGTTCTTATATGCTATATTAAGGAATTCATCAAAGTTTCTTGAAAATAATCCGTTTAATCCATCATCATATCCTAAGACAATTGTATCTGTCATATTTGCATATAAACCGATAATGTCATTTGCCTGGTCAGCATTATCAGCAGGTAATATAAATGCTTTCTTGCGATTATTTAATAATTTAACTGAATGTGTAGAACCTGTTTTGATACCATTTGTTCTGTGTGTTGTCTTAACAGGATAAGCCCATACGATTTCATTATTAGGAATCATTACACATTTAGTACCTTTAATTAAGAATGTGAATTCTCTACCAATTCTTACTGTCTTAGTAAACTTAACTGCATTAACGAAATCCTGTTCAACATAATCAATATATCCCGGGCCTCTTGATTCTAATTCTTTCTTAAACTTGTTAACTGTAACTCCTGATGCAGCCACAATCATTATAATTATACCTACTAAGATAATAACAACACCAGCTAAACAGAATATCATTTCTCCAATATTAACAGTTCCATCTACTACCATTAAGTTTAATGTAACACTATCAAGTTCACTGTATGAAAAATCATATGAATCAGTTATTGTCTGTTTAAAGTGCTGATATGGCTGACTTTCCATTTTAGTTAATTTACCTTTAATCTTCAAAGTAGTTGTTGTATCTGTATCTTCGCCATTATCCATAGCTGTATATTCTTCTTCAATCTTCTCTAATTTTGAACGATTCTTTGCTTTGACTTTTACACCCATTAATCGCATATCATTATCATCGCCAACTAATACAAGATAATAGTAATCAGATACTGTCTCTGAACTTCCACTTTTAGAATATTGTTCAGAATAACAACCATATAGATTATATTTGTCAAGTGTAATCTCTGCATAATCTGTATCTTTAATCTTTGCGACTGAAGCCTCTGTGATATCAGTTGCACCTTTTAGATATGTAAGTGCATCTTTACCAAAGCATACAAACAAGAAGCCACCTGCTACTAAGCAAAATATAAGCGTAAAAATTGCATTTCTTGTTGCTCTTTTTTTAATCTCCTTGAACATTGTCATTTTCTCTTTTTCTCCTTTTTCTTTCCTCTTTAAAATATATCGGCATTTAATATGCCATATAAACAATAGTCCTAAGATACATAAATATCCTAGGACTAATTGATTACATCTAAAATTCTACTACACAATCAGGAATATGCTTCTTAAAGTCTTCTACTTGTGCTTCTCTTATCTCTGTATTTTTAACACACAGATATGTTAACTTCGTAAGCGAATATAAATCATGTAAGTCTGTAACTCTAGTTCCCCACAAATCCAGATATTTAAGATTTGTACAGTTTGATATTGGTGATAAATCACCAACTAATGTATTTCTAAGAGCCAGATACTCTAACTTGCTACATTCAGAAATAGGTGATAAATCATCAAGCATATTATTATTCAAAACAAGCTTCTTAAGTTCATAACATTCCTTAAGTACCTGAATATTTCCAACATCCATATGCTCCACATTAAGGTCTGTAACAGTATCTTCAAATCTGACTTTACCTAACTGTAATTTAACGAGTTTCTTGAATGTTGATTTGAAGAAACCACCTTTCTTCTCCTGTGGCTTAGGCTGTGCTTCTGTCTGTGGTGCAGATTGTGCAGGTGCCTCCTGTGGTTGTGGTGCTGCTGGTTGCGCTATCTGACCTTGTGGTACTGTAGTCTGTGACTGGGCTACCTGTCCTTGTGGTGCCGGTCTCTCTGTCACCTGTGGCTGTACTACCTGTCCTTGTGGTACCGGTCTCTCTGCTGCCTGTGGCTGTACTACCTGTCCCTGTGGTGCCGGTCTCTCTGTCACCTGTGGCTGTGGTGCTACTGGTTGTTCAGGTTCTACAGACTGTGCAGATGATACCTGTGGTTGTGGTGTTACCACAGGTTCAGATGCAACAGCAGGCTGTGGTACAGGCTGTTCTGCCTGCATCTGTGCCGCAAACTCCTCTGCTGTCGATCTTCCGATACTTACAACAATTGGCTTAGAGTCAAACTCATCTTCCTCTTCCTGTGCAGGCTGCTGTACAGGTGCTGCTGGCTGTGGTGCCGGTACATTCTCTTTAGTAACCACAAGATATGGATTACCATTTTCATCTTTCTCTAATACACTGTAATATAATGCATCAATTAACTCGTTGACTGTCTGGAATCTGTCCTGTGCACGTAATGATAAACCTTTCATTATCGCATATTCTGTCTCAGGCCATACGTTTGGATCATATTTAGATATAGGTTCAACATTATCCTCTATAATTCTCTCAAGTGCCTCCTGTGGAGTTACACCTGTAATCATTCTATACATCGTCGCACATAATGCATATACATCTGTCCAAGGTCCCTGATTACCTTTAGCTCTGTACTGCTCTTCCGGAGCATAACCACGTTTAAGTACAACTGTTATACTCTTATTATCTTCGGTATCAAATACTCTTGCCGCACCAAAGTCTGTAAGCTTTATCTGTTTATTTCTTGTAATCATAATATTATCAGGACTTATGTCTCTGTGGATAATACCTACTTCATGTATCTTATTCATAGACTCAAGAACAGGTTTCATCATCTTGATTACTTCATTCTGCTTCATTCTTCCGCCGACTTTTGTCAGGTACTGCTTAAGTGTCATACCATTTATGTATTCCATAATTATGTATGCTGTCTCATTCTCATAGAAGAAATCCTTAACAGTAACAATACCCGGAAGATCAGAGAACATTGAAAGGTTTCTTGCTTCTCTTAAATATTTCTCTAATCCTTCTCTGTATAAGTCCTTAGCTTCACCTGAGAATACATTAATCGTATTTCCCTGTGATGAATCTCTTGTAGCTAATTCTGATGGGAAATATTCTTTAATCGCTACCGGTAAATCTGTTTCCATATTAAAACCAATATATGTAATTCCAAATCCACCTTCACCTATTACTTTTCCTACCAGGTATTTACCATTTAATTTAGTAAATGGTTTTAAACTACGTGGAGATGGTGCATATGTATTCTTATCAAATCCACACAAAGGACAAGGTAAATCCGGTTCATCTAAAACTGCCATACAACCAGGGCATAAATAATCTGGATTAATTTTGCTCATAAAACTACGCCTCCCATTTCTTACAGAAATTTATATAATTCGACTAGATTTAGTATATCATTGATTAATATTACTTGCAATATTACTTCTGACTTTTTTAACTTAATTTTTCTCAATTAACAATCTTTCAGACATTTATTCTCATACTTTATTCAAACATCTATTTAATCCACACACCAATGGCTGAATAGTTATCCATATCTTTATTTTCTCCATTTTTGATAACTATCTTCTCCATTGAATTAACCCACTCATGTACGTCATGTGCCTTCTTGAGACATTTTATCATTTCTTCTTCATTAATAAGTTCCCAGAATCCGTCAGTAGCCATTAAAAACGCCATTCCCTTTTCATCTTCCACAGGCTCAGCAATCTCATACTTAGGTCTCTCCCATTCGATTCCCATTACGCTTAACAGCCTGCTTCTGTCTGGATGATTTCTGATATCTTTATCTTCTATCTCTCCGATATTAACTAACATCTGTGGAACACTGTGGTCTAATGTATGTAAAATTAATTTATTCTTTTTGAAAAAATATAATCTTGAGTCTCCGATATGTCCCCAGTTGATATATCCATTTTTGATACATAATAAAACCAATGTAGTCTTATAATCATCAGGTTTCATATCTCTTATCTGTCTGTTAAGTATATTTTCCTGGCTTTCTTCAAATGCATTACGCATATAGAATTCATTAAAACCATCTTCTTTAAATAAATCTATACATGTTTCAACTGCTATCTTAGATGCAACTTCGCCTTTATCATGGCCACCAAGCCCATCAGCCAATGCAAAACAGTATTCTTCATCCTTAACATAACTTCCGACTCTGTCTTCGTTTATCTTTCTACTTCCTTTATTCGATAACAAATGATAAGTAATTCGCATCTGTAAAGCCTCCAAAATGCTGTTTATTTCCATTAAAATTTAGTAAGGAAATATTTTCAAATCATTAGCCATTATTTTATAAACAGCCATCCATTTTATAGTTTATCATTTTTTACAGATATTTAAAAGACTTTCTTTTTATAATTTTTACCTGTCAATATAATCATAACTATAGTCGTAACAATCATAATAAGTAATGAAATACATGCTCCGACAATTCCAATATTACCGATAATTACATCTGATGTAAGCATAAATGGTGACGTAACCGGGATATATCTTAATATATCTACAATAGGGCTTTCTGCCTGTAATAATGGTAACATATATGCCCCCAGGAAACCAGCTACTGTAACCATCTGAAATACACTCATTCCATTTGCAAGTTCTTCTGCCTTAGTAATATTAGATGCTACAAGTGCGGCAAATACACAATATAATAAAAATCCAACGAACATTGCCAACACTCCGATAATTACTGCACTAATCGAAAATGCTGAAGCTGATTCTTCTTTCAGTAATCTGATAACCTTTAATATTACATTGTCATAGTTGCTAAACATATCTTTTGCAACCCTGTCTCCAACTATAAATCCTGCTACACCAGATATAATCCATATTCCCATCTGCATAATTGCAGTCAGATACATTGCCAGTATCTTTCCTAATACAATTGCATGTGGTTTTACCGATGTCAGAAGCATCTCCATTAATTTAGAATTTTTCTCTACAATAAGAGACTTGCTTATACTCTGTCCATACATTAATACCATAAAATAAATTAATAACACAAATATCATAGGCACAAATATCTTAGCAATTACTACGCCAAATGATTCGTCTTTATCATTAACATCAACAGAATATACTGAATATTCACTTGTTATAATATGCATAGCTTCAGGTTCGAGTGAAGTTAAATTATACTTGATTTCATCAAAATAATCCGAAAATGCCTTAGCCACTTTCTTAACATTTTTCTTAGATAAATCTTTTGTTGCATATACATCTAACATATATTGTACATTTTTATCTTCATCAACTTCACCTTTATATAAATTAATAACTATCGTATTTTTTTCTACGCCTTCAACTACTTCTGAAACCTTCTTATTATCATAAACTGTAATATCCGATTTAGCAACATACTCATCTGTTTCCTTAAATTTTCCGAGTAATTCATCATCAATTCCAACATCGTTAATTATGCAGATATTATCCACTTTATTAACATCATCTTTTTTCTTATTTCCATTATCAGACACATATCCCATAATGACATTTATGCTGAAAAATATAATAAATATCAATACGGCAATTCCAATAAGTGAAGCTTTAAAAGTTTTAGTTTTAGTATTCTGTACAAATGTAAAATTTAATACATCTTTCCAGCCTGTAAACATTCCTTTTTTCATCTACTTAGCCCTCCTTTTGCTGCCATTTCTGTTCTGTTTAGAAATACCTATTATATCTTTCAATTTCAAATGTGTTCCATTGTAATAAATCATGCTTTCATATACATCTGCAACAAATCTGACAAGTAATATATTAGAAACAATCATAATTAATACTGAAAGAACACCTAATCCAACTGACAGATATCCTGTTAATAAAGCTCCTGGTGCCAAAAATACTGAGGTTAGCGGAACTAACATTGTAGCATATTTAAGCATTGAGGTCTTTTCATATGTATTGCTTGATAATACAAATATTGCAATATAAGCACCTATGATGAGAATAAATGTGAACATTTTTACACCTTCACTCATTTCTTCCATTTTGCTTACGGAAGCTCCTGCAAGTGCAGCAATAAGACTGAATAATATAAATCCACCGATTAATAAAAGTATACTTATTAAAATAGTAAGGATATTGGCACTGTCAAAATTGCTCCTGCTAAGTATATTACTTATGCTTTCAGGCAGTTTCTCACCTGTAATTGATGTATTAACAAATATCGCTGTCAGAAATGATATAGCTATAAGTCCAACCTGTACAACAATAATCAAAAGATTGGCAAGAACTTTTCCTACAACTATTGCCATAGGTTTAATTGAAGTCATCAGATATTCCATTACCTTTGAAGACTTCTCTGTAATTATTGACATTGCAATTCTTTCGCCACAAAATGTAAGTATAAATAATGTTACCATAAGCATTGTATATAAAATATTATATTTTGCTTTGCTATGCTTCTTATCTGCATTACTTAAAGAATTATCATCTTTCAATTTATCTGCATTTAGTTTATCATCAGATGCATTTGATGATGCATCTTTATTATTATCAATTTCATCTTTTACAGAATCGATATCGCAATAATTAATTGTATTTACTGAATTAACAATTTCTACGTCTTTATCAGCAACACTCATATTCTTCATCAGAATTTTCTGAAAATTATCACTGACAAAGTTACTATAATTATCAACATCATCATACTCAAGCTTTCCATTTCCATCGTAGATTACTTCTACATCAAAGCTATCTTCTAAATATGTAATCTGTAAGTACACTTTCTTCGAATCCTTGTCAAATTTATATATATCCTTAAGCCCGGCATTCTCATCAAAGTTTAATTTCTGTGTATCTAATTCAGTATATTTTATTTTCGAGTACATATTTTCGGTTTCATCATCATTTTTTACATTTTTAAGTACATCAAAATCTTTAGCGATTTTTATGCCTGTCATATCTGCAATACATACTTCTTCAATAGATGTTTTTTTAGTTTCACTTTTACCACCTATAAGACTTGCAATTGGTACACCTGCAATTATAATCACACACATAATTACTGTTGAAATAATTATGGACTTCGCTTTTATACCCTGGATAAATGTAAAAGAAAATATATCTTTCCATCCTTTTATACTATTCTTCATGAGCATTTCCTACCTTTTCCACAAAGATTTCATGTAATGAAGGCTCACGAAGTTCAAATTTAATTATAGTTATATTATTCTCAACTAATTTTGCCAAAAACTCCTTAGCCTGTTCTTCTCCTGTCACCTTTATCTCATATTCTTCAGCATTTTTATTAACTGTAATAAAATCAAATTTTTCTATAATATTATCTATATTTTCCTCACATCTGACATGCATATTTACACGTCCATAACTCTTCTTAATTTCATTAAGATTACCCTGTAATACTGCATTTCCACGATTCAATATAGTAATATCTGTACAGAATTCTTCTATAGTTGCCATCTGATGACTTGACATAATAAGATATTTATTTTTATCAATCTCTTCTCTTATTATAGTTTTGAATAAATCAGCATTTACAGGATCAAGACCACTTAAAGGTTCATCTAAGATTATTAAATCAGGATCCGATATAAGCGCAGCCATAAGCTGAATCTTTTGCTGGTTACCCTTTGATAACTGATCAGCATTCATAGACTTTGACTTCTTATTCTTAGCAGGCTTTGGATATATATATTCTTCAACTTCTAAACGTTTAGCCCAGTATTTAATTCTTTCTTTTGCAACTGATTTAGGAACATTTTTCAATTTTGCAAAATATAGTAACTGATCCATAAGCGAATATTTAGGATAAAGTCCTCGTTCCTCAGCAAGGTAACCTATATTAGTGCTTATCACATCTAATTCCTTACCGTTCCATAAAACTTCTCCTCCATCTTTTGATAACATACCAAGAATCATTCTTATAGTAGTTGTCTTACCTGCTCCGTTTGTGCCTAAAAGTGCATATACACCCGGCTCAGACATCTGAAAACTTATATTGTTAACAACTGTTTTCTCTCCATATTTCTTAACAAGATTTTTAACTTCTAAAGCCATTCTTCTCCTCATTTCTCCGCAAAGCGGCATTCATTTATTATAAATCAATTATTAACTCATACCTGCATACATTTGTATTTTAATTGCCAATATATAGGAAATTTACAGATATAAATATTAAAACTCGTGCTTCGAATTGCTAATTTGTCGATGTAGGTCTGGGGCTCATCTGATTATTTGTGTTCATTTAACATTCCGAGCAATTAAGCTAGGGATGTACGTCTATGAAATACACTTGATTTATGACGTATCGTGTGTGTGAGTAGATGCCGTCAGATGCATAAGGTCGGTGCAGTAAATTACCGTTCAAGCAAAGCACGTTTGATTTACTGCACCGTAATAGATTCTGCAGAGGACGGCATTTACTCACACCCAATTTTAAAAATATGAAAGTGTATTTCATAGGCGTACACCCTTACGCTTAATTGTCGTTCTGATAAATGTACACAAAACTTGAACCCCAAACCTACATCTGACAAATTTACGCAATTCTTGCAATAGTTCCAATATTTATATCTGTAAATTTTCCTAATCATTCGATATATATAATACAAATGTATATGCAAGGTTTGAGTTAATAATTGTATATTATAAATATGCCAATTTTATTTTCATAAAACTGGCATAAAAATAAATCTTATATAATTTCAATTGTATGATAATATATGATGTTTTACTTGAACATTTCTGCAACCATCTGGTTTACGACTTTACCATCAGCTTTTCCTTTTACTTTTGGCATAAGTTCTTTCATAATCTTACCTTTATCAGATGCCTTAGGCTCTGTGATTCCAAGTCCGTTAATTACCTCTGTAATTATAGCTTTTATCTCTTCTTCTGTAAGCATCTTTGGTGCAAATTCTTCTAATACACTTATTCTGTATTTGCATAAATCTATGATATCTTTTCTGTCTGAAGGAGTCTGTTCTAATAATTCATTTAACTGTTTTATCTCTTTTAATACAACAGTATTTTCTTCCTCCTCAGTTAAATCAGCTCTCTTATCAATAGCTACATTTTTAAGTGCTGACAATAATAATGAGAGAACTTCCTTTCTGTCCTTATCCTTATTCTTCATTGCAGTAACCATTTCAGCTCTGACTTCATCTATTTTGCTCATTTCTTCCTCGATTCTGCGTCGCATAATAAAATATACAGGAAACATATGTTAGCAACGCATACATATATTTCCTGTAAAATTATACAACGAACTAATAATTCATTCAATATCTTTTTATAGACTTTCCGTTTTTAAACAGGAAGATTATAAACCCTCTTATATTCGTGATATTTCTTCATAAATTCTTCGTTATCTTCTCTGCGGACTTTACCAAGATATTCATGAGTATCAAAGCCATCATCGTTAATCTGTATTAATGCCACCGCAATATTAGAACAATGGTCGGCAACTCTTTCATAATTAGTAATAATATCTGAAAGTATGAAACCTAACTCAATAGTACATTCACCATTTCTTAAACGTTTAATGTGTCTCTTCTTAAGTTCTACATTAAGACCATCTATTACTTCCTCTAATGGTTCTACATTAATTGCTGAATCTATATCACCATTATCAAAAATATCCGTAGTAAGATTTACTATATCGTCAAGTGCTTTTGTATATACATTTATCTCTTTGGCCGCCGCATCTGAGAATGATAATTTCTTCTCTTCCATCTCAAGAGCTGTTTCACATATATTTAATGCATGATCTGAAATTCTTTCAAAATCTCCTATACAATGTAGTAACATAGACAATGTTTTACTATCTGTCTCTGACAAACTTTTACTACTTAACTTAACCATATAAGTACCTAATTCATCTTCGTATTTATCAACTTTTTCTTCCATTTCGACAACACTCTGTCTTACTTTTTCATCATAGTTATCAAACAGGCTTATAGCTGACTCAATCGAATTTCTGCATATATTAGCCATTTCAACACTTACATTCTTACACTGTTCTATGGCAAATGATGGATTATCAAGAAATCTGTAATCTAGAAGCATAATTCCATCATCTTTCTTGCTATCATTAGAAACATCCTCTGTTTCTTTCTCATCTTTAATTGTAGCACAGGCAAGTTTCACAAGCCCATTTGAAAATGGTAACAAAATAAGTGTTGCTACAATATTAAATGCTGTATGAATTATTGCAATTCCAAGTTTCGTTGCATTTTCACCCATAAAACTAAAATGTATAAATGAATTAAGCAGATAGAACACACCCATAAATATAACTGTACCAATAAGATTAAAATACAGATGAATAATTGCTGCTCTCTTGGCATTCTTCTTAGCGCCGATACTTGAAATCAATGCTGTAACACAGGTTCCTATGTTCTGTCCCATAATAATAGGAAGTGCTGAAGAGTAACCAAGTCCTGTTCCACAAAGTGCCTGAAGTATACCTACTGAAGCTGATGAACTCTGGATTACCGCAGTAAGCACAAGTCCTGCAAGCATACCAAAGATAGGATTAGAAAACATTGTAAGAATATCAGTAAAGCCTTTAACACCTGATAATGGTGCTACTGCTGCACTCATTGTCTCCATTCCTGTCATTAATATTGCAAAACCTAATAAGATTCCACCGATATCTTTCTTCTTATCTTTCTTAGCGAACATAACAAGGCATATTCCGATAAATGCAAGTACCGGAGAAAATGATGTTGGTTTTAAGAACTGCACTAAGAAATTATCACTTTTAATTCCTGACAAACTAAGAATCCATGATGTGATTGTAGTTCCTATATTAGCACCCATTATAATGCCAACTGCCTGTGTTAATTTCATAATTCCTGAATTAACAAAACCCACAACCATAACAGTTGTGGCAGAAGATGACTGTATAACCGCCGTTACACCCGCACCTAAGAGAACCGCTTTTAACTTGGAATTAGTCATTTTCTCTAATATTCTTTCTAATTTACCACCCGATAATTTAGAAAGTCCATCGCCTAGCGTATTCATTCCATAAAGAAAAAGTGCTAATCCGCCTAACATAGATAAAACATTAAAAATATTCATTTTAATCCTCGTTTCTGTCTGTAATTTACTCATTAAACAAGTGGATTATAATTTATCTATGTAAATTTCAAATAGTATGTATGTAAAATCTATGTAAAATTAAATTTATGTTCTCCTGTTATTGAAAATATTACCCACTCTGCAATATTAGTCGCATGGTCACCAATTCTCTCAAAATATTTTGCAATCATAAGTAAATCTGTAGCCTGCTCCCCATTCTTCGTATCTTTGTTAATAAGTTCTATTAACTCGTTTTTAACCTTATCAAATAAATCATCAACCACATCATCGCTTTCTATGACTTCGTGTGCCAAATCTAAATTCTTGCTCACGAATGCATCAATGCTTTTAACAACCATAACCGTAGTCTCTTTAGCCATCTGACTTATATGTTCAAGCTTTTTAATGTATTTCTCATTTGATAACTGTATGGTTATCTCTGAAATATCTGCTGCATGGTCGCCGATTCTTTCCATATCGGTTATCATCTTAAGTGCTGCTGAAATAAGACGTAAATCTCTGGCTACCGGCTGCTGCTGTAACAGAAGCTTAAGACACAGATTTTCAATCTCTTTTTCCTGCTCATCTATCTCATTATCAAATGCTATTGCATTTTTAGCAAGTTCAACGTCCTGATTAATCATTCCGGTTATTGCCATTTCAATAGCTTTTTCAATAAGACTTCCCATTTTAATAAGACCATTATTAAGTTCTTCTAATTGTCTGTCAAATCTATTTCTCATATCAACCAAACCTTCCTGTAATATAATCCTCTGTTCTCTTATCAGCCGGCATAGAAAATAATTTCTCTGTATCATCATATTCTACAACCTCACCTAATAAGAAAAATGCTGTTTTATCAGATATTCTTGTTGCCTGCTGCATATTATGTGTAACCATAATAATTGTATATTCTTTCTTTAATTCAATTACTAAATCTTCAATCTTCATTGTAGAAATAGGATCAAGTGCTGAAGTAGGTTCGTCCATCAATATAACCTCAGGTGAAACTGCAAGCGCTCTCGCAATACAGAGTCTTTGCTGCTGTCCTCCTGACAGGCCTAATGCACTTTTATCTAATCTGTCCTTTAATTCATCCCAGATTGCTGCACTTCTTAATGATTTTTCGACTATCTCATCTAGCTTTGCCTTTGAATGTATACCATGTGTACGTGGTCCAAATGCTATATTGTTATATACACTCATCGGAAATGGATTAGGCTTCTGGAATACCATTCCTACTCTTTTTCTGAGCTGATTGACATTCATATTCTTATATATATTTTCACCATCTAATAACACATTTCCTGTTATTTTACAGCCCTCAACTAAATCATTCATTCTGTTTAATGACTTTAGAAATGTTGATTTACCGCAGCCTGATGGTCCTATAAATGTAGTTATTTCATTTGGCAATATCTCTAAATTTATATCTTTTAATGCCTTAAAATCACCATAATATAAATCAAGATTACTTACCGAAAATTTACTTTTCTCTGACATCTTCTAATTCCTTTCTCACATAATATATTTACATTAAATGATGTGCGCAAATATAAAATGGTTACAAATTCTTTAATGACACTTCTTTAATTCATATTCTCTGATTAGAATTCTTTAATTACTCTTCTTTAATTCATATTCTCTGATTAAAATTCTTTAATTATGCCTTCTTAATTTTTTTAGCAATTCTTCCTGATACGAAATTAATCAAAATAACAAGGAAAAGTAATACAACTGCTGTCGCATAACTTTGATTAATATGTAATCCCTCTGTTGAAAGGCTGTACATATGTACCGAAAGTGTTCGTCCTGAATCAAATACACTCTTAGCAACCTCTGTCACACTTCCTGCCGTATACATAAGTGCTGCTGTTTCACCAACGATACGTCCTATTGAAAGAATTACGCCTGAAAGAATTCCAGGAATTGCACTTGGCAATATAATTCTGAATACTGTTCTTAATTTACCTGCACCTAATCCGAAACTGCCCTCTCTATATGAGTCAGGTACAGACATAAGTGCTTCCTCTGTAGTTCTCATAATAACCGGAAGAACCATTATTGCTAATGTACAGGCACCTGCTAATATTGAATAATCCCATTTTAAAGCTATTACGAAGAACAGATATCCGAATAAACCATACACAATTGATGGAATACCCGTAAGTGTTTCTGCTGTTATTCTTACTATTGCCGTTATCTTGTTACCTTTTTTAGCATATTCCACAAGATATATTGCCGAGAATATTCCAAATGGAATAGCGAGTGCAAGTGCGAGAATGGTAATTATTAATGTATTAATTATCGCAGGCATCATTGAACAATTGTCCGATGTATATTTCCATGCAAATAACTCAGGTGTAAGATAAGGAATACCATTTACCAAAATATAGACAATGATAAATCCCAAAATGCCTATTGTTATTGCCGCTGACAATACAACTAATAACATCATAATGAATGAAAGAGGTCTTTCTTTATATGTTTTCATTCTGGCTTTTAACTTTTCAGAATCGAACTTCTTAAATATATTTTTCAAATTACTCCGACCTCCTTTTCATTATTGAGAATAAAACATTTATAATAAGTATAAATACGAATAATACAACACCTGTTGCTATTAATGCTTCTCTGTGTAAATCTGTGGCGTATCCCATTTCCATTACAATATTGGCAGTTAATGTTCTGACACCATCAAACATACTGTCCGGTATTCTTGCCTGATTACCTGCTATCATAATTACCGCCATGGTCTCTCCGATTGCTCTTCCGACACCTAATATTACACCAGCCGTTATTCCTGACTTAGCAGCCGGAAGTACAGCTTTAAATACACTTCTCTCATGAGTTGCTCCAAGTGCCAATGCTCCCTCATAATAACTATCCGGTACAGCATTTATTGCTGATTCAGCTACACTTACTATAGTTGGAAGTATCATTATTCCAAGTAAAAGTGATGCAGTAAATATACTGTTTCCATTTCCCTCGAAATTATCTCTGACAAATGGAACTAATACTACTATTCCAAAGAAGCCATATACAACTGAGGGAATTCCTGCAAGCAAATCAATCGCAGGCTTCATTATCTTATATAATCCTTTTGGACAAAACTTCGACATAAATGTTGCTGTGAAAATTCCTATCGGAACACCAACAAGTATTGCTCCGGCAGTTACATATATACTTCCAAGAATCATCGGATATATTCCAAATATTTTATTACCTGGCCTCCAGACCTTGCCTAATAAAAATTCCTTGAAACCAATTTCTTTAATAGCTGGAATACCATTTGCAAATAAGAATACACAAATGAGAACTACTGCTATTATTGAAACACATGCTGCCAAAAAGAATACTATTTTCATTACAACTTCTAGGACTGACTGCATACGCATTTGTCCGTCAGATTTTGTTTTAATTGAATCTTTTTCTTTCTGCAAATTTATTTACCTCTTTTTTGAAAATTTCCAAGGAAAAATACTTATTTATGTATCTTTCTTTGGAAAATCTTATTTTTAACTTCTATATGTGTTTGTGCTTTTGTGTTTTAGTTACCAGTATGTAAATATCTGTTTTGACTATTTTCTTGTCATACATTTTACTGATATCTATTTTCAGATCCCTATGATAATACATCTGACCATTTTGTAATTTCGCCTGTGTAGATTTTCATAACCTGCTCTGATGTTAAATCTTCTGCTTTGTTGTCATTATTAACGATTACTGCAATACCATCTAATGCAATTGTTGTTCCTTTAATACCTTTTTCAATTTCTGTATCTTTTAATTCTCTTGATGCCATACCGATATCACAGATTCCCTCGATTGTTGATGTCATACCTGTTGTTGAGTCGTTCTGCTGAATTTCGATTTCTGCATTAGTATTTACTTTAAGATATGCTTCTTTTAATTTCTCCATAACTGGTGTTACTGAAGATGAACCTGCAATTTTAATCTTACCTGATGGTTTGCTTCCTGAATATGCTGCCGCATCACTTGCTGAAATATAACCATTTTCTTCGATTACTGCCTGACCGTCAGAGCTCATAATGTAATCAATAAAGTCCTGTGCAACTTCGCTTACATTATCTTTTGTAGCTATATTAAATGGTCTTGAGATTTTGTATGAACCACTTTTAATATTTTCTACTGTTGCTTCAGCTCCATCAATTTTTAATGCTTTAACTGTGTTATTTAATGAACCAAGTGAAATATATCCGATTCCATATAAATCTCCTGCAACACTTGTCATCATAACTGATGTACTGTTTGTAATAATTGCTTCATCACTTGTATGGTCAACTTTCTCACCATTTTCATCCTTCTGCTCTACTCCAAATAACTCAACGAATGCTCCTCTTGTTCCTGAACCATCTTCACGAGACATTACTGTAATGGTTTTAGATGTATCAAAACCACCTGATGATTTTGAGTTGCCACAACCTGCAAGACAACTTGCTGCTAACATTGTACTAAGTGCTATTACTGCGATTTTCTTTAATTTCATTTTTACATTTCCTTTCTTGTCTACAATTAATTTGTATTTATATCACTAGTCTACAAGTCGTATGTACTTTATTTTTATTTGTACATTCAATTTTATGATTATGATGGATAAAATCTTTTCAGAACCTAAACCATATATTGTATGTGTTAAATATCAAATACTTTTTAACACCGTAATCATATTATTTAACTTGTTGAACACATTGTAGAATCTGTATGTAAAATGTAAAACGCACTTTATGTAAATTGTGGGTAAAAGATTGGTAAGGTTAATTTGACTTTTATGAATTATTTTATACATAAATTATAACAACAAAATTGCACATAACCTTGTTAATCATTTATTATTACATAGTAAATACAATAATTTTTCGCATAAAAATACCACTATATCTTTCGATTAGTGGTATTAATTGAATAATTCTCAATGTATATTTCATAAAATTCACATTCATTATATAGCTTAATATTATCATTAGTACAAGTATATTTTAAATCATCAGACTATTTGCTTTCACATTAATCTTTCCATAAATAATTATTTTGAATATATTGCATCCCGAGTTTGCCACTTTGTTCCTTAAACAGTTTTAAATTTTTCCTTATTTTGCAAGGTTTTCCTTGCTTTTTTTATGCTCTTATGATAAAATATACATGTAGGTCTATAGGTCTTTTTCATCTTTTG
>Ga0256404_1003246_pt1 | contig 33672 bp, 31 predicted proteins | sample RumenRJG_01DNA_FD_185990 | JGI IMG/M metagenome (GOLD analysis project Ga0256404, IMG submission 185990) | Bovine rumen microbial communities from Lethbridge, Alberta, Canada - RJG_01 | ecosystem: Host-associated > Mammals > Digestive system > Stomach > Rumen | place: Canada: Alberta | collected... | reverse complement strand
TACATGTCGACAGCCTTTTTTAATGTACGTTTTAACTTTTTACGATTTTTTTAATTTACCAAGATCAAAAAAGCGTTGTTTTAGCCATTCTTTAAAAAATTATTTTATTCATGCGTACCTGCTAAAGGTACTTATCCTAATACAAGATTATTTATTCTTTTTTTAATAATCAGGCTCAAAAGCAATACTTCTTGCAATTACGTTAGGTGGTAAATGCTTTTTAAGCTCTGTTTCTAAATAATCCTTTTTCATGTTGGAGTAATCGTCTTGATAGGACGAATGGTATAACCAACCGAAAGCCTCCTCATATAAAGAAGGATTTCCATAACCTCTTACAAGCATATCTGCCCAAGCTAAACGAGCAGACTTAGAGCCTAAGGCTGCAGCTGTATGCATATATTGTTCTGACAAGGTAAGATTCTGACTTAGGAATAAACCTCTTTCAAAGAATTGAGCGACCTTTACCATAGCAGGAGCATAACCGTCATCGGCTGCACGTCTGATATAGCCTAAACCTAAATCTCTATCTTGTTGTACGCAGATCCCGTCTAATAACATCGAGCCCCAAGCATACATAAAGACAGGAGATTTAACTAATCTTGCTCTATCTTCAATATCGGAGGTAAACTGACATCTATCACGAGTCTTAACCACACTTGCAATATCGGTGTTCTCAATGATGCTATTCATCTTATCAGGTGTATACATCTCGACACTTGCACCGTTATTATCTTGCAAGCTTTTCATGTCAATTGATTCTAAAGTATCTTTAGCCACAATGGCTTTAGTACTTGTGACTATGTCATACTTAGCAGCATAGGTAGAATTAGAAATAGCAAGACAAGCTAAGCTAATTGCAAAAGCTAAAGAGCTTATCTTTAAAGCTTGACTCATACTTCCTCCACTTTATGCTTAAACTAAAAATTTCTTCTTATATATTTGTCGGTCAATTTCTAAAAAAGTTTAATGATTCTTATTAAGATTATAGTTTGCTCGCAAAATTTAAGTGAAAGACAAAAGTACTAATGCTAAGTTTTGCAACCTAATTTACAGTTTAAGCTGTCTTATAGTCTCATTAGCGCCTGCTCTAGGCAAAGTTCATTAAATTTTACAATTTTGTGCGTTATTGATTCTAAAAATTAACATTGTGCTTTTCTAATTTTTACTTTGTCTTTTCAAAATTACCTTGTGAAAGGAATTTTGGAGATGACAATGACAACTAAAAACATAGACTTATCACGTCGCAATTTTTTTAAAAGCTTCAGCTTCTGTAGCTGCAGGTTTAGTAGCATTCAACATGGTAAAGCCTGCTTTTGCTGCTAATGTAAAGGTTAAAAAAGTTAATCTTTTAAAGCTTCCAACTAACCCAATTGAAGTTGCTCAAAACTCTGAGCTTGTACAAAGTGCTTGGGACTATTTGTTAAAACAAATTAACTCCCTTCACGATACAACATTACGCGCTCAGGTATTAGATTTATATAAGAATACAGTACCTACCTTTATGTCCTTGTATCCAACAAAAGATAAGGTACAAGCTGTATATGACAAGCTATTACAAAATGGTTTAGTAGATCCTAAGCTTACTCCTATAGATAAGATTTTCCCTCCACTAAAAGATCTTAATACTCTACCTCAACCATTCTTTAGCGCTCCAGGTAGTGGCTATGCTTCCCACCACTCTTATCCAGGTGGTCTTGTAACTCACACTGCTGTTAACGTAGAGATTACTAAAGCAATTGTAGAAACTTACAGTGACATCATGGAATATGATGCTAACTACGATATTTCAGTTGCAGGTCAATTACTTCACGATTTGGCAAAACCTTGGGTATTCCAATGGCAACAAGACGGCTCATCACTACCTGAATACACAATTGCAGGTACTGGTGCTCACCATGTATTTAGTATTGCTGAAGTTATCTTCCGAGGATTGCCAAAAGATGAAATCATAGCTCAAGCTTGTGCTCACAATCATCCAGGCTCTCCTAAGGATGAAGCTCAAGTTGTGGGTTGGATTAAAGCTGCTGCCATTTTAGCAGGTAAAGATCCTATCGCTTTAGGATTACTTTCAAAAGACGGTAAGACACTGCCTACCCCTCACAAGCATGCAGGCTACATCGTACACCTAGGCGATCACGATTTTGTGTTGTCAGTACCTGTAGCAAAACAATCAGTGGAACTATTAAAAGCTGTTGCTGTAAAAGAATATGGCTTTAAAGACAATGAGCTAAACACTCTTAAGTTCAACGCTTTTAGAAACTATATTGCAGCACAATACAGTTTCATGCGCTTACACAGTGAAGCTGCGAACGCAGACGATCCAAACGCTACTGTAGCTTCAATTGCTAAAACAATTATTTCTAAATAATGACACTTTGCCTAAGGTAATACCTTAGGCTTATTTTTAAAGGATATTCACATGGGAAGTTTATCTATTTGGCACTGGCTTATCGTACTAGTTATCGTAGCTTTAGTTTTTGGTACTGGTAAATTAAAGAATTTAGGTAAAGATTTAGGCTCTGCCATTCACGGCTTTAAAGAAGGTATGAGCTCTGATAATCCTCAAGATAACTTATCTCTTTCAAAAGAAGAACAAAGCAAAAATTAAGTTATGGCAGGCATTAGTTTTATCGAGCTTGTAGTTATCACGACTATCTGTCTTTTGGTTCTAGGTCCTAAAAAGACTTTAGAACTTACTTTCTTTTTAGGTAAGCAATTTTCAAAAGCAAAGAAGTTTTTATCTGATTGCCAAAAAGAATTAGAGCTTCAAGATCTAAGCTCTGTTAAAAACGAGATTACCTCGGTAAAACAAAGTGTACTTGCAGTAGATCCTAAAGAGCTTGATGAGATTGCTAAAACCACTCAGGAATTAAAGGATGCGTTTAAGGCTCCTTTTAAAGCTGAAACGTTAACAGTAAATGCAAACTTAAATACAGCATCTACTGTTGATTCTATTCAAGCAAAGACTTTAGCTGAAAATAAAACGCTAAATGATATAGCTCAAAAGGATCACCATTCCACCTCAAAGCTTGAAGTCCCTCAAGATCTTATAGAGAGAATTTCAAAGCTTGAAACTGACGTTCTAGCTTTGAAAAAAGAGATTAAATACTCTTACAAAGACGTCAAGACAGCAACAGTATTGCACAAGCTTCAGGAATTTATGAGCCTGTATTAAAACAAAGGATGTCTTAATGACAACTCACACATCGACTCTACCCTTTTTAAGACATCTTTATGATTTAAGAACAGTTGTGCTTAAAGTAATCGTGATTTTATTGATTACAACAGCTTCTTTAACCACCTTTGTAAATGATTTGTTTGCCTATGCTACAAAGCCACTGTTAAGTGCTCTACCTGTGGATACTAAGCTTTTAGCTGTAGGGGTGGTAGCGCCTGTATTTGGACCATTAAAAGTCTTATTGTTTTGTGCTTTTTGTATAAGCCTTCCAGCTACGCTATGGGTAATTTGGAGCTATATAGCACCAGCTTTATATAAAAATGAAAAGAAAAAAGCTTTGCCTTTTGTGTTTTCAACACTTTTGATGTTTGGTATTGGAGTTTTATATTGCTACTTTGTAGTCTTTGGCTTTTTATTTAAGTTTATTGCAAGCTTCTCACCAGAGGCAATTAGCTTTGCACCTGATATAGATTCTTACATAAGCTTTGTATTACACATGTTTTTATCTTTTGGTTTAGCTTTTGAGCTTCCAATTGCAGTAGTAATACTACATAACACCGGTATAGCCTCCCTTTCCTCCATCAAGAAGTTTAGACGATATATCATTGTCATAGCCTTTGTCATTGCAGCGGTAATTACCCCACCTGATATAGCTTCACAACTATTCTTAGCTATTCCTTTAATCCTATTGTATGAGCTTGGCATTATTCTATGCTCACTATTTAAAACAAAGGTAAAAGTTCAAGATGCGGTGGTTAATTGATTAAAGCTAAAAATGTTTTTCAAATTTTGAAAAGTCATTCTTCAAATCCAATTTATTGTCTCTAGTGCATGATTTAAGATTATTTTCATTGCATTTCTTTTTACTCTGCATAACACTTACTACAAGTTTCTAATTCTTTTAAAAGGTTTAGCTTTGATTGTCTTTAAGATCACCTAAAGGATTTTCCATGAAATTAACTATGTTAGGTACAGGTAGTGCCTTTGTTACAGAGTGCTACAACACTTGCTTTGTTTTGTCAGATAAAGAAAAGTATTTAATGGTGGACGCAGGTGGTGGCAATACCATTTTAAAGCAGCTTAAACTTGCTAATTTCAACTGGAAAGACATGCGTCACATCATCGTAACTCACAAGCATATCGATCACTTAGTAGGTATGATTTGGATGATTAGAAGTATTTGTCAGAATATGAATCAAGGCAGTTACGACGGTGAAGCTTACATCTATGCTCACGACGAGGTGATTTCTATTTTAAAACAAATGGCTGATCTGTTGTTACCCAAAAAAGTCACCAGATTTATAGACGACAGATTACATCTTGTTGAAGTTAAAGACGGTCAACACCTTGATATTGACGGTTTTGATATCACTTTCTTTGATATTCACTCAACTAAAGCTAAACAATTTGGTTTTTCACTAAATTATGACGGTAAGAAACTTACCTGCTGTGGAGATGAGCCATACAATGAAGCTGAATTTGAATATGCAAAAGAGGCTACTTGGTTATTACATGAAGCTTTTTGTTTGTATTCTGAGGCTGATACCTACAAGCCTTATGAGAAACACCACTCTACGGTAAAAGATGCATGTGAACTTGCTCAAAAGCTTAATGTTAAAAACCTAGTTTTGTACCACACAGAGGACAAAACAGTAAATCGTAAAGAAGTGTATGCAAAAGAAGGTAAGCCTTACTTTAAAGGAAATCTCTTCATCCCTGACGATTTAGAAACTCTTGAGCTGTAGGACTAAAGATTTTGTATGAGAACAGAAAATGAGCAGAATTTAATCAATCAATTCTGCCTTTATCATCCAACCACGCTTGATGAGCTCAAAGCTCTTTGCGACGATAAAAAAGTATGTCTAGGTGACATTGATACCTCTGCTATTACAGATATGTCACATCTTTTTGAGAAATCAAAAAGACGTAATTTTAGTGGTATCGAGAATTGGGATGTTTCAAACGTGGAGCTTATGAATTACACTTTCAGTGAAGCTAAACATTTCAACGCGGATATCTCAAGTTGGAATACTAAATCCTTACGCCGTATGGACTATATCTTTTATAGGTGCATCAGGTTTAACAGTGATCTTAACAAGTGGGATGTCTCAAAAGTTCATAGCATGAAATATGCCTTTTCTCATGCCGTTGCCTTTAACAAGCCTTTAAATGATTGGAAGGTTTTGAATGTAGTCAATATGGCAGGCATGTTTTATCAAGCCTATGCTTTTAATCAACCACTTAATCATTGGAACGTATCAAGTGTGCTTTCTATGAGAGCAATGTTCTCTTCAGCGCTTAAATTTAATCAGGATCTTGATGAGTGGAAGGTTGATAAAAAAGTAGATAAATATGCCATGTTTGCTATGGCTTTAAAATATCGACAGTATCTTAAACAGTGGCATTTGTCTAAAGAAGATAGCTTTATGATGTTTTTAAAAACTCCTGACTACAAAACAACTGTATTAGAAAAGATCATTCGTGGATGTTTTATTGGTATCTTTTTGTATCACATCAAAGGAATGTTGCTTATAGAAAAGCTTTTTTAAGTTCAAAAAAATACCTCCGCATTTACATTTGGAGGTATTCTTCAACTTAAAAGTTTAAGTTTAAATTACTTGTTCTCAGCAATCCACTTCTTAGCAAACTCAACACCCTTATTGATGTTAGCTTGTAATTGTGAAGCTGCTTCGTCGATTAGCTTCTGCTCAAACTCTGATACGTTACCGTAGTCTAGAACTTCTTTCCAGCCATCTTTACCGAATACTACAGCTTGTGCAAAGAATGGAGCATACTTTGAACCACCTTCAACATAGCAGTACTCGTTAACACCAGGCTCACCTAATAAGCCCTTAACAACCTTAAGAGCAAAACGAGCACCAGCAGTAGCCATAGATAGAGTTGCTGAACCTGCACCAGCCTTAGCTTCTACAACTTCAGTACCAGCGTTTTGAATACGAGCTGTTAACTCCTCAACACGCTTTGCGCTGATCTTCTCATGACCGATTACTTGTGATAGTAATGGGATGATAGTTGTGCCTGAGTGACCACCGATTACAGGAACTTGGATACGTTGATTTGAAATACCTAGCTCAGCTGCTAAGAAAGTCTCTGAACGTAATACGTCTAGAACTGAAACACCAAATAGACGGTGCTTGTCGTATACACCTTCAGCCTTTAGAACTTCAGCTGCTAGTGGAACAGTTGAGTTAACAGGGTTGGTGATAATGCAGATACATGCCTTAGGGCAGGTCTTTGCACAGTTACGTACTAAGTTAGCAATAATGCTTGCATTGATGTTGAATAAGTCATCACGAGTCATACCTGGCTTACGTGCAACACCTGCTGGAATTACAACAACATCAGCACCATCTAGAGCCTTAGTTAAATCGTCACCAGTAAAGCCATCAACAGTAACGTCTGTTGGGATGTGGCTTAAATCTGTTGCTACACCAGGTGTAAAAGGTGCAACATCAAATAGGCTTAACTTTGAACCAGCTGGTAAATTGTTCTTTAAAATCATTGATAAAGGCTGGCCGATACCGCCTGCTGCACCTAAAACTGCAACTTTCATGTGTTACTCCTAACAATAACAATTGTTGTAGATTAATCTACTAAAAATAAATCTTTTTACTAATGTATTATATCAAACCTTTAGTAAGCTTGCTTTATTCTGTGTAGTATACAACTTGATTATGTGATTATTAATAAAAATTAGGCAACAATTTTTATCATGTTGCCTAATAAAACATAAACTTACAGTTTAGTCACTTAAATGATCACTTCCTGATCACTAATTTTATTCTTTAGAAAAATCTAATAATGAGTAAATCTGTGCTTCATTACCCTCTAAACACTTAGTTTGTGCAAAGTACTCCTCTACTGTAGGTAAGTGACCTAGTTTTGCAGTAACTGCTGCAAGCTCAGCACTTGCTAAGAAGACGTTAGCACCATTACCTAAACGGTTAGGGAAGTTTCTTGTAGAGGTAGAAACTACAGTTGCGTTATCAGCAACTCTTGCTTGATTACCCATACATAGTGAGCAGCCTGGGATTTCGATACGAGCACCAGCTTTACCTAGTACACTCAATAAACCTTCATCTGACAATTCCTGTCTATCCATACGGGTAGGTGGAGTCATCCAAAGACGAACTTTAGCTTCACTCTTTAAGTCACTTAAGATCTTAGCTGCTGCTCTGTAATGACCGATATTAGTCATGCAAGAGCCTACGAATACTTCATCAATCTTAGTATTAGCAACAGTGCTTAATAATCTTGCATCGTCAGGATCGTTTGGTGCACATAAAATTGGCTCATTGATTTGTGAGCAATCAATCTCAAGTACAGCAGCGTAATTACAATCCTTATCAGCTTCAATTAAGGTTGGGTTATCAAGCCACTTTTGCATATCGTCAGCACGCTTTAATAAAGCCTCGCGGGTTTGGTAGCCTTCCTCTGCCATCTTACGTAGTAGTGCGATATTAGACTTTAGATATTTAGCAACTGACTCTTTTGACAATTTAATAGAGCAAGCAGCAGCTGATCTCTCAGCTGACGCATCAGCAAGCTCAAAAGCATGCTCAACACTTAAATCCTCAAGACCTTCAATTTCAATGATCTTGCCTGAGAAGACATTCTTTTTACCTTTCTTCTCAACAGTTAATAAGCCCTTTTGAATTGCAAAGTAAGGAATTGCATGGACTAAATCACGTAAAGTGATGCCAGGCTTTCTCTTACCTACAAAGCGCACTAGTACAGATTCAGGCATATCAAGTGGCATGATGCCAGTTGCTGCAGCAAAGGCAACTAAGCCTGAGCCTGCTGCAAAAGATATACCTAAAGGCATACGTGTGTGAGAATCACCACCTGTACCTATAGTATCTGGTAGACACATTCTGTTAAGCCAGGAGTGGATTACACCGTCACCTGGATTTAGAGCAATACCACCGCGCTCTTGGATGAATTTTGGTAAGGTGTGGTGAGTCTTAACATCAACAGGTTTTGGATAAGCTGCAGTGTGGCAGAAAGACTGCATTACCACAGGAGCACTAAACTTTAAGCAAGCTAAATCAATTAACTCATCACGGGTCATAGGACCTGTAGTATCTTGAGAGCCTACAGTTGCAATCACAGGCTGACAATATTGACCTGGACGTACACCTTCAAGACCACAAGCTTTACCCACAATCTTTTGAGCACGAGTAAAGCCACCAGTTGCTTTAACCTCAACAGGTTTTGCAAATTCATTAGATTCAGGTAAATTTAAGTACTTACGAGCTTTAGCAGTTAAATCTTTACCAATAATTAAAGGAATTCTACCGCCAGCACGAACCTCATCTAGTAAGGTATTAGTCTTTAGCGCAAATTGAGTTAATACTTTACCACTTTCATGATCTGTAATAGTACCGTCATAAACGTTTAAATCTACTACATCACCAGAGTTTAAATTAGAAACGTCAGCTTCAATTGGTAGAGCACCAGAATCCTCTAAAGTAGTGTAGAAAATAGGAGCAATCTTACCGCCTACAACTACGCCACCTGCTCTCTTATTAGGTACACCTTCAATATCATGACCAATATGCCAAATTAAAGAGTTAGCTGCAGACTTACGTGATGATCCGGTACCTACCACGTCACCTACAAATAGTAATGGATTGCCTTTTGCCTTTAAATTCTCAATAGTGCTAATAGGACCTTTAACGCCTTCCACATCAGCCTTTAAATCGTCACGGGAGATTTTGTACATAGCTTGAGCATGTAGTGGAATATCAGGACGTGACCAAGCATCAGGAGCTGGTGAGAAATCGTCAGTATTAGTCTCACCTGCTACTTTAAACACAGTTAAAGTAAGTTTTTTTGGATACTTTTCTTTTTTGGTAAACCAAGTAGCATTTGCCCAGTTTTCAATTAACTCACGTGCTACTTTATTACCATTAGATGCAAGATTTGCAACCTCATCAAAAGCATTGTAGATAAGTAAGGTGTGCTCAAGAGCTACTTTAGCATCTTGTGCTAAAGCGTCATCTTTTAGTAACTCAATTAGGTAACCTACGTTAAAGCCACCTTTCATGTTACCAAGTAAACTTACAGCAAGCTTTTTATCAACTAATGGACTTACCTTTTTACCACTTGCAATTTCGTATAGAAACTGAGCTTTTACTTTTGATGAAGCATCTACACCTGGGTTAATTCTGTCTTTTAATAAGTGAAGTAACTCTTTTTCAGCACCTACAGGTGGATTTAAAAGTAAAGAGCAAAGCTCCTTGGTGAAGTCTTCAGTTAAGGCTAAAGGAGGAATGCCTAGTTTCTCACGTTGAGCAGCTTGCTCAAAATATTCTTGAAGGTAACTTGCCATAAGTTAAATGATCCTTTGGTTATCTTACGCTACTCCAATCAAAAAAAGGACCAGGATCTGTCTTTCTAGTTGGAGCAACTTCATTGTGTCCGGCAATATTATTGCCAATTGATGGATAAGTCTTTTTAAGAAGTGCCACCACTTCTTTTAAGCTTGCATATTGCTCATTAGTGTATTCAGAATCGTCACTTCCCTCAAGTTCGATTCCAATTGAATAGTCATTGCACTCTTTATGATCATTATAGGAGGAGCGTCCTGCATGCCAGGCTCTATCTAAAAAAGAAACATACTGAGTGATGATACCTTTACGATTGATAAAAAGATGGGTGGATACCTCAAGTTTTGCTACATCCTTAAAATAAGGATCTGCATTAGGATCAAGACATCCTATAAAAATATCATCGACATAGGGACCACCAAACTTTTTTGGTGGAAGGGAAATACAGTGAATGACAATTAAGCTGATATCAGTACCTATAGGTCTTTTGCCAAACCTTTTAGTAGGAACTTGTCTTACCTGTGTAAGCCATCCAGCTTTAATTTCCACTGCTTGTTGCCTAGTAAGCTGCAATAATCTTTTTAGCGTCTAAGAAGTCAATTGTTTGACTTTGACCTTCTTGAGGCTTGGTAAACTCTAAGATCTGATAATTAGCGCTGTCAGATAATAAAGCTCTAAGTAAACGATTGTTCAAATCGTGACCTGTCTTGTAAGCTTTAAAATTACCTAAAATGCTGTGGCCACTCATATATAAATCGCCAATAGCATCTAGTAACTTATGCTTTACAAATTCGTCTTCATAACGAAGACCTTCAGGATTGATAACACGACGATCATCTAAAACCACAGCATTATCAAGAGAGCCACCTAAAGCTAGATTGTGAGCGTGCATAAATTCCACATCTCGCATAAAGCAGAAGGTTCTTGCACGAGATACATCGGATGAAAAAGCCTCGCCTGTAAAATCCATAGCATAATGCTGCTTGTCTTTATCCATAGCAGGATGATCAAAGTCGATTTGTAAATCTAAGTGGAAACCTGACTCACTAGGTGTAAGCTCTGCCCACTTACCTTCGTTTTCTACTCTAACTTTGCGAGTTACACGAATGAACTTTTTAGGTGTGGATAATTCTTGAATACCGGTTGAGGCAAATAAATAGATAAATGGTTGAGCAGAACCATCCATTACAGGAACTTCTGGTGCATTAACATCAACGTATAAATTGTCGATACCTAAAGCACTTAGAGCAGCGGTTAAATGTTCAACGGTGGAAATTCTCACACCATCTTCATTAACTAAAGCTGTGCACAATTGAGTATCACGCACATTTTGTGCATTACACTTAATGGACACTGTAGGATTTAGATCGGTTCTAGTATATACAATTCCTGTATTAGCATTAGCTGGTCTAAAGGCAACTTCTACTTTAGCACCAGAGTGTAAACCAATTCCGGTCATGGATACAGGCTTTGCAATTGTACGCTGATTGATCATTTATCGCCCTCTTGCCGATTTAGTGTCCTAAATTATATACCAAAATTTAGAGTTTCAGCACAAAAATGCCCAAACTTTCTGTTGTCAAAACCTAAGATCTTGTCTTTAAAACTGCTTTTGTTTTGGCATCACTTATAAAAAAGGCTACCTTAGGTAGCCTTTTTTAACAAGGAATTTTATTATTCAGACTTTGAACGAAGAATTGGTGGTAAGGTCCACAAATCACCGTCTTTGTCTTCAGCAGGGCTCTTTGCAAAAGAATCTACAGGTACTTCAGCAGGCTCACGTGGGCTTGTGAAGTTCTGATCTTGGTTTGCGCTAAAGCCATAGCCTTGTTGGTTCTGACGGAAAGGATCTTGAGCTGGAGCTGATGCAGCAGCTGCAGGAGCTTGATAGCTATTGTTACGAGATACTTCGCCAAAGAAACCACTAGACTCTTGTGGGCGCTTTACAGATGACTCTGTAAATTGCTGTTGAGCTCTGTGCTTAGTTGCTAAATTGTTATCTGATGCAGAGATACCTGTAATTAAGATAGTTACAGATACTTGATCTTCAGCGATAGACTCATCAAAGATCATACCGAACTTGCAATCTGCTTCTTCATCAGCATAGGACTGAACTGCATTACATACTTCTTCCCACTTAGAGATAGGGAAGTTTGGATTTACACGAATGTTTGCAAGTAAGCCTGCAGCTGACTTAATATCAACTTGCTCGATAAGTGGTGAGTGAATTGCTCTATCCACAGCGTCTTGTACAAAGTTTGCACCTTGACCTACACCGTTACCGATCATTGCATGACCACGACCACGCATAATGGTTACTACGTCAGCAAAGTCTAAGTTGATGAAGCCTGGATGGGTAATCGCATCAGTAATACCCTTAACTGCATTTAATAAAACATCATTTGCAGCATTAAAGGCATTAACGATAGAAATGTTTGCACCTAAGTTCTTTAGTAACTTGTCGTTATCGATAACAATTAAAGAATCTACATGCTTTGACAACTCGGTAATACCAGACTCGGCATTAACCATGTGTCTCTTACCTTCAAACTTGAATGGGCGAGTTACTACTGCAACAGTTAGTGCACCAGTCTCTTTTGCAATCTCAGCAATAATAGGAGCTGCACCAGTACCGGTACCACCACCCATACCAGCGGTAATAAACACCATATCAGAGCCTTGGATTAACTTCTTGATGTCATCCTTGCTCTCTTCTGCTGCTTTACGACCTTTGTTTGGATCGCAACCTGCACCTAAACCGTTAGTTAACTTAACACCGATTTGAACTTTTAATGGTGAAGTTGACTTCTTTAAAGCTTGAGAATCGGTATTAACTGCAATAAATTCAACGCCAGTTAGGCTCTCATTGATCATGTGCTGTAGTGAGTTACCACCACCGCCACCAATACCTAGCACGCGGATCACGCTCTTGCAAGAGTGATCATGACCTGTTAATTCTTCTGTACCAGTTGACTCTTCTACTCTAAAATCGCTCATTTTTTTACTCTCAAAAAACTCTTTGCTCCATGATACCAATTTTTACACAAAATAATTCAATTATAAGCAAATTTTTTGTTATAGCTCACGGTCTGCCCATACTTTTGCACGCTGAATTATTCTACCCACAATGCCTTTGGCAACCTTTTCTTTTGGAGCTTGGTTATCATATTGGTTTAGATCCTCAAATCTTGCAGATCTTAAAAGGCCAATAAGCACTGCTTTATCAGTATCAGATACAGCTACTCTGTCACCTGCATTCTCATACATAGACAATTTAATTGGATGACCAATTCTTACCTTTGAGGAGATATTTAAAAAACGGCAGGTAGGATCTTCTGCTCTGCTTCTTAAACGCTCTGAGAATACATACTCAATACCCTGAAGTTTTGCAGTACCACCTGTTAACACTACACCTGAACCTATAGTTAACTTATCAAAACTTTCACCACAATAAGAAACTACCTTTTGGATAATTAAATCCACCATATTCACTAAGGCTCTGTTAATGTAAGAGCATAAAGCTACCTTAGTAATTTGATTACCACTAGCACCTTTTTCAGATGGGATTGGTAATACCTCATCATATTCTTCAGGTTGTAATAATTTATATGATGCTTTGCCATAGTTGCACTTTAGGTATTCGGCATCAGCTGGTGAGATACCAAAAGCTTTAGCAATAAACCTAGTAATATAATCGCCACCATCTGAGATACCAAAAGATAAAAGCTGTCTTTTACCTTCAAAAACGGTAACAGATACACAACCTGAGCCTATATCAATGTGAATTACACCAATTTCAATCTCAGAATCAAAAAGTACAGCATTTGAAGCTGCTAAACCTTCGTAAATTGGAGTCTTCATATAAATATCTCGAGAAGCCATCTTTAAGGCATTTTCGATATTCTTCATATAAAGGGTGTTGCAACCTATGATGTGTACATTCACATCTAGTCTTTTTGCAAACATACCAATAGGGTTTTCCACAAGATTTGAAGACTCTGTACGGTAATTTTGTGGGATCAAATGAATAGTAGTAAAGTCCTCATCAATCTTTACGTTTACACCAGCTTTAGCACTATTGATTGCAGCATTGCGATCAGCAAGGGTTACAGTTCCTGTTTGAATAGTAGCGGTACCATGCTGGTTTTGAGCATTGATATAACAACCTGGCACACCTACCACAATGTCACTTATTGTAATGTGGAAACTATTTTGGAAATTCTGAATTAAAGATCCAATGCATTGAGCTAAAGCATTTAGATCAGAGATACTACCATTTACGATACCAGCACTAGGGCCTTCTAAAAAGCCTAGAATAGTAACGTCTTTATCGGAACTTACATAGCCACAGGCAAGTCTTAACTTAGAGCCACCAACATCTAAAGCAGCAAATAACTTTTCATCTTTGTTAGCACTAGGTAATGAATTATTTTTACTCTTTCTGATAGCCATAAAGGAAAACTCCTTTTTAATTATTATTTATTATGATTGTGACTTCTTGCCTACAGCAAAGCCTACGTCATAGCGTAAGTCTACATACTCTACATCGTCAATATTAAGCCCTGAATGACCAAAGGCTTCTAAAAACCGTTTTAAACGAGTTAAGGCTTTTTGTTGTCCTCTGCCTAAAATCAACAAGGTGCCATTATCTAAGGTCAAAGTATAACTTCTGACATTATCTAAATATAGCGCAACCATTTGATAACGACTGTTACTCATCGCACGAATAAATAAAACAGCACTTTCATAAACTTCCTGACAGAAGTCGTCGCTAAAAGCCCCAAGTTTTACTAAAGGCTGATTGAATTTACTTAAATCAGGATAAAAGATGCTTTTAGTTTTAGCATCATATAAGCCTTCATCATTCCAATAAGCTGCTGGTACATGCTCAATTACTGATAACAGTAAGGTATCTGGCATCTTCTTTTGAATGGCAACTTGAGCAATCCAAGGCTCTTTAAGTAAAGTCTGCTTTAAAACATTTAAATCTAAGGTAGCAATATTTTGCCCTGCGCAAACTCGACCTGTGACATCAGCAATTTGCTTTTTAGTAAGTTGCTTAAACACTCCGTCGATTTTTACAGCCCTTACAGGCAAAGCATCTTTTTGAGACATGACGTAGTTTAGGAGTAAATCTCCTTTAACCACGATAAAGGTAAGGATCACCACAAAAATGATCCCGCCGATAAAATATCCTCGGCTTTGTGTACCTTTTTTCATGCTGCTCCTAAATACCTTTTACCTTAAGCTTTTTTAAATATTGTACTTAAATTTTTAGCAACTTGTACTACGTTACCAGCACCTTGAGTTAATACTAAAGCACCGTCATCTACGATGGATTCTAAAAGCTCTGGTACCTCATCTACAGATTGAGCAAAATGAGGCTCAACCTTACCCTTTAGACGGATTGAACGACATAAGTGACGACTATCAGCGCCAGGAATTGGAGACTCTCCTGCTGGGTATACGTCTAAGAGAATTAGTTTATCTACAGAGCCTAAAACTCTTACAAAGTCCTCATAGCAATCACGAGTACGGGTATAGCGATGAGGCTGGAAGATCATCACTAATTCTTTATCAGGATAAGCCTGTCTTGCAGCTTGAATAGTAACCATCACCTCAGTTGGGTGGTGACCATAATCGTCCACAATAGTAATGTGTTTTTGATTATTAGTAATAAAATCACCGTAGTTTTGGAAACGACGACCAACACCTTTAAAGTTCTTTAAAGCTTCAACGATTACTTGATCTTCAATACCGTCTTCTTTTGCAACTGCAAATGCTGCAGCAGCATTTTTAGCCATGTGAATACCAGGAATTGGTAATTCAATCTTTACAGGAGGTAAATCTTTACGTACTAAAGTAAAGGTAGATTTTGGACCTTCTTCTTTAAAGTCAGTTACTCTAAAATCTGCGTTTTCACAAGTACCATAAGTGATAATAGTACGACCAATTTGTGGCATGATGTCCTTAATGTTCTCATCATCAAGGCAAACTACTGCTACACCATAGAAAGGTAGATTGTGTAAAAATTCCACAAAGGTCTTTTTAAGCACACTAAAATCACCACCATAAGTATCTAGATGATCAGGCTCAATATTTGTAACCACAGTCATCATGGGCTGTAAATGCAAGAATGAAGCATCAGACTCATCAGCCTCAGCAATTAGGTATCTTCCGGTACCTAATCTTGCATTAGTACCTGCACTATTTAATAGACCACCAATCACAAAGGTAGGATCTAATTTAGCACCTGCGTAAATAGAAGCAATTAAGCTTGTGGTAGTAGTCTTACCATGGGTTCCGCAAACAGCAATACCATAACGGTATCTCATAAGTTCACCTAGCATCTCAGCACGGCGAACAACAGGAATATGTAAAGCACGAGCAGCATCAACCTCAGGGTTACCTTCATGAATAGCTGAGGATACTACAACTACACTAGCGCCTTTTACATTTTGCTCGTTGTGGCCAATAAATACTGTAATACCTAAACTTTCGAGTCTAGCGGTTACTTTTGAGCTTGCAATATCAGAGCCTGATACAGCGTAACCTTCATTGTGTAAAACTTCTGCAATACCGCACATGCCTGCACCACCGATACCCACAAAATGGATACGCTTAACTTTGTGCATTACAGGAACATTTAAAACTGGATTTTCTGTCATAATTATTTTTCTTTAACTTGTGATTCGATAATTGCTACAGCTTTTAAAGTAGCATCGGTATGGGCACACAAATAAGCTTGCTTTGACATTTGTGCAAGTTTATCGTGATCTAAAACTAAAGCTTTTACAGTTTCATATAAACTTTCAGCAGTTAAGGTAGCTTGCGGACAAATGATGGCAGCACCTTTATCTTGTAAACTCTTAGCATTTAGAGTTTGGTGATCGTCAACAGCTGTAGGTAGTGGCACAAAGATAGCAGGAATGCCTGCACAGGACACTTCAGCTACTGTCAAAGCGCCGGCTCTACAGATGATAAGATCATGATTTTCATAGAGCTTGTCCATATCATCAATAAAGTCTGTAGCTTGATAAGCAAACTCTACGTTGCTATACAATTGTTTTACTTTTTCACTATTGCCTTTACCACATTGATGGGTAACTGTGATCTCTTCTTTTTTAAAGTCTTTTAAAGCAAGAGGCACAATCTCATTTAAAGCTCTAGCACCTAAAGAGCCACCAACAATGGCAATCTTAATAGGACTGTGGTTAAAGTCTCTTTGCTTTTGGTGAAGATCAATAATTGACTTACGTACAGGGTTACCTATTACAGTTACTTTTTTGCCTGTAAAAGCACCTTCAAAGCCTAATAAAACTTGATTAGAGATCTTAAAGAGCAATTTATTAGTCATACCAGCAGCTGCATTTTGCTCATGCAACACTAAAGGAATGCCTAACAATTTAGCAGCTACACCACCAGGCCCCGAGGCATAACCACCCATGCCTAATACCACATCAGGCTTAAACATTTTTACAACTTTTAAAGCTTGATAAATAGCATGCACAATTTTAAATGGAGCTTTTAATAAAACTTTAATACCATTACGGCGCACACCACTTACATTGATATATTCAATATCAAAACCGTATTTAGGAACTAATTGCTCCTCCATACGACCACGAGTGCCAAGCCATAAAATTTGCACACCTTGATTTTTTAACTCATTAGCAATGGCTAAAGCTGGGAACACATGTCCACCAGTACCACCAGCCATAATTAAAACTTTTTTACATTTCATGTTAGCGCTTGTCACCAATAATCTTATTTTTAAACTCAAAATCTATTCTAAGTAAGATAGCAATAGCTGCCACCGACACCATGAGGGAGGAGCCACCATAACTTACAAGTGGAATAGTCAAACCTTTAGTAGGAAGAGCACCTGAGGCTACGCCTACGTTGATTACGGTTTGCAAGAAAAACCACATACCAATACCAAATGCTACATAGCCTTGGTAGATAGCATCATTTTTTAAGATATTCATACCTAATTTTACTGCTTTATAAACGATTACGCCTTCTAAAAGCAATAAAACTAGCATACCAACAAAACCAAATTCCTCACCTAAAATAGCGGTAATAAAATCGGTGTGAGCCTCTGGTAAATAGCCTTGTTTAATATTTGAATTACCAAGACCTTGACCAAATAAGCCACCACGACCGTAGGCCATTAAAGACTGGGTTAACTGGAAGCTTGAACCAAATTGATCTTGCCAAGGATCTAAAAAGGAAGTTACGCGTTTTACACGATACGGTGACAAAATAACTGATACAACAGAAGCAAGCGCTAAAATCAAGATAACTACTATATATTTAATTAAACCAGCACCTGCTATCCACAAAAGAGCTGTAGTGATAAAAGCAAGTACCACAACCGATCCAAAATCAGGTTGCAAATACAGCAACACTAAAAAACCCAATAGAATAGCAAAAGGCATTAAGAAGCCTTTGATAGTTTTACTTACCGATTCAATATGTTTAGATACATAACCTGAGAAGTATAAAATCCAACACAACTTTAAAAGTTCTGATGGTTGCAAGTTCATGATACCTAAACTCAACCAACGCTTAGCGCCGTTAATTTCACGACCTACAGCTAATACCATTATCAGCATTAGCAGTATGATAAAAATTGCTTTTAGGGCATGCTCTTTATAAAAGGAAGTTGGTATAGTGGCACAAACAAAGCCTACAATTAGAGCAATTCCAATTGCAATAATGTGCTTTTTAGTTTGGTAAAAAGCATCATCAAATTTTACTTGAGCTTCCATAGAAGAAGCAGAGCTGATAACTACCAAACCAATGCATAGCAAGAGTAAAGCTGCTATAAGCAGTATTCTGTCAAACCCTACTTTTTCTGATTTAAAAAGAAACATGCCTTTTAACTATTCACCTATTTTAGATACTAGCTTTACAAATACTTGACCTCTGTGCTCAAAGCCTTTGAACTGATCAAAAGAAGCACAAGCTGGGGACAATAAAATAGCCTGGTCAGGTTTTGCTATGGCAGTTGCCTTTTCAAGAGCCTCATCCATAGTCTCAACATTCTCACAATAGGTATCAGATAAATCTAAAAGCTTTTGCTTATCCTTACCAAAGCAGAATACTTTAACTACTTCATGACCTAAGTACTGCTTAAGTGGAGTAAAGTCCTGTCCCTTACCTAAACCACCTGCTAGTAAAATAATTCCCTTAGGATGTAAATCCTTAAGACCTATAATGGCAGCTTCAGCTGAAGCTACATTAGTAGCTTTAGAATCGTTGTAGTAACTTACACCATTGATTTTTTTAACTAACTGACAACGGTGTGGTAGACCTGAGAAATGACGTAATGCGTATAATTGAGATTGGCGGCTGATACCTACACAATCTGCTAAAGCCATACAAGCTAAAGCGTTTAGATAATTGTGAACACCATAAATCATCAACTCTTTAACATCAATTAAACGCTCTTTTTTGTATGTTAAGTAAGTAGTCTCAGGTGTTTTTTCAAGACCATAACCTTCATTACTTAAACCAAAACTTACGATATTGTATTTATCAAGATCTTCATGATTTGGGAAGGTTCTGTCGTCATCACGATTTACGACTACATTCTTACAATTTAAAAAGATCCTCTTTTTAGCCTGAGCGTACTCATCAATAGAGCCGTGATATCTATCTAAGTGATCTTCTGAAACATTTAAAATGGTGGCAGCTGCAAGTTTTAAAGACTTAGTAGTCTCAAGCTCAAAGCTTGATAACTCAAGTACATATAACTGTACATCATCACTTAAAATATCAAATACAGGAACACCGATATTAGCACCAACTGCTACTTTGATTTTAGCAACATCAGCCATGAAACCTGTAAGGGAGGTTACAGTAGATTTACCGTTTGAGCCTGTGATACCGATAATAGGAGCTTTAGCTACTCTTGCAAAAAGCTCAATATCACCAACTACCTCAACGCCAGCTTTGATAACTTTAGCAATTTCATCTTGATAAATACTGATACCAGGACTAATTACTACCATATCAAAGGTAGACAATTCCTCTGTATTTAGTGGTCCTAAACGCAAATCGATACCCATAGGTAAATCCCCTACATGAGGTGGATTAGTACGAGTATCGTAAACAGTTAATTGTTTTAAATCGTGTTTTTTTAAATAGTTTAAAACGGATAGGTTTGAGACACCTAAACCTATCACCGCTATTTTTTTACCGTTTAATTCTTGATCCATAATATTCTCTATCTTAACTTTAAGGTGATAAGACCAATTAGTACTAGTACTAGAGTAATGATCCAAAAACGAGCCATTACGCGAGGCTCTGGCCAACCACCCTTTTCAAAGTGGTGGTGAATAGGGGCCATTCTAAAGATACGGCGACCACGCCACTTGTAGGAGCCAACCTGTAAAATCACACTTACAGTCTCTAATACGAAAATACCACCCATGATGAACAATAAGATTTCTTCTCTAATTAAGATGGCAATTACACCTAAAACAGCACCTAAAGATAATGAGCCTACATCACCCATAAATACTTGAGCAGGATATGTGTTAAACCATAAGAAGCCTAAACCTGCACCTACAATTGCAGTACATGCAATGGTGATTTCAGCAGCTTTAGGTACATAAGGAATATAAAGATAACTTGCAAAGTTTGCATTTGAGGTAGCCCAGGCAACTACACCTAAACCAAAAGCTACAGTGATAGTAGTGATAATGGCAAGGCCATCTAAACCGTCAGTTAAATTAACTGCATTTGAAGAGCCTGTAAGCACAAAATAAGCAAGTGGAATAATTAAGTAGCCTAAATCTGGCATAAAGTCTTTAAAGAAAGGCACTACAAAAGTAGTTTCTGAAGGTAATTGAGCTGAGCCGTAAATACAGCAAGCTAAAGTAATAGCACAAGCTGATTGCCAGAAATATTTGTATTTAGCACGCAAGCCTTTTGGATCGTGTCTTACCACCTTCAAAAAATCGTCAGCAAAACCGATTAAAGCATAAGCAATTAAAGTAGCTAAAGTGTACCAAACATAGATGTTATCAAGCTTACACCACAATAACATGGAGATAGCAATAGAGCTTATGATAAGCACACCACCCATGGTTGGGGTACCTGTCTTTTTCAAATGAGACTCAGGTCCATCGTCACGCACTACTTGACCAAAGTGAAGTAGTTGTAACCTTCTAATTACCATAGGACCAAAACATAAAGAAATGGTAAGTGCGGTAAATAAGGATATTACGGCACGGAAAGTAAGATACTCAAACACTCTAAGTGATGGTATATATTGACTTAAATAGTCTGACAATAAAACAAACATTTTTATACTCCTAAAGTGATGATTTCTTTACTAATATCATCCATGTGCATAGAGTGTGAACCTTTAACTAAAAAGCTTGTATATGCAAATTTTGCAACAAGGCAGCGTGCATATTGTACGAGATCTTCATGGCAATTAAAATGTTTTGCAATAGATGATGCTTTTTGGCAAGTATCTAAAGTTTGCTTGCCTACACATAAAAGCTCATCAACCTTATCTTTAGCATAGAGACCTACTTCCTCATGTAATTGCTTTGAGGCATCTCCTAGCTCTCCCATATCACCAAAGATAAAGACTCTATGACCTTTATATAAACTTAAAGTATCAATAGCTGCAATTACAGCATTGAAGCTTGCATTATACGCATCATCAATTAGGCATAAATTTGCAAAATTGTGCACAAATAATCTGCCTTTCATAGAGGAGGCATTTTTAAGGCCTTGCTCTAAAGTATTTTCTTTTGCACCAGTAATTAATGCTAAAGCACAAGCTGCAGCTGCATTTGAAGCATTGTGAGCACCAATCACATTCATTTTTAAATCAAAGCTTGTGTCATTTGCTCTAATTGAACAGGACACACCATCAATAGCATCTTTGATATTTGAAACTTGTACAAAATCAAAATCGTGGCTACCAAAGGTTAAAAGACTTCCCTTTGCAAGGGCGCTTTTATAATCACTTGCAAAGCGCTCATAGTAGTTACTGTCAGATGGAATCACAGCTTTACCACCATTTGAAAGCACTGACTCTAAGATCTCACTTTTACCTTTATATACACCATCAAAAGAGCCAAAGCCTTCAATATGAGCTTTACCTACATTATTGATAAGTGCTGTATCGGCTTTAACAAATTCACAGGTATGAGCAATATCAAACAAGTGACTAGCACCTTGCTCGATTACAGCATAATCTAAAGTGTTATCTAATCTTAAAAGGGTAAGTGGTACACCAACGTCATTATTAAAATTACCATTAGTGCACATACTATTGCCGTTTAAACTTAAGATCTCCTGGGTAAATTCTTTTACAGTAGTTTTACCGCAAGAGCCTGTTAAACTTGCAATCTTTGCTTTACATTGACGTCTTACAAGATAACCACAATAACCTAAAGCTTTTAAAGTGTCGTTACACAAAATGATGGAGACATTTTTAAAAGCCTTAGGATCTAAAACTTTACTACTTACAATTGCTATAGCGCCGTTTTCTACAGCTTTTCCTATATAATCATGACCATCAAAACGCTCACCTTTTAAAGCCACAAAAAGAGCGTCTTTACAATCTCTTGAGTCAGTACTTACTTTGTTGATAACAACATCCTGACCTAAAAGTTTATAGTTGCCAAAAATTGCAAGCTCACTTAATTTAAAACTAATCACACTTAACTCCTAAAAGCTTACAAGCAACTTCTCTATCTGAAAAATGAATAGTCTTATCTTTAAAGATTTGATAATCCTCATGACCTTTACCGGCAATCACAATGCAATCATTTTCACCAGCATGCGAGAATGCATATTCGATAGCTTTTTCTCTATCCTCAATTAAAGTTACATTGTTAGCTTCAGTAACGCCTAAAGCCATATCATCTAAAATTGCTTTAGGATCTTCAGTTCTTGGGTTGTCAGAGGTAAAGATTGCTACATCAGAAAAGACGGAAGCTTTAATAGCCATAATAGGTCTTTTGCCTTTATCTCTATCACCACCACAGCCTATCACGCAGAAGATCTTGCCCTTAGGATGATGGTCACGCACACCTTTTAATACCTGCTCAACACCATCTGGAGTATGGGCATAATCCACTACAATGTGTGGTTTACCTGCCTTTACAAAGCACTCCATTCTGCCTTTAATAGGTTTTAAAAGATTGGCTTTAAGTAATAATTTATCTAATGGATAACCTAGAGCTAAAAGTACAGATAAGGCACAAGCAAAATTCTCAACATTAAAGCCACCTAAAAGACCAATTTCACATTTGCCGGTACCAAAGGAGGATTCCACCTCTAAAGCAATAGAGTGAGCTTTATAGGTTACTTTTCTAATCCAAACATATTGAGAGAATAGCATGGAGGTAGTCGAGCCCATAAAGTTCTCTTTGCAAGAGTAAACAATGCAACCACCTAGATCTTCGGCAAACTTTTGACCTGTAGCGTTATCAGCATTGATAACTAATTTTGAGGAAGGCACACGCTTTAGAAAATCAAATTTTGCTTCAGCATAGTTTTCCATAGTCTTGTGGTAATCAAGATGATCACGAGTAAGGTTAGTAAAACCACCTGCTGCAAATTGACAACCGTCAATACGACCTTCACAAACACCAATAGAAGACACTTCTAAAGCTGCAAATCTAGCACCTTGTTTTGCAAGATTAGCTAAAGTCTTGTGCAATCTTACAGCATCTAAAGTAGTATTCGCGCTCTTCTCAAGATTTGGTAAAAAGCCAAAACCTAAAGTACCTAACACAGCACATTTAGCATCAAAACCAAAGGATAACCACTGAGCAATTAACTGAGTAATAGTACTCTTACCATTAGTACCTGTAATACCGATTAAGCTTAATTTCTTTGAAGGCTCATCATAAAACCAACTGCAAAAATCGCCTAAAGACTTTCTTTCAGGTAACTTAATTAAAGGGATGTCAACGCCTTCAACCTGCAGGGCAGTTGGCATATTGTCATGTAAAAATAAAATGGCACTAGCACCGTTTTTAGCTGCAACTTTAGCGTAATCTAAACCATTTACTTTAGTACCCTTTAAAGCCACAAAAATGTCGCCTTTTTTAAGGGCTCTTGAATCTACTTGCAAATCAAGACATTCAACATCTTGTGTAACTTTTCTTTTTAAACCAATAAAAGAATAAATCTGTTTTAATGTTTTCATATTCTTACCTTAAGTTACAGTTGCTTATCAGGCTTGATATTATATAACTGTAAAGCACGGGACATAACTTCTCTAAACACAGGTCCTGAAACTACACCACCGTAGAATTTACCTGCCTTTGGTGCATTAACATTTACCACCAAGGCAAAACGAGGTTTAGATAAAGGAGCAAAACCTGCGAAAGTGGACATATAGTACTTACCATAGCCACCAACTGAAGCAATTTTTGCAGTACCAGTTTTACCTGCTACACGATATCTATCAATAGCAGCTTTACCACCAGTACCATCAGAGACTACTGTCTCTAAAGCTTGTTTCATTAAAGCCACTTGTTTTGGAGAGGCTACTAATGTAGGAGTTGGAAGTTTTGATAATCTTAAAATTGATACTGGAACTTTAAGTCCACCGTTAGCTAAAGTGGCATAGGCTGAGGATAACTGTAAATTGGTTACTGCAATACCATAACCAAAGCCTAAAGTTGCTTTATCAATTTCAGACCAGAAAGCACGATGCTCATTAAGTTTACCTGAGCTCTCACCCACTAAACCAGACTGAGTTTTAGTACCAAAGCCAAAGTCTTGTAGGGTACTTAAAATCTTTTGAGGACCAGTACGCATAGAGATATGTGCCATACCAGTATTTGAGGAGTACTTAATAATATCTAGGATAGTACCTTGAGTCATGGCATGAGAATCGCGCACCATCTTACCATCTACAATAAATGGTCTAGTATCAAACACTTCAGACCAATTAGTAGTTTTAGCCTCTAATGCTGAAAGAGCCACAATTGGTTTCATAGTAGAGCCTGGCTCAAAGATATCTGTTACAGCACGGTTTTTAGCATTACTACTATCAAAGGTTTTACGGTTATTAGGATCAAAAGAAGGTGCGTTTACCATGGCAAGCACTTCTCCTGAAATTACATCGATTAACACGGCACTGCCACTATCAGCTTCGTTTTCTTCAACCACCTTTTTTAAAGATTGATAAGCATAGTTTTGCAAGCGGTTATCAATACTTAAAATTAAGTTACCACCTGCTGTACCTTGTTTTACCGTAGCGATATTCTCAAAGATATGATTGTAAATATCTTTTCTTGCAAGATTAGTGGTTTTAGTGGAGGTTAAATAGCTATTAAAGCTCTGCTCCACGCCATATACACCAACACCATCACCATTGATGATACCAACTAAACTTGCGTTAGCTTCCCCGGTTGGATAACGACGTAAATAAGTATCTTCTAGGATAAAGCCTTTTTTAGAGATAGCTTTTAGAGCTTTGGCTTTTTCAGGATCTAAATAGTTTTTTAATAAAGCATAACGTTTAGTTCTGTTTTCTATTTTTTTAACTAAAACGTCTTTTTTGATTTCTAAAATAGCGCTTACTTTTTCTATATTTTTAGGATCATTGTAAAAGCCTTCTTCAGCAAGTCTTTTAGGATCAGCAATCACTGTTTTTACAGGAATAGAAATAGCAAGAATACGACCGTTTCTGTCGGTAATTAAACCACGAGGTGGCTCATAGTGGTAACTGCGCAACACACGCATGTTACCTTCTGCAATCAGTTTTTCAGGATGAAGAACTTGGATCCAAAGGAGTCGAGAGACAATGACAGCGGTAGTTGCAATCAGAAAAAACCAAACAATGACAATACGAGTCATGCTCAGTTGTAATCTACCAGTTCCTTTACTATCGCTAATTAAGGCCATAAAAAATTATCTTAAATCAATAACAACTTCATCTTCGGTTTTAGGCTGTACCATCTCAAGATTGGTACTAGCGTTCTTACGAATGATAGTATATTCAGTCAATGCTGCTCTATCAGACAATAAGGATAACCACTCTCGGTGTAAACTCTCATTGTAAAGTCTTACTTCATTATACTCAGCTGTCTTATCACGTGTCATTTGTACTTGATATACCTTAAACACCGCTAAAGTAGTAAGAGCTAAAATCAGCAAATAAGTGAATATATTAGACAAGATGTCATTGAAAATAGTTGGTACTAATGGCTTTACTTGCTGCTTAAAACCATCAGTATGATATAGGCTTAATGGAGGTGGAGCTTTACTTGCAAACTTCTCTTCCTCAGTTTCTTCAGGAGTCTTTAGGCGAATAACCCTCTCCTCGACTACATGCCTTACTACAGGCACAGTAGGAGTTACAGGTTTTGCCTTAGGATTTGGTCTTTGACCAAATTGTGGCTCTTGTTCAGAAGGGGTTGTAACTACAGCACTGTTATAATCGTCAACCTTTCTTAAAGCGGAACTTTGTTGCATTTAAGGTAGCCTCTCAAGCCTCTTACATACGCGAAGTGTGGCACTTCTTGAGCGTACATTTTGTGCTATTTCATCTGGTGTAGCTTTAATTGCTCCACCTACCGGCTCCACTTTTGCTGTAGACAGTCTTAATTTTTCAGCTTCCTCATAAGTGATAGGTAAGCCGCTTGGAACTTTTTGTCCTTGTGACTGATCTTTTATAAAATTTTTTACTATTCTGTCTTCTAAAGAATGGAAACTTATCACGCATAATCTACCATCTGTAGCTAACACGTCTAAGCTTCCTTCTAAAGCTTGTTTTAATTCATCAAGCTCAGCGTTTACGGCAATACGTAACGCTTGGAAACATCTTGTAGCTTTATGTTTTGGCGTTGGTTTGCCACCAATCACCCTTTTAATAAATTCTGACAATTCTAAAGTAGTTTCAAAAGGCTTAATCTCCCTTTGACGCACAATCGCTGTAGCTACTTTAGCTGCAAAATTCTCCTCACCATAGACTTTAAAGATGTAGGCTAAATCTTGCTTTGAATAGGTATTTACGATGGTTTTAGCTGTTAAACTACTGCTCTGATCCATACGCATATCTAAAGGACCATCTTTTTCAAAAGAAAAGCCACGAGTAGGATCATCAATTTGAGGAGATGACACACCAATATCCATTAAAATGCCATCAACCTTACCTAAAATACCTAAATTTGTACAAACTTCTTTAAGATTAGAAAAAGCACTATGCACGATAGTAAATCTGCTATCTTCGATAGCTTTTGCAGCTTCAACTGCTGCAAGATCTCTATCTAGGCCATATAATCTGCCATTTTCATCTAATCTTTCTAAAATCTTTTTAGAATGGCCACCGCGACCAAAGGTTGCATCAACATAAATTCCATTGCTTTTAATATTTAAACCTTCTAATACTTCATTTAGCAATACAGGAATATGTGAAAAAGCCATTTGGACCAACTTATAATTTTAAGCCATTTAAAATAGTGTGCTCTGATAAGGAGGCAACAGCTTTAGCTAAAGTTTCCTCGTCTTGTGCGCATTGAGCGTTGTAATTATCTTCAGACCACAACTCAAATTTATTATTAAAACCAATTAGATAAGCATTCTTTTCAAGACCTGCTATTGCCTTTAATTCAGGGGTTAGCAAAAGCCTTCCTTGTGCATCTAATTGACAAAATACCGCGTTGCCAAGGACAACACGTTGTATTGTTCTACATAAAGGATCTTGCAAGGTTGGAAGGGAGCCTAAAGTTTTAACTACAGTATCCCACTCTTCGCTTGGGTACAGCCATAAACATTTATCAAATAAAGATCTTGTGACTACACAAGTACCTTCATTTTGATCTAATAGTGCTTGTCTATAGCGTGCAGGTATGAGGAAGCGCCCTTTTGCATCAAGGGACACAGTAGACGTGCCACTTAATAATAAGCCATCGAACATACCACATTAACCTTTTATTATATTTTTGGGAAAATCTTCCACTTTTTACCACTATTGTCCATAAGTTTATCAAACACAAAGATTATTGCAACAAGATTTAAAAAAGATGTGATAAAGATTACTTTTGCTTTGAGATCAAGTGGTTAGGAACAAATAAGGCGCAGGCTGCAAATTAGGATAATATATACAAATTTAGCTATCTTGCTATATTTAAAGACAATTAATAGAAAACAGTAACTTTTAAATTTATACAACAAAACTAAAGTTTTGTTTTAAGATGTGAATAACGGCACAAAATTGCGCACACAAAGAAAAGATTAGATAAGATGAGCCGACCTATAAGCCGAGTTCTGTTCTGCAATGCAGTGGCAACCATTCCTCTAGGCTAGCAATCACTCGCTAGCTCCAGCAATCAACCCGCTCTTACTTCGGACAAAAGTATAAAGAGCCTATTTGATCTTGCTCCAGGTGGAGTTTACCTTGCCTTTTTTATTACTAAAAAAGCGGTGAGCTCTTACCTCACCATTTCACCCTTACCATAAATGGCGGTATTCTTTCTGTTGCACTTGTCATGGGTTTGCACCCTCCAGGCGTTACCTGGCACCTCGTCCTGCGGAGCTCGGACTTTCCTCCCCCGTGACCGTATGCTTAAAGATCTTAAACACGCGTGCACGGCAGCGGTTGCCTGGTCGACTCGCGTGCATTATAACATAACTAGTTTTTTTCTTTTAGTTCTAAGGCCAAATTATATAGGTCGTTCTTTTTAAGACCTGTTAAGTTAGCAACTACGTTGCAGGCAACTTTTACAGGGGTAGTTTGCACTAAAGTTTTTAAAGCATCTACAATCTGTGGACTTATAGCACCTTGATCTTCTTTTAAGGCACCAATAGCTACTACAAATTCGCCTTTGGTTCTGTCAGGATCTGCCTCTAAAAACGCAGGTGCGTCTTTAGCTTTTAAACGATAAAAAGACTCAAAGGTTTTAGTCATTTCACGGCATAAAGTCACATCGTGCTCAGGTAAGATTTGAGCTACTTTTTCCATGGTATTTAAAATACGTCTTGGTGCTTCATAAAATACAGCTGTGTAATCCACGCCTTTAAGACTCTCAATAGTTTCTACAAGCTCTTTTTCTTTTACAGGGAAGAAACCATTGAACATGAACTTATCAGTAGGTAGTGCACTAGCTTCAAGGGCGGTAATTAAAGCACAAGGACCTGGAAGTGGAATTACTTTTACATTGGCTTTAGAGCATAAAGTTACTACTTTGTAGCCTGGATCATTGATAAGTGGGGAGCCAGCATCAGAGATTAGAGCTACAATGCCACCTTTGTTTACTTCCTCAATAATAATAGAAGCACGTTGCTCCTCATTATGATCATGACAAGAGATCATTTTTGGATTTAAAACACCTAACTTGTCTAATAAGATCTTTGAATGTCTAGTGTCTTCTGCTGCAATTAAAGTAGCGTTTTTTAATACTTCAATAGCTCTTAAGGTAATGTCATCTAAATTTCCAATTGGGGTTGGAACAATATATAAAGCACTTTCTAGCATAAAATCATCTCTAAAATTTTTTTCTTAGTTTAACATTATTTGTTGCTCAATACGTTTTAAAAACGGTCAGATCCTTGGCAATATGGTAAAATAGCAAACATTGACAGAATTTTATGTAGGAATAAGACTGTGAACGCTAAAAGAAATAAATTAAGTTTAAGCGTATGTGCTTTAATGACTGCTGCAAGCTTATGCTTGAGCGCTTGTACTTCCTCAAACACACAGAAAATTGTTCAAGCAAATGCTTTTGGTCCTATCGTTTTAAAGACTAGTGAGTACCAAGCAGCTTACGACGATGCTGGTGATGAGCAAAAATACAAGGCACTGATTCTGCTTGCTAGAGCTAATATCATCGATAATAACTTCGATGCAGCTAAACAGAATATTACCAAACTTGAAGTTTTAGCTACAAACTCAGTACAAAAAGATGAAGCTTCAATTGTTAAAGCTATGCTTTTATCAAAGCAAAACAACAATCAAAAGGCTTCTAAAGTACTTGAAACAGTTAAATACAATTCCCTACCAAAACAAGATATCTCTTATTTCTTAATTCTAAATTCTAACGTTAATGCAAAGTTATTTAAGGAAACTAAAAATCCAAGCTACCAAGTATTAGCTTATAAAAATAAGATTGCCTTATTAAACTTTATTGATAGAAAACAAGACAGAATTACAGTTATCAATCAAAGCATCGATCTCTTAGGTGCTTTAGATGAAGCTACCATTTCAAAAGCTTTAGGTAATGCTAAGAACTCCACCGATAAAGGTTTTTATGAGTATTCTTTAATTAGCAGAAGTGCAAGTGCTGATTTAAAACAAAAAGTACTTGAAGACTTTGGTGCTAAATACCCAACTCATCCAATCAATGAGTTACTAGCTAAAAACACTGTAGAAGTAACACAAACAGCTGATAATAGTGACTCTCAAGTAGAAACAGGTGCTCCTGTTGCTGTAAATGAAAAGTCTTTAATTAAGTTAAATGACGGTGACACCATCGCTGTTTTAATTCCACTTACAGGTCGTTTTGCTTCAATTGTAGGTGAGCCTGCTAGACTTGGTGTTATCACCGCTTTAAAAGATAGAAATAGCCAATCAAAAGTTAATTTCTACGATACTAACAAGTTAAATATCTCAGATATTCTAAAGAAGCTTCAAGCTAACGGCACCAAACTTATCATTGGTCCTATCTTAAAGCCTGAGGTAGAAACTCTAAATAAGAATAACCAAGGTATTCCTTCTATCGTATTTAATGAGGATGCACTAAACAAGCCTATCAATCAATGGTATTTTGATTTAGGTCCTGACTATGAAGGCGCTTTAGCTGCAAGCAAGGTTCACGCAGATGGCTATAAAGCACCTGTAGTAATTGCAAACAGCAAAGACTCAAATTCCCAAAGAGCAGCTGATGGATTTAAGCAGAATTTTGATAAAGTAAATAAGAACACTGTAATTTGTAACTACTCTGATGTTAATGCCTTAGCAACAGCTTTAGCTGCTTGCCCATTAGCACAAGCTGACAGTGTTTATATCAGTTCCACCGCTCAAGATGCTGTTTTAGTAAAGGCTAAAATCCCAGCTTCTGCTCATGTATATTTAACTAATATGAGCTATAACGGTGTAAATAACTCAGCTCAAGAGTTTGCCCTAAAGGGTGCAACTTTAGGTAATATGCCTTGGCTTTTAACTGATAGCCAGTTAAAAGACTCTTTCATGAAGAGCCTACCAAAGGCTAATAGCCAAGTTCAAAGAATTTTTGCTTCAGCTTATGATGCTGTAAACTTTGCTTTCACCATGACTGAACTATCAAAAGATCAGAATGATGTATTACATGGTCTAACAGGTGATATTTCTCTTGGAAAAGACGGTCTAATTGAATCTTCAGCTATGTGGGTAGAATTAGGCAAGTTAAGATAAATAATTTTATCTTAGAGTAAAGGCAGCTTTAAGCTGCCTTTATTTTTAGTTTTAGTCTTTTACAAATTCAAAGCCAGGCTCGCTTTGAGATTTAGTCTCGTCTTTTGAAGGCTTGATATCTTCAGCAGGAGCACCTTCTATAGCAACAGGATCTTTTTCAACCTTAAATAAAGGATCTTCAGCTACAGTACCTTCATCAGGATAAATTTCCTCATCTGCTTGAGGGGATAATTCTAATTGCTCTAAAGCTTTACCAATTGGAAGGCTACAATTAGTCTCAATAGCAATTAACTCTTCCATAGCTTTGTAAGGAATATAGATATCCTCACTTACGCCTTTAAATCTTGCTTTAAAGCTAATGCCTCTCTCAAGGCACTGAAATTCTGAAATTGCTGTTGGCTTTAAGCTTAAAATAATGCAATCGTCTTTTACAAAGTCTAAAGGAACCTTTACTCCTTTTACACTGGCATCTACTAAAAGATGAGGAGTAATTTCATTTTTAATCATCCACTCGTAATAAGCATTAAACATAAATGGCTTAGTACTACTGAGCTTATCAAACATTTGATCCTCCTAACTTATTTGTATTAAGACTCTTCTTTAAGATTATACCTTATCAAAAATAAAAGACCTAAAGTAAGCGATAACTTTTGTCTAGTAAAGCATAGATCATGTCGGTGTCGACTGAGGTATCAAGCTCAATTGTAAGCCAATACTTCTTATTCATATGGTATCCTCTGTGGATATGCTCATGAGTAATTAGCGTATCAACATCACTTGCTTCTAACCTAAGATTTAAGATCTCAATCTTACCTTCACCAGTGCCTGTAACAGCTTTTCGATTACATCGTGATATAAAAGCAAACCACTTAGGCTTTTCTTTAACAACTTTTCTAAAAACAGCTGTAGGCTCATCCTCACCAAACAAGAACTCTGCTTTGACGTGATATTTCTCTTGAACGCGCTCTATGATCTTAGTTGCTTGTAACGTATTAAACATAGGATCTAAAGCACATTGCTTTATGATCTTGTTTTCAAGATTAGATAAATACTCTCTTACTCTACCTACGAACTCACCTTGAGCTTGATGACTCTTATGTAGCAGGTATTCACACTCAGAATCTAAATCGTAAACCTTAGTAGAATACTCGCCATCTTTGATTAAGATTCTAAATTCAAAATTGAAATCAGAGGCTTTGCTTTTATAGAGGTAAGTTGAAGTTTGACTATCAAATTCAAAACCGAATGCTATAAGCTTTGAGACGACAAAAGAAGCTTTGGGAGTTTTTAAAACTTGAGGATAATTTTCCATAAGATATAAAAAAACCCCTGCTTTGGAGCAGAGGCTTTTGATGTACAAAAAACTGTATTAACGCTTTGAGTACTGTGGACGCTTACGAGCTTTGTGAAGACCAACCTTCTTACGCTCTACAGCACGAGCATCACGAGTTACGAAGCCAGCCTTACGTAGTGCTGGACGGAATGACTCGTCATACTGAATTAAAGCACGAGTAATACCGTGACGGATTGCACCAGCTTGACCAGTGATACCACCACCACTTACAGTTATGTAAAGATCAAACTTGTCTGATACTTCTAATAACTCTAAAGGTTGTGCTACAACCATACGAGAGGTTGGACGACCAAAATATTGCTCTAGGCTCTTGCCATTGATCTCTAATTTACCAGTACCCTGCTTTAAGAATACACGTGCAGTTGAGTCCTTACGACGACCGGTACCATAATACTGATTTTCAGCCATTTGCTAATGCTCCTTAAAACTTGATAACCTGAGGCTGTTGAGCAGCATGATTATGTGACTCACCAGCATATACCTTTAGCTTGCGGAACATAGCACGACCTAATGGTCCCTTTGGAAGCATACCGCGAACTGCAGTCTCGATAACATCCTCTGGCTTACGTGCTAGTAACTTCTCAAATGACTCTGACTTGATGCCACCTGGGAAACCAGTGTGGTGATAATACATCTTATCGTGAGCCTTGTTACCAGTTACCTTAACCTTAGAAGCGTTGATTACGATAACGTAATCACCAGTATCTAAGAATGGAGTGTACTCTGGCTTGTGCTTACCGCGTAAACGTAAAGCAATTTCAGTAGCTAGGCGACCTAAAGTCTGACCCTCAGCATCAATAACTAACCAATCACGCTTAATTGTTGATGGTGTTGCAACATAAGTTTTCATTAAAAAACCCTTTTTTTGAAGGAATAATCCTTTAAAACATACAGATATAAATATCTGCTCTCTTTCCTAACAAGCTATTTCTAACTTGCATCAAGAAACTCGGGTGGGAAACCGGTTCCTCGATTAGAGGGGCAATGCGGTATTATACACGAAAATTAATAATAGAAACAAAATTTTTTTGCTCTATTTTAAAGATTTTTTTGCACCTTTCAATTTAGCAAAGAAAGGCATTTATTTGAGGTTGCTTAAGTAGTCTATAGCTTAACTTTTTAAACGTCTACTTTTGCAGTATACAAAACTTCGACAGTTGTTGTAATGTCCGTTTTATAAACTTGCTTATTATCTTTTTCGACAGTTGTTGTAATGTCTGATTTTAACTTTCCTATTATCTTTTTCGACAGTTGTTGTAATGTCTATTTTAATGTTAAAAAAAGCAGTAGTCATATATCAGGCTACTGCTTGTTCAAATCTTATATTCTGTCTGATTCTACTTCTGAAGAGTTACATCCTCTCCGTATACTGTAGCAAAATCATTCTTCATGGAAATGGTAT
>Ga0256404_1003244_pt1 | contig 33685 bp, 23 predicted proteins | sample RumenRJG_01DNA_FD_185990 | JGI IMG/M metagenome (GOLD analysis project Ga0256404, IMG submission 185990) | Bovine rumen microbial communities from Lethbridge, Alberta, Canada - RJG_01 | ecosystem: Host-associated > Mammals > Digestive system > Stomach > Rumen | place: Canada: Alberta | collected... | reverse complement strand
ACTAAGATGAAAAATAAAATGCTTTTGACAATGGGACTGGTCGCCGCACTCATGGCGGCAGGATGCGCATCGACGGCAGGCTCTGCGTCGCAGCCCGAAGCCGCGCCGGCCGCGGAGACCGTGCAGGCACAGCAGGATGCGGAAGCAGAGGACGGAAAAGAAGCCGCTGAGGCAGGTCAGGAAGCGACCGAGGCAGGACAGGACGCCGCACAGCAGACGCAGGACGCAGCTTCCCAGATCGTCAAATATGAGAGCAAAGACGGCTGGAGCGCTTCTTATAACAGCGCGGCCATTGAGGTGATCGAGGACGACGCGGTGTACTTCAACTATAAAGGAGACGCCGAGGGCACGAACCAGATCAGCGTCATGTATTACCCGAACCAAATGCCCGACGAAGTCCTGGGCGCTGCTATGACCGTCAACAATGAGATCCCGGATCACACAAGGAGCGAGGGATATTTTGCCGGAAGGACGGACGTGTGGTCTCTGAGGACCAGCGTGGAGTCCTCTGTTTTTCCGAACGCCACTGACGATTTTATCGCTGTTGAGCGAAACGGCGGCACGCTTCTTGTGCAGATCACGACCACGAAGCAGGCCGAGGAAACCAAACTGATCGCGGTATCCGACGAGTTCTCTGAAATTATAAATTCCTTTGAGCTCAAAGACCAGCAGCCGCAGACCTACAGCCAGTATGTTCCCGGCAAGTATGCGGCCGTCAAGGGCGAAGGCACCGGCGAAGAGGGCGCGGACTACTATGTGCAGTTTAACGAGGACCACACCGGCGTGCTCCACCTGCAGGACGACATCTCCGTCATCTGGTACAGCCGGGAAGGCAAAGTATTGAACGCGGAGACGGGCGAGCAGATCTATGAGTATGTGCTCGAGGGAGATTCTCTCTATCTGAGGGACAGCGCCGACGAAAATGCAGAGATGATCGAGTTTGCGAGACTGGCCGGCGAGAACGCCTGAGCCGAAACAGAATATACGTGCTATAATGAAAGCGTCACCCTTATGGGGCGGCGCTTTTTTTGCGCGAAGCAATGAGCCGTGAAACGGCGAAGTGACTTGTCGACATGGCTCATTGCGGAGGAAGGCCGTGCGTGGACAGCCTGTCAAACGTACAGCGGTGGCCCGGATCTTTGGAGGACATAACAGTTGCAGTTGTCTGAACTGGCGGCTTACGCCGAGGAAAAATATCAGATCAAAGAGGAGCACAAGTGGACGGAATTTCCGGGCTTCTCTGTTTTGGCGGACCCGCAGACCGGAAAGTGGGCCGCTCTTTTGATGCGCCAGTGGGACTACGACAGAGGCGAGGAGCTGCAGAGGTGCGACATTAAATGCGGGCAGCAGTGCCTGAGCGAGTTTCAGGTGCCCTATGTGACCGGCGCCTTTCGCATGAAGGGCAGCAAATGGGTCGGCGTGTCGTTCGACGACGGGACGGAACCGGAGGTCGTGTGCGAACTGTTCGACAGGGCGGTGCGCGCACTGCGGCACGGTCGGGGCAACATTATTCTGGACAGCCCGCAGCCGGGCGGCGACGGCAAACAATTCAGCGATACACTTCTTCCGCTCGAAGCTATGCGGGGCAATTACGACAGGCGCAGGGTCGAAGAGAGACAGGCGCAGGAGCGGAGACAGAAGCAGAGGCAGGCGCAGGAGCGCGAGAGAGCGTCGCAGATCGACGCAAGGCTCCGGGAAGGGCGCACAGGCGTTTATGTGTCCCCTGTATTTCAGGGAAAACCCGGCGCGGCCGACAGGACCCTGACGGCGAGCGCGGCGGCAGGGCAGATCCCGCCGAAAATCCTGGAGATGATGAAGCTCTATGAGTACGGGAGCAGTTCTTTTGAGAATAAGTGCAGGAATTTCTACCGGCAGGGCAAGTTCATGGAGGACTATGAGGACGATGCTCCCTGGACCGGCGAGTTCCGGCGCTACTTTACGACTTATCACGATTTGAATCTGTACCAGCTGCGGGGCTATTTTGCCTGGAGGACACAGGTGCGGAAAGGAAAATTCCATCGGGTAACGACTTCGCTGGCATATATGTATCTCTATGAGCTGCTGAACGGGATCGGCGTATCCTCTCCGGAAGAGAGCCTGCGCAAAATGAAGGAATTTGAGGCCGGCTACCTCGACAGCGGTGTCGGGGATCCTTCCATGCGCGAGGTCCTGCGCCGCTGGAGATTGGAATATGCCGTAATGAACGGCGCGCCGAAAGAGGAGGTGCTGGCTCTGATCGACCCTGAGGATCTGCAGCAGGACCGGTATCATCTGGTGCTGCGCTATCCGGAGAAGCACTCGGACGAAGAGATCTACGGTGCGCTGGGCGCGCTGTCCGGCGGCAAAACAGACAAATCCTCCGTGATCCTTAAGGAGCCGGAGAGAGGGAAGCATCTCTTCGCGCAAGTGTGGAGATACATGTCCGAACACTACAGGGACGACGGATGGGATATCTTTACTGCGTGTTTCGGAAAGATTAAAGATTTCGCCTGGCATCCTCTCGCCAATGCGGTCTATATGGAACGCGAAGAACGGGGCGAGACGGTATATGAGATCAACGACTGCCGCAAATATGTCTGCAAAAACGGGCGGTGGTCGGTGAAGAGGTACGAGGATATCTATTTTGACAAATACAAGGTCGCCGCGATCATGCACGAGGCGGACAGGCAGCTGCGAAGATATCTGAAGACAGGACATTACCTTCGCGCCAAAGAGGGAGAAGAGTGGATCACTCCCTATGTCGAAGCGGCCATCGAAGCGGACCGGGAGGCCATCGCAGAGGCGGCAAGGCCCAAGGTGACCATCGATTTGTCGGGGCTAGACAAGATCCGGCGGGACGCGCAGATCACGCGGGACAGTCTTCTGACGGAGGAAGAGCTGAAGGAAGACGAGCCGGGGATGTCCGCGCAGCTGCCGCGTGAGCCCGCATCGGATTTCGGAAAGTCCGTTCCGGAACCTGACCCCGAACCGGCGATTCAACCGTCCGTTGAAAACGTGAAAACCCCTGTTCACGAGGCGGAAGGCCCTGTTACAATAGAGATTCCTTCGCTCGACGAAGTGCACACGCAGATCCTTCTGACGGTGATGCGCGGCGAGTCGGCGGCGGAGCTGATCAGACAACAGTTTCTCATGCCTTCGGTCGTCACGGACACCATCAACGAGGCGCTCTTTGACGAGATCGGGGACAATGTCCTCGAATGCGACGGGGAGGAGATCACTTTTGTTGAAGACTACAGAGAAGAATTGAACCTTATCATTCATGGGGAGGGTTAATGGCAGAAAAGAAAAAGAAAGTGCCCAGAAGGATCGCGCAGACCGTGATCGGCTCGCTCAAAGGCGGCGTTGTTCCCAGGATCGGCCTGCCTTATATAACAGTGGGAAGAAAAAGTGAGATCGAGGCGCTCCTCCACGATGTGGACATCATCACGGAGGGCGGCGCGTCGTTTCGTTTTATTGTCGGAAGATACGGATCGGGAAAGAGTTTCCTCATCCAGACGATCCGCAATTATGTCATGGACAGGAACTTCATCGTGGCGGACGCGGACCTGTCGCCGGAGAGGCGCCTGCAGGGCACGAAAGGACAGGGCCTTGCCACCTACCGCGAGCTGATCGGAAATCTGTCCACGAAGACAAAGCCGGAAGGCGGCGCCCTGACGCTGGTGCTGGACAGGTGGATCAGCAGCGTGCAGATGGAGGCGGCGAGAGAGACGGGGCTTATGCCCGGTGATCCCGCCCTGACGAAGGCGGTGGACGCCAAAATTTACGCAGTCACTTCCGCAGTCAGTGAGCTGGTGCACGGATTTGAGTTCGCGAGGCTCTTGTCCCTGTATTATCACGCTTACGTGGACGGAAATGACGACATGAAGATGAGGGTCGTCCGGTGGTTTCGCGGGGAATACGCCCTGAAGCGGGAAGCCAAAGAAGAGCTGGGCATAAATATCATCATCACGGATGACGACTGGTACGACTATCTGAAGATCTTCGCGACCTTTTTCCGCCTGGCCGGTTATTCGGGCCTCATGATCATGATCGATGAGCTGGTCAACATTTACAAGATCCCCAATTCGATCACCCGTCAGTACAATTACGAGAAGATGCTGACCATGTACAACGACACGCTGCAGGGCAAGGCGCACTATCTGGGCATCATCATGGGCGCGACGCCCCAGGCGCTGGAGGACAAGAGGCGCGGCATATACAGCTATGAGGCGCTGCGCTCCCGCCTCGCGGAAGGAAAGTTCTCGAGGCCCGGCGCCAGGGACCTTCTGGCCCCGGTCATCCGCCTGGAGCCCCTGACGGCGGAGGAGATGCTGGTGCTGTGCGAGAAGCTGGCGGACATGCACGCCGACCTGTACGGCTATGAGCGGAGGCTGACAACGGATGACCTTGTGCCCTTCATCAAGATGGAATACGGGCGCATCGGAGCGGACCAAAATATCACGCCCCGCGAAGTGATCCGCGATTTCATCGAGCTTTTGGACATCATGTACCAGAATCCGAACACGGGGATCAGTGAGCTCATGCAGTCGGAGGATTTCAGCTATGCCAAATCGGACGCGGTCTCGGACAAGGCGGATCGCAATTACGCGGAATTTGAGATCTGATCCGGCGCCTGTGAGGAAGGGCCGAAAAAGCATAAAAGGATTTGCTATTAAGATGATTTGCTGTTGAGTTACATTGACAGCAAGAGGAATTGACAGATGGAAGTATTCTACCGTTACGCGCCGTTTATACAGGATTATATTTTCCGCTCGGGGTGGCAGACGCTGCGCGGCGTGCAGAACGCGGCCGGAGAAGCCATTTTCGGCACGGACGACAATGTCCTTCTGACGGCGTCGACCGCGTCGGGTAAGACGGAGGCGGCTTTTTTCCCTATTTTGACCCTGCTCGATGAGGAGCCGTTGCAGAGCGTTGGGGTGCTCTATATCGCGCCGCTCAAGGCCCTGATCAACGATCAGTTCGGAAGACTGAACGATCTGTGCGAGGAGGCGGGAATTCCGGTCTGGCGCTGGCACGGGGACGTGTCGCAGTCGCAGAAGAGGAAGCTGTTGCGAAAGCCCTCCGGAATCCTGCAGATCACGCCGGAATCGCTGGAATCGCTCATGATCAACAAGCACATGGAGATTCCGTCCCTGTTTGGGGATCTGCGCTTTATCGTGGTGGATGAGATCCATTCGCTGCTGCGGGGGGACCGCGGGATGCAGACCTTCTGCCTGATCGAGCGCATGTGCCGGCTGGCCGGCTGCAACCCCAGGCGGGTGGGCCTGTCTGCCACCATCGGGAATCCGGAGGCGGCCGGCGAGTTTCTCTCTGCCGGCAGCGGGAGAAGGACCATCATTCCGAAGTTCGACAGCGGAAAGGAAGTCTGGAGACTGTCCATGGAGCACTTTTTTGGCACAGATCCGCAGGCGGACGAAGGGGCGGAGAGCGTCGGCGCTCTCACAGTTACCGAGCAGCCCACGGATACGGCGCCCAAGGCGGCAGATCCGGGGCTGGGCTACATATTCGAGCACACAAGGGGCAAAAAATGCCTGATCTTCACAAATTCCAGAGAGGAGTGCGAGTCGGTCTGCCAGTGCCTGCGGCAGTACTGCGAGGCGAACCATGAGCCGGAGAGGTTCCTGATCCACCACGGCAATCTGTCGGCGTCCTACCGCGAGAGCGCGGAGGAGGAGATGAAGGATGACGATTCGCTGATGAGCGTGTGCGCCACGGCGACGCTGGAGCTGGGCATCGATATCGGGCGGCTGGAGAGGGCTTTCCATATCGACGCGCCGTTTACCGTGTCGGGATTTTTGCAGAGACTGGGGCGGACCGGGCGCAGAGGCGAGCCCTCGGAGATGTGGTTCGTGATGCGGGAGGAGCACCCGGAGGCCAGAGCCATGCTGCCGGACCTGATCCCGTGGTACCTGATCCAGGGAATCGCGCTGGTGCAGCTCTATATCGAGGAGCGGTTCGTGGAGCCGCCCCGGATGGACAGGCTGCCCTACAGTCTTCTCTATCACCAGACCATGAGCACGCTGGCGTCTTGCGGCGAGATGACGGCGGGAGAGCTGGCGTCCAGAGTCCTGCCGCTGGCCTGCTTTCACAGGGTCACTACGGAAGACTACAAGGTCCTTCTGCGCCATCTTCTGGAGATCGACCACATCAACCGCACGGAGAACGGCGGGCTGATCGTCGGGATCTCGGGAGAGCGGGTCACGAACAATTATAAGTTCTACGCGGTATTTCAGGAAAATATCGAGTACACGGTGCACGCGGGTTCCGAGGAGCTGGGAACCATCGTCAAGCCGCCGCCGGTGGGCGACAAGATCGCCATCGCGGGCAGAGTCTGGGTCGTGGAAGATGTGGACCACAAGAAGAGGGAGGTCTACTGCACGCTGGTTAAGGGCAACATTCCCGCCTATTTCGGAGATGTGGCCGGAGATATCCACACAAAGATCCTGGAGCGCATGTTCGGGGTGCTCAGTGAGACGAAGAGCTATCCTTATCTGATGCGCCACGCGGTCTGTCGGCTCGCGGACGCAAGAAAAACGTTTGTAAATGCGGGCATGGAGAACCGCTATCTGATTCCTCTCGGCGGCAAGATGTGGGCGCTGTTCCCTTGGCTGGGAAGCTACGCATTTCTGGCGCTGGAGAGATTTCTGAAGATCCGATGCGGGAAGCGCCTCGGACTGAAGGGGCTCAATTCGTCCAGGCCTTACTATATGCAGTTTACGATGTTGGTCACGGAAGAGGAGTTCTACGAGATCACCAAGGAGGAAGCGGCGGCGGAGTTCGATCCGCTGGAGCTGGTCTATCCCGGGGAGGTCCCGGTCTTCGAGAAGTACGACGAGTTTGTGCCGGCGGAGCTGGTGAGGAAGGGATTTGCGTACGGGGTCCTCGATGTGGAGGGGATGAAGAAGAGGGTTCTGACGTGGTGAGTGTGTCAAGGGGACGTATCAAGTGACACATTTTGAGAGAGTGACAGGGGGACGTATCAGGTGACACATTTTGTTCCAAAATGTGTCACCTGATACGTCCCCCTGTCACATCTAAGCAAAATGTGTCAGTAGATACGTCCCCCTGACACATCACTCCAACAGCGCCAGCAGCTCCTCATTGCTCAGCTGCGTGATGGATTCCGACTCGCCGGCCAGAATGGCCTCGGCCAAGTCTTTTTTCATTTCCTGTAATTCTACAATTCTCTCTTCAATCGTATCCTTGAGAACAAGCTTATATACAGTGACCTGCCGGGTCTGGCCGATCCTGTGGGCGCGGTCCGTGGCCTGGTTCTGAACGGCCAGGTTCCACCAAGGGTCATAGTGGATGACCATGTCGGCGCCCGTGAGATTGAGACCGGTGCCGCCCGCCTTGAGGGAAATGAGGAACACCGGGACATCGCCTTCATTGAAGTCGTGGACCAGGGAGAGTCTCTTTTCCTTGGGCGTGGCGCCCGTGATCAGGTAATACGGGATCTTCTCTCTGTCCAGGTCGGCCATGAGAAGGTCCAGCATGGACGTGAACTGAGAGAAGAGGAGCATGCGGTGGCCGCCGTCGATGGCGGAGCGGATCAGCTCCATAACAGCACTTCTCTTGGCGCTCTCGCCCTTGTAATCCTCGAAGAGGAGCGAGGGATCGCAGCAGATCTGGCGGATTCTCGTGAGTTCCGCCAGGACTTTGATCCGGTCTTTTCCGGCTGCGGCGCCCGGCTCCGCCAGCATTCCCTTGAGCCGTACCACCTGGGCGTTGTAGACCTGCTGCTGCTTGCCCTCCAGGCGCGCGTAGCGCACTTCCTCGAGTTTGGCGGGAAGGTCTGCCAGGACATCCTGCTTGCAGCGGCGCAGGATAAAGGGCCCCGTCATCATGCGGAGCTTCGCGGCCGCCTCCTCGTCTTTCTTGCTGACGATGGGCAGCTCGAAGCGCCTCGTGAACTCGTCGAGAGTGTAGAGGAATCCAGGCATGAGGAAGTCGAAGATGCTCCAGAGCTCGCTCAGCCTGTTCTCGATGGGCGTACCCGTCAGGGCAAAGCGGTGGTCTGCCGCGATGGCCTTGACGGCCTTGGAGACAGCGGCTTTGGGGTTCTTGATATACTGCGCTTCGTCCACAATGCAGTGCTGGAAGTACTTGTCCTTGTAGAGAAGGATATCTCTTTTCAGTGTGTCGTAGGAAGTGATGCACACGTCGTAGTCCATGTAGTTTTCCAGTTTTGCCTTGCGGGACGCGAGAGTTCCGCTCAGGACCAGCGTGGAAAGGGAAGGCGCGAACCTGTTGAATTCTTCCTGCCAGTTGTAGACCAGGGAGGCGGGGCAGACGACCAGAGAAGGCCGGGAAGCCGCCGCTTCCTTGTCGGAGCTGATCACGCTGATCATCTGCAGTGTTTTGCCCAGGCCCATCTCGTCCGCGAGGATCCCGCCGAAGCCGGCCGCCTCAAGGGTCTTGAGCCACTTGAAACCATACGCCTGGTAAGGGCGAAGGGTGTCCTCGAGGGAAACAGGGATCTCGTAATCGGAGTCCCGGATACTGGCAAAATTCTTGATCAGTCCGCGGAACTGCCGGTCACGGCTTGCGGCGACAGACTCATGTTCCTCCATGAGCTTGTTGAGATAAAGCGCGCGGTACATGGGAAGGGACACGCCCTTTTCAATAGCCTCTTCGGGCGTGAGGTCGAGCCCTCCGAGCAGCTTTTCGATCTCCTCCAGACCTCCGTCCGTGCTGAGGTCCACGAAATCGCCCGAGCGCAGCCGGTGATAGCGCTTTTTGCGCCTGTAACTGCCAAGGATCTCGAGCAGCTCATCGGGCGTGTACTCCTTGGAAGTGACCGAGATGTCCATGATCCCGCTCTCCAGGGATACGCCCACGCGAACGGATGACATGGGGCGGATTTTCTGGCGCGCGAGCATAGCCGTTCCCTTGACGGTGCCCAGCTGCTCCAGATCGGAAATGCCCTTGGTCAGGAAATCATAGAGCTTTTCGCTGTTCACTTTTTTGGTATATTCCCACTTTTCGGGGTCAAAAGAGTGAAACCACTTCTCAATGCGGCTGACAACCCTCTCTTCCTGCACCGTGTCGCGGTACTGCCCGGGAGCGTTATCCCGCTCGCGGGACGCGGGGATATGAAGAACTTTCCCGTCGTAGTTCACTTGCGCCCTGCAGATGAGGCGAGGTTCGTCAAAATCGATCAGGAAGGTGAAAGAGGGCTCCGGCGGCAGATACTGCTCCTGCTCGCCGTTCAGGTTGTCCTCCAGCCGCACATAGGGATTGTCCAGGAGGGTCGGCAGAACGCGATAGTAGAATTCCTGCAGGCTCCCGCGCCCCACCCGGAAGCGGAAAAAGCCGGAGGCGTCCGCTACTTTGAGGAAGGGCACCAGCACCTTCTTTTCCTCCGGAGAGATCCGGGTCAGCCCTTTGTCGTTCAAAATATAGTTCGCGATACTTCCCTTGATCATCACGGGGATCAGCCCGGAGACTTCCACGCCGGCAAAGGCGCCTCTGGCGTCGGACAACCGGTCCGCCTTGAGGTCGATCTTCAGGTTTCTGTGGCCCACGGGAATGGTCGTCTCGGGGATGCCGTTGGTCTTGTCCTGGTACTCGCATTTTCCGCCTTCCGCGATGTCGTAGAAGCCGTCCAGAAGGCTGCCTTCCAGATCCATGGAGGAAGTGACGGAGAGTGTGCTGACTCTGTAATAATAATTTGACTTGCTTGTCAGCTGTTTGTTGACGTCCTGGATCTCGCCGACCCTTCGCGCGATGAACTGCATGAGCGGCTCGGATTCTTCGCAGAAATCCAGCTGTGAGAAGTCTATGATCTCTTTTTTGGTGAGGGCAAAATCGGTCTCGCCGTTTAAATACGCACCTGCCAGGGCGCCGGGATTGCGCAGCACATAGAGACGGGATCCTTTCCGGCCCATCTTGAAGCTCAGGGAAGCCTTGCCGTTCTCGACAATGATCCTGGGGAGGAGAGTGAGAACTCTCTCCCTGGCCGCGGGAGCATCCGACTCCTGCAGGGTCTCCTCCGCAGCTGCCGCGGAAAAGTTGTCCATGGCATTGAAAAAGGCCTGGGCAGCGTAGTCTGTCGGGTCCTGGGAGCTGCTCGATACAATGTGGTTCCAGAGCAGTTTCAGGGCATGCAGCTGGTACTCGTCAAGGGGAGCCGCGGGATCAAAAGCCGCGGGATGATGGCTGTGGGAATAGGCTTTGCGGTAATTCATGCTCTCCAGAGAGGTGATCTTATTTCCTTTCAGAACGCCGGACACATGGATCCACTCGGGCTCATCCCTGAAATTACAGGAGAAGAAGACAGAGGTCTCGTCGCGCCCGTCGGTCTCCTCAAAGGTCTCGGAATCCGGCAGAAGCGCCTCCTGCATTACTTTTGCTCTCTCGAGTGCGTAGGGCGTTGTCAGGCACTGCGCGACGGCCGTCTCCAGGTCATGGAAAACAAGCCCCTTCATGCGGGGCAGGGCGTCAAAATAGGGAGCGGCCGGGACCGGATCCGTCCCGTACTGCTTCTTCATTTCTTCCTTGCGTTTTATGACTCGCTGGCGCTCTTCCTCTTTTTTGCGCTTTTCATATTCATATATGCTCTCACGGAATGTCCAGGGGCCGTGTCTCTTTTCCCAGGCATACATCACAGCTGCCATATGGGCGCAGAAGTGGCCGTCATAGCGAGCCTCCCTGCAGGTGCAGTCGAAAACGGAATTCTTCCAGCTGTCTGTTCTGCTCATAGGTGGGTGCGATATTTTGACAAAGTTCTGGGAGCTGCCGCTGCGCACTCTGGCGCTGCAGACGTAATCGGTATAGCGAAGATCCGTGATCAGGCGCTGCATCATATCGCTGCTTCCCTTGGAGACAGTGGCGGGGTCGAAGAGCTCCCGCCAGTCCTTGGTCTCGGTGATCAGATCGTGAGGGAGCGGTTCGTCGCGGCGCATTCCCATGGCCTCGGCCATGTCCGACCCCATATTGAACAATTTGGAAAAATAGTCATTTAAGTTCATATTTCGGTGTCCTTTTCGTATAGACGGCGGCAGAGCGCGAATCGGCATCCTGTGTGCCCTGACGCTTTTTCTTCAAACCATTCTATCGTCAAGCTTATCATTAAGATTATAAATCATAACAGGAAAATTTAAATCTACCGGTAGTTCAAAAACCGACCTTCAGGGTATCTTTTCAAAATCGACCTTCAGGGTATCTTTTGCCCCGTAAGAAATGACCTCCGGGGTATATTGTGCTATACTGTAAAGCGTATATATCGATACGGATCCGGCAAACTTTATGAACAGAACTTGGGAAAAGGAGGCTTGGGAGATGGGACTGTTTTTTCGAAAAGAAGAGAACAAGGGAGGCACCGGGGCCGGGCGCTCTTTTGCCAAAACATACGACAAGGAGAAGACCAAACCGGCCATCCGCTGCAGCATCTGCACCGGGGAACAGGTGGCGGGATTTCTCAACAAGCGGTCGGGACAGTTTGAGGAGATCGCTCTGATTCGCAGCCCCAAGGATCTTGAGGTCTTTAAGCGGACGTACGGAATTACCGGAGATATAGAGAAGTTTTACTGAAGAATTCGCAGCTGTTCCGCACCCGCGTACCAAATGCCGCGCATTCGGGGCTGTGGGCGTGCGGAGCTGCTATGTAAAAAAAAAGCAATGAGTCAGGGGAACCTGGCTCTTTTCGTTAAGCGCACAAGGGAGGAGAGGTTTACATGAATATCGGAAATACTGATTTCTCGGAAGAGGCTATCCATAAAGGTTTATTGCAGAAGGGACAGGTACAGAAAGAAGTCCTGGAGAAGTTCCTGAAAATCCTTCATGTGGAGCTGGATCCCGTGGCTACGATGATCGCGGACTACCGGTGCGCGGCCCTGGAAGTGGAGACCAAATTCAAGGTGCTCAACACAAGGCTTTCCATGAAAGATGAGGCCAATCCGATCGAATCGATCAAGACAAGGATCAAGTCGCCGGACAGCATCCTGCGCAAGATGGAAAAACTGGGCCTGAAGCCGTCACTGGAGGAGGTGCAGAACAACATCTTCGACATAGCGGGCGTGCGCGTGGTCTGCTCCTTCATCGACGACATCTACACGATCGAGAAATACTTCCTCGATCAGGAGGACGTCAAGCTGATCACCCGCAAGGACTATATAGAAAATCCGAAAGAGAGCGGGTATCGGAGCCTGCACCTGATCGTTCAGACACCGATCTACACGGAAAACGGCAAAAAAGACATGTACGTGGAGGTTCAGCTTCGCACCATCGCGATGGACTTCTGGGCAAGCCTGGAGCACAAACTGCGCTATAAGAAAAATATTGATCCGGCCCTGCTCAGAGAACTTTCCGAAGAGCTTGAATCCTGTGCCGAAGAGAGCACGAAGCTGGACCGCAGGATGCTGGTTGTCAGGAAAAAGATCAAGGAAGCTTCGGAAAGCTGAGAATCGTAAATCAAAAACAAGCACTTAAAGGGGCTGTTTATGAAGATCATCATATCACCTGCCAAGAAGATGCTGGCAGATACGGATACATTTACAGGGCAGGAAATGCCGGTCTTTATGGAGGAGACGGAAAAACTCATGAAGTGGATCCAGTCGCTTCCGTACGCCGATGTCAAAAAATTGTGGGAGTGCAATGACAAAATTGCCGAAGAGAACTACCGCAGGTTCCACAACATGAACCTGAGAGGGGCGCTGACGCCGGCGATCCTGGCTTATGACGGGATCCAGTACCAGTACATGGCGCCTTCGGTCTTCGAGTACGGCGAATTCGACTATGTGCAGAGCCATCTGCGGATCCTGTCAGGATTCTACGGCGTGTTAAAGCCCATGGACGGCGTGACTCCCTACAGGCTGGAGATGCAGGCCAAGGCAGAGGTGGACGGCTGCAAGAATCTGTATGAGTTCTGGGGCGACAAGATCTACCGCGAAGTGATGGACGAGAGCCGGACGGTGATCAATCTGGCGTCCAAGGAGTACTCGAAGTGCGTAGAGAACTACCTGCAGCCGGAGGACAGGTTCATAACCTGCGTCTTCGGAGAGCTCTCTGAGGAGACCGGGAAGAAATCCGGAAAGCCCCGCGTGATCCAGAAGGGCGTCTACGCCAAGATGGCCCGGGGAGAGATGGTCCGCTTCATGGCCGTGAACGACATCCGCGAGCCGGAGCAGGTCAGGGAGTTTGACTGGAGCGGATACAGCTTCCGGGAGGACCTCTCCACGGAGACGGAGTATGTATTTGTAAAATAAGAACGAGGAATAATTACGGACGAAAAAGAGTCCCTGCGCCAGCCGGTCGAACGGCAGGTGCAGGGACTTTTTGGTCCTCTGTAAAGTGGAACGGAACGCTATTTTTTGTCTGTAAATCTGTACAGCATAGCCGGGCGGCCCACCGCCCCTTTTTCCGGTCCGCATTCCTCGATGCGGCCGGCGGCCTCGTATTCGCGCTTGATGGTGCGCCGGAAGTTGCCGATATCCAGCGGGCGGTCCAGGATCGCTTCGTGAATGAGCCGCAGTTCCGTGAGAGTGAAAGAGGAAGGGTCTTCCACAAATCCGAATGCCAAATCTGTGTAATCAAGTTTTCCCCGCATTCGAAGAACCGCTGTGCGTATGATCCTGTCGTGGTCAAAAGCCAGATCCCGCGTTGAGATCACCGTCCCGTCCGGGCCTCTGAGCAGAAAGTCCTCATCAGCCCAGGAATCACCGCTTTCGGGATTGTCGTTTACGCTCTTACCGGTCACGCCGCAGATCTCAAAGAGAGCAGCATCTTCGGCGCCGGCTCCTGCGAGATAGTGGAGCTTTCCCGAAGGGACTGTCGCGAGATAGGCAATGGAGATGACCCTGGTTCGCGGGTCTCTGCCCACTGCGGAGAACGTGTACAGCTGTTCAAGGTGGACCTGTTCTACGCCGGCCTCCTCGCGGATCCTGCGCGCGGCCGCCTCGTCCGCTGACTCATCCATGCGAAGGAAACCGCCGGGAATGGCCCATTTCCCCAGATACGGATATTCATTTCTCTTGATCAGGAGCAGGCGGAGTTTTCTGTCCGCCACAGTGAAGATCAAAATATCTACAGTCACAGAGGGGCGTTGATATTTTGACGGGTCGTAACTGCTCAGGTATTGCTGTTCGGACTGCATGTCGATCGCTTTCTTAATGTGGCTCGCGGGCGAATGCCGGATCTGTCCGGGCGGCCTGTGGGGACCGTGGACCCGGAGGGGAGCTTTCCGTCCGCAATCGATCACTCAGATGGCGGTGCGACGAACTACCTTAAAGGTGTCCCGGCGTCTGACTACCTCAAAGGTGTCCCGGTGCCGCCGACTACCTTAAAGGTGTCGCTGCAGGTCCTGCCGTCAGACAGATACAGCGTGCCGAATTGACCGGCCAGCCTGTCGGTGTCGATTCCCGCGTATTCATTCAAGTGAGTGATCATAATGGAAGGGTGGTAGTGGTTTCCGGCAGCACCGAGGCAGCGCGCGTAGTCCGCCCCGATTCGCCCGGCCAGAAGATCCACTTCCATCATACCATATCGCAGATTTCCCTGAAAACGGTTTTGGACATTTGTCATGTCGGTGGCCAGGCCCGGGAGCGCCGCGCCGAACTGATCCGCTGAGATCTCGCCATCCGCGCAGGCTTTCATGGAGCCGTCGCCATGCCGTGTCAGATAGGATCGGGTCACATAGCAGACTTCCACGTCCGCGCCCCGGAAAACGCTTTCCACAGTCTGCAGGACCTTTCCGACGCCGGTTGTAGAAGGGGTTGTAAACTCCTGTTCCTCCGCGGCATTTCCGTCCAGCAGCAGGCCCTGCGCGTTCTCAAAGAGCACGGTCTGATAGCGCCGCAGATGATCCTCGTTCCTCATGGGGCACAGAGACAGCATTGTCTCGCAGTCCTCGTCGAAGTGGAAGAGGATCCCGTCGCTGAAGAACAGGTCTTCCAGGCCGGGAACGGCTGTCGGGAGTCCGGGGGCACCTTTAGAGTGTCCGAATGCGCCTGCCGGGAGGCCGGAGGCGCCGGTCGGGCAAAATAGTCCGTGACCGCCGTCAGAATGAGCAAGCCCCAATTCCCGGAGCCGGCCGGCAAAGTAGCCGTCCCGCAACCACCGCAGCCAGGCGATCCGGTCATCCCTACTCATGGCGGCGAAAGCTCCCAGGGTGATGCCGTACCCTCTGCGATAGCGGAGGACCGTCTCCCAGATGCCGAAACCGCAGCTGTTGTGGACGCCCTGTTTCTCTTTGAGCATCTGGTTGACCAGCATATCCCAGGGGGTGGAAAAGCGGCAGAGCGGATCGGCAAATGCGGCTGTTTCGCCGCAGATTTCAAGCAGTTCTTCGTACTCACGCACAAATTCCATCGGGTTGACCATGAACTGACGGGCATAATAGGTGTCTGCCCCGCGGAAGGAAGCGGCCCCGAAGTGTTTAAAGATATGCCGGCGGCCGTCTGCCAGCTCTACGGTGTGGCCGCGCTGGGGGCCGCCGTTGGTAAGAACATTGATCGTACTGTGTCTGCGCTGCGCCTGTGCGCCGAAAAAATCCGTGGCCAGCCCCTTGCCTTCATCTCCGTAAGAAGCTCCTATGATAATTTTGATATTTTGCATGGTCATTTCTCCTTTCGGTGAAGCAGTTGTGCGGCGAAGCAGCAGGCCACTTGGGGCAGTCCACTTCGCCACACTTGTGAAGCAGTAGGTTGAACAGATACGAAATAATGGCGTCAGGCGAGCGGGACTTTTCAGGTCACCATCTCGCTGTCCCGAGTCCCCGGAAAGCGAACAGGCCCTTTCCACCTGTATGAGCCTGCGCCGGGGCCGCGTCTGCGGTAGCGGCGGCGCCGCTCCTTTCGATACACTTGATGATCGTCTCGGGGAGCTGATCCAGTTTGCTTACGAGCAGGTGATCTTTCAAAAGAGCGCCGAATGTCTTGCGGATCGCCGGGGCATACATCCGGTAGCAGTCGCCGGGATCGTCGATCGCGAGGTGATAGATCTCGAATTTTTCCCGGACCGCTTTGTAGAGCTGCCCGGTCTCCACATCTGCCTCGAGGGAGTCGCCAGTGAGCTGTGCGAGGCGCTGTCCGGGCAAGTAGGGATTGAGCGCCTCGTCGCCCATTGTGATGATGATCGCTTTTTTGCCCCTTTTGTGGCAGTCCAGGGAAGTGTGGTTCAGGCCCATATACCAGGCAGCCGTGTAGGACTCAAATCCGTTTCCGCCGCCGCCGCGCTCGAACCAGAGCTTGTCCAGATGCTCGGCAACGCGGATGTCGGACTCGAACTGGGAGATCTGGATCGGTGCCCGGTCGTAGGCCAGGTCCCCGATGCCCATGACCATGAATTCCACATCTTTAAACCGATCCAGGGCAGTCTGCATGATGCCGTTCAGGGAAGCTGCCGTCTTGAGCAGCGCGCCGCCCATGGAACCCGTGACGTCGAGCGCCAGGATCACAGGCACGGTCTGCGGATGCTCCTCGTTGTCACAGCACTCCCGCATGACCTTGAAGGGGTTCAGTTCCGGGGCCAGATTCTTTGCCCGGTACATGTCCTGCGCGCCCCGCATACGGGAAGTGTCGACGTTGCCGTCGGCGCGGACCCTTCTGCCCATTCCTGCGTTGTATCTGTTAAAATCTTCTCTTCTCCAATATCCTCCGCCCATTTTGAACTCCTTTCTTTAGTGAATAGAATACCTCTAGGGTAGTGCGGTACCCCGGCAGCGGCACACCTCTGGGGTATCTCGTCGCCTGGGGTATCTCGTCGCTGCCGGTCTCTCTTAGAAGAGATCGTCCTCGTCATCGCCGTCATCCGTTTCAGCTTCATCTTCCTGTTCGCCGTCGAAAAGCCCCCCGAAGAGATCGTCAAATCCGTCGCCTTTCATCAGCATGAGAGGGAGCAGTATTCCCATATTGCTCTGGGGTCCCATGCCGCCTTGCGGAGCGAGCGCGCCGTTTTCCGTTCCCGTTCCGTTTCCCATAAGGCTTCCCAGTATCATGAACTTCATCATCCTTGTGACGCTGCCTTTACCGCAGATGGAGGCGCCGTCTCCGAAGAGGGACACTATTTTGCCGTAGAAATAGGTGTTGCCCATGAAGACATGCCGCTCGGGAAGAATGGTCTCCACGACGGAAGTCTCATAATTGATCACTTCGATGTTGCCGGCGGAAACCTTTCTGACGCAGGCGGGGCGGCCGCCGTTTAAGATGATGTCGCCCGGCTTTACTTTGACGGTCGGGATCACAAAGAACATCCCGTCCCCGAAGCTGAAGACCAGATTGTCGCAGTTGCGGAGCTTTCCGGTCTTTACGTTGTAGCTTCGATATCCCGCGGAAGTCTTTACCGCGATCCCGCAGGGGGAGAGCATGCACATACCGCTCTGAACCTTCATGAACATTTCGCCGAAAATATTATTCATATTTTGCCTCCTCCTTTTTTTGAAACTGCTTAATAGTCATAATGACTATAATTACAGTAGCACAAGGATACAGGCACGTCAATGCCAAAATAGTCAAAAAGACTAAAAATATTCAAAAGCCAGTGTTAACAAAAAATTAATAATGTACTCTTTTTACTTGAGCTATAATAATTAAAGGAGCTGTCCATGATTGGCTCTGAAATAACACCAAGAACAGGAGGTATTTGAGTATGGCAGTTAATCGTTTTGTATTGAATGGCATGTCCTTCCACGGTCACGGTGCGATCAATGAGATCCCCGGAATCGTTGCGTCCAAGGGATTCAAGAAAGCTTTTGTCGCATCTGATCCGGACCTGGTAAAATTCGGCGTTACCGCAAAGGTCACAGATCTTCTGGCGGCAAACGGAATTGACTTTGTTGTCTATTCCAACATCAAGCCCAATCCCACAATCCAGAACGTTCAGGAAGGCGTTGACGCTTATAAGGCTTCCGGCGCTGACTTCATGATCACCATCGGCGGCGGTTCTTCCATGGACACCGGCAAGGGCATCGGCATCATCGTCAACAACCCTGAGTTCTATGATGTTCGTTCTCTTGAGGGCGTAGCTCCCACCAAGAAGCGCACCGTATTCACCATTGCCGTTCCCACAACAGGCGGCACAGGCGCTGAGTCCACCATCAACTACGTCATCACAGACGTAGAGAAGAAGAGAAAGTTCGTCTGCGTAGACCCTAACGACATCCCCGATGTAGCAGTCGTAGATCCCGATATGATGGCTTCCATGCCTAAGGGCCTCACAGCTTCCACCGGTATGGACGCTCTGACCCACGCAATCGAAGGCTACACGACCAAGGGCGCTTGGGAGCTGTCCGACTGTCTCGACCTCGAGGCAATCAAGCTGATCGCGAAGAACCTTCGCAAGGCTGTTCAGAATGATCCCGACGGACGCGAGGGAATGGCTCTTGCACAGTATGTGACCGCTATGGCTTATTCCAACGTAGGCCTCGGAATCGCACACTCCATGGCTCACACTCTGGGTGCTGTCTATGACACACCTCACGGCGTAGCCTGCGCTATGATGCTTCCCATCGTTATGGAATTCAACAAGGATTTCACAGGCGAGAAGTACAAAGCCATCGCAGAGGCTTTCGATATCGACACAACCGGCATGGATCAGGAGACCTACAGAAAGGCTGCGATCGACGCAGTTCAGCAGCTGTCTGTTGACGTAGGAATCCCCACCAAGCTCGAGAAGCTCAGAGAAGAGGATCTTCCTTTCCTGTGCGAGTCTGCTGCCGCTGACGCATGCGCACCCGGCAACCCCAGAGAAGCTACTCTGGCAGACTATGAGGCTATGTTCCGCAAGCTGATGTAATTGCTGGAAATTTGATTGGCTAATAATGAAGGCGGGTGATACCTGCCTGTACGGGCGCCTTCCGCTTATGCGGGCGGGCGCCTGTTTTTGTGGGGGCGGGGGCTATTTTGCATGCGCGGGGAGCTTGTTTTCGTGTGCGCGGACATCTGCTCTGCATACATGGGCGGAAGTCATAGAAGGAGTGCCTTGAGAAGGAGAATAAGCTGATGTAGAATAGAGGAAATTGATATTTTGACTGATTATTTGGGAGGAGTACTCGATGAAAATCGGATTTGGAAGTGATCATGCTGCTATTGAGCTTAAGAAGTGCCTGTTTGATCATCTAAAAGAAAAAGGGTATGAGTGTGTGGATTTCGGAGCCTACAGCCCGGAAGAGAAGATGGATTATCCCATTGCCGGCAGAAAAGTTGCGGAGGCGATCCGCCGCGGTGAGATTGACAAGGGAGTCCTGGTCTGCGGAACAGGTGTTGGAATTTCTCTGGCAGCTAACAAGGTGCCCGGAATTCGCGCGGGCGTCTGTTCGGATTGCTATACTGCCAAGATGGTCAAGGAGCACAACCACTGCCAGATCATCGCGATGGGGCAGCGCGTCGTAGGAAACGAGCTTGGAAAGATGATTGTGGATTGCTTTTTTGACGCGGAAGAACTCGGCGGGCGCCATGCGAATCGCGTGGACATGATCACGCAGATCGAGAGAGACTACGGGTATGCGGATGCGCCGGTGAAGTGAGCGGAAGAGAAAAACCCGTCATCAGGATCCCTGATGACGGGTTTCATTCGTGCGCCTCCAGGGACTCGAACCCTGGACACCCTGATTAAGAGTCAGGTGCTCTACCAGCTGAGCTAGAAGCGCATATTTGATTTGCTCCTGTATTTGTGAAGCGAATGTTATTATAGTGCTTTATGAATAGAAATGCAAGCACTAATTTTAAAAAAAGTCATTACAAAATTTACTTGCATCAACGAGCCCGATATGGTAAAGTAAGTCTTGCTTCGAACAAAGCATATGGCTCGTTGGTCAAGGGGTCAAGACGCCGCCCTCTCACGGCGGAATCATGGGTTCGATTCCCGTACGAGCTACGAATAGACTGTCAGAGAAATCTGACAGTTTTTTTTTGCCCAAGCTGATGGTATCATTGTATAGACAGTAAGGACTTCTGATCCCAAGGGAGGTATATATGGACAGTATCGTGATCGGCATCGCCGGCGGAACCGGATCCGGAAAATCGACATTTACGAACAGACTCAAGGAAGCATTCGGTGATCGTGTATCAGTGATCTATTACGACAATTATTACAAGTCACACGATGACATCCCCCTTGAGGAGAGAAAACTGATCAACTATGACCATCCGGATTCTTTTGAGACGGATCTTCTGGTCGAGCATCTGCAGAAGCTCAAAAATGGCGAGTCGATCGAATGTCCGGTGTACGATTATACGGTCCACAACAGGACCGATAAGACGATCCGGATCAATCCCGCTGAGGTCATTATCGTCGAGGGAATCCTGGTGCTTTACGATCCGCGCCTGAAGGACCTGATGAATATCAAGATTTATGTGGACGCGGACGCCGACGAGCGAATCCTTCGAAGAGTGATCCGCGATGTGAAGGAACGCGGCAGAGATGTGGAAGGAATCGCCCAGCAGTATCTGACGACGGTCAAGCCGATGCACTATATTTTTGTGGAGCCGACGAAATACAGCGCGGACCTGGTCATCAACAGCGGACTCAATGACGTCGCCTTTGACGTGATCAAGGTGAAGATCGATACGCTCCTGAAGGACCAGAAGACTGAGCAGTAAAATAGATTCGGACACATTTTTGTAAATATATTCGGAAACGGTGGGAAAATGATCACTACTTTTACCGGCCCTATGCACAGCGGCAAGAGCGAAACAATGATCAGGTATTACAACAAGATCTACAATAAGGACAGCATTCTTGTCTTTAAGCCCAAGGTGGATACCAGGGACGAAGGTATCATCAGGAGCAAGGGCAGCAGCAAGTACATTGACGCGATCTGCATCCAGGAGCTCGGTGAGATCACAAATTATGTGACGGAGGACATCACGAACATCTTTATCGATGAGATCCAGTTCATGAAGGGCAGTGTCAAAACATTGCTCAGCCTCTCGATCATGGATGACATCGACATTTACTGCGCGGGCCTGAATATGACGTCGGAGCAGGAGCCCTTCGGGATCATGCCGCAGGTGCTGGCTGTGAGCGACAAGGTCATCAATACCTACTCGTCCTGCAATGTGTGCGGAAGAAAAGCGATCTACACCTATTACGACGGAAACAAAGACAGTGACGTCCTGGTCGGCGACGAAGGCTACAAGTCCCTCTGCAGGAGGTGCCTGCGAAGGATCCTGGTCAAAAAAGGCGATAACAGACTGACGAATCTGCATTAAAACGACCGGGACATGCCGGCCGGCTCAAGTAGAAGCAAATTTGCTAAGCAATGAGCATAGAAATGAGAATAGAAAGGAACAGAAACTGATGAACGAGACACAGAGACAGATTATCCTCACAGGTGACCGCCCCACGGGACGTCTTCACCTCGGCCACTATGTCGGCTCCCTGAAGCGCCGCGTGGAACTTCAGAACTCCGGCAAATTTGATGAGATCAATATTTTGATCGCCGATGACCAGGCGCTGACGGACAACGCCGACAACCCCGGCAAGATCAGGGACAACATCATCAATGTCGTGCTGGATTATCTGTCCGTGGGACTTGATCCCGCGAAGACCACGATCTGTGTACAGTCGGCTCTGCCGGCGCTGCACGCGCTCACTTTCTATTATATGAACCTGGTCACGACGGCGCGCCTGTCCCGCAACCCTACCGTCAAGGCGGAGATGCAGATGCGCGGGTTTGCCGATGAAGGACTTCCGGCGGGATTCTTCACCTATCCCGTGTCCCAGGCGGCGGACATCACGGCTTTTGACGCGACGGTCGTGCCGGTCGGAGAGGACCAGCTGCCGATGATCGAGCAGACCAGGGAGATCGTGCAGAAGTTCAACAATACTTATGGCGAGACGCTGGTCATGCCCAGAGCCATGATCCCCGAGAATGAGACGCAGCGCCGTCTTCCCGGCGTGGACGGAAAGGCCAAGATGAGCAAATCACTCGGAAACTGCATCTACCTCAGTGACAGCTCCAAGACGGTCAAAAAACAGGTCAACGGAAAGATGTTCACAGACCCCACGCACCTTCGGATCGAAGATCCCGGCCACACGGAAGGAAACGTCGTGTTCACGTACCTGGATGCTCTCTGCACGGATGCACACTTTGCGGAGTACCTGCCCGAGTACGCGAATCTCGAGGAGATGAAGGAACACTATCGCAGAGGTGGACTCGGCGACGGCGTCTGCAAGAAATTTCTGATCAATGTCCTCGAAGAAGAGCTCAGCCCCATCCGCGCGGAGCGCGCCAAGTGGGAGGCGGACATCGACGCGGTCTATGACATCCTTTTGGAAGGCACCCGCAGGGCCCAGGAGACGACGAACCGCACACTCGAGCGCGTCAGAAAAGCGATGAGGATCGACTATTTTGAAGACCGCAGAATCGTGAAAGAGTGGGAGGCACTTCTCAAAGAAGCCCAGCCCAGAGGCGGAAGACGCTGAGATGCGGGAAGGGGAGTATAGGAAATCCTCAGCGGGATTTGCGCAAGAACAGAGATAAATGACAAATTGACAGAGTGAGAACGGACTTTCATTGACGGAAGTCCGTTTTTACTTTTGTAAGAGGCATTTTTGACGACAAATAAGCGATATACTCCTTTTAAAGAAGTTGCCAAGTCGTGTATAATAAGCATGATAGCTTACAGTATACATGCGTGCGGGCGGACAGCGGCAGAGCAGGTAAAAGTGCATGCGGCGCGGCGACCCGCGAGCGAATCCGGATCAGATCCCGGGATAGAATACTATTAAATGCGTTTTATAAGGAGAGAAAGGAAATGGCCGAGAAAAAAGCAGCTGCAAAGGCAGCTCAGGAGCAGGTGGTGAAGGAAGTCAAGGAAGCGGCCGGCGCCGCAGAAGCCGAGGTTCCCAAAGCAGTCAAGAAGACCACCAGGACCAGGAAGACTACAGCGAAAGCAGATGCAGCCGAGAAGCCGGCAAAGAAGACAACCGCCAAAAAAGCGACTGCGAAAAAAGCCGCTGAGAAAGCTGCTGCGGAGAAAGCTCCTGCTAAAAAGACTACGAGGACCAGAAAGACCGCGGCTAAGAAAGCCGAGGCTCCTGCAGCGAATGTTGAGAACCCTGTAGTAACAAAGATCAAAGAAGGCGCAGCGCCGATCATTGAGAAGGTCAAAGAAGATGTGAAGACAGAAGCCGAGGCACTTAAGGCGGACGCTGTTAAGACAAAAGCGGAAGTGAAAGCGGACGCTAAGGCAGTCGCAGAGAAGATCAAATCCGACGCGGCGGCAGTAGAAGCAGTCACCACAGAAGTCAAGGCAGCAGAGCCTGAGCTCGAAGCCGTCAAAGAAGCTCCTGTGGCAGAGGCCAAAGAAGAGGCTCCCGCAGCAGAGGCCAAAGAAGAGGCTCCCGCAGCGGAGGTCAAAGAAGAGGCTCCCACAGCAGAGGAAGCTCCTGTTGCAGAAGAAGTAAAGGAAGAGGCCCCTGCGGAAGAGGCAGCTCCCGCTGAGCCCGAACTGCCCCAGCCCAGAAGAAGCATCGCCTTCATCGGTTCCGAGTGCTATCCTTTCGTCAAGACCGGCGGACTCGGCGACGTCATGTACGCGCTTCCCAAGGCTCTGATCAAGCAGAACTGCGACGTCAAGGTCATTCTTCCCAGATATAAATGCATCCCTCAGAAGTACCAGGAGAAGATGGTCTACCGCGGTGCTTTCCACATGGATCTGTGCGCCGACGGACGCACCTACTATGTAGGCATTATGGAATATGTGTGGGACGGCGTTGTCTATGATTTCATCGACAATGAAGAGTTCTTCAGCGAAGGCAAGCCTTATACCAACCTTGTCGACGATATTCCGAAGTATTGCTATTTTGGCAAGGCTGCGCTGGCGGCACTCAACTATATGGACTGGATCCCGGATGTGATCCACTGCCACGACTGGCAGGCGGGCCTCGTGCCGATCTATCTGCGCACCATGTTCGACAATACGCCGATCGCGCGCTCCAAGGTCATGATCACGATCCACAACCTCAGATTCCAGGGAATCTACAACATTCCCACCATCAAGTACTGGTCCGGCCTTCCGGATTATGTCTTCAACAAGGATGTGCTCAAGCAGGGCTATGACGACGCCAACATGTTCAAGGGCGGCCTGGCATATGCCAACGTGATCACCACGGTCAGCGGAACCTACGCACAGGAGATCCAGACTCCTTTCTACGGCGAGAACCTGGATGCGCACCTTCGCTATCACTCCGGCAAGCTCCACGGCATTGTCAACGGCATCGACTACGATATGTGGAATCCCGCCGAGGACAAGCTCCTCGAAGCTCCTTACAGCGTAGAGGACGTCATCGCGAAGAAGAAAGCCAACAAGACCGCTCTGCAGGAAGAGCTGGGTCTTGAGAAGGACGAGGGCAAGTTCGTCATCGGCCTGATCTCCCGTCTGACCAACCAGAAGGGCCTTGACCTGGTCAACGCGATCATTCCGGACCTGATCGACGGAAATACGCAGATTGTAGTTCTGGGTACCGGCGACGCCGTTTACGAGGATTCCTTCCGCTACTACGAGAACGCTTACAAGGGAAGTGTCTGCTCCAACATCATGTACGATGAGGGAAGAGCGCACAAGATCTATGCGGGCTGCGACGCTCTGCTGGTTCCTTCCCAGTTCGAGCCCTGCGGACTGACACAGCTGATTGCCATGCACTACGGCACAGTGCCGATCGTCCGCGAGACCGGCGGCCTCAAGGATACGGTCGATCCTTACAACAAGTACACAGGCGAAGGCAACGGCTTCACATTCGACAGATATGAGTCCGGACTTCTTCTGGATGCCTGCAACAGAGCAAAGACCCTGTACTTCGAGAACCGCGAAGGCTGGGATACCATGGTACAGCGCGACATGAACAAGGACGTCTCCTGGGAGGCTTCCGCGAAGCAGTACCGCGATCTGTATGTGCAGATGACACAGTAAGACGCGTCAGCTCGGATTTTAGAACAACAACAGAAAACCTGCCTCACCGAAGGGATTTCGGTGAGCAGGTTTTTTGTTATTATACAGCACCCCGGGAAAAAGATCAAAATAAGGGCCGGGGAGCTCGCTCACCGGAACATTTTTGATCTTTTTTCCGGGGCGGACAAGGCGCGGAGCGCCTCTGGACGCCCACAGTCCCGAATGCAAAGCATTTGGGACTGTGGGTGCTGAGTAATTATATTTTTTACCTGGGCGGAGGCGGAACTCACTCCCAGAATTCCTTGTTTCCGGTCTTGGGGCCCAGCGCCGAGCGCAGCTCCATCATGGCCGTGTAGTTGGGAAGGAGGAAAGTAGTGCACTTTTCCTGTTCGAGCTCATCGACGAGCTTCGTATAGTCCGTCACGAGCTCCATGCGGCTCTCATCGGCGCCCGCCCTCACAAGGCGGTCGTAGAGGTCCTGCGCCTTATCGCCGCAGACGTAGAGCTTTCGCAGATAAGGATCTGTGCAGAGTTTCTCGTAGTCCGTGTTCTCGATCCAGGATATATCGTGGCCGTCGCCGGTCCTGTTGTTGAGGCAGAGAACGGCGTTGAAATCATCCTTAAAACTGGTCACATAGGTGAACGCCTGATTGCAGCCCGCCGGGTTCTTGACGAGGATCATCTGCAAAACGCTGTCGCCGAGGTGGAAGGTTTCCATGCGCCCGAAAGCGGACTGCACATTGGAGAGCGCCTGAATGGCCTCCGAGACGGGAAGGTCGAGGGCTTTATAGGCGGCGATACATGCGGCGGCATTGTAGACGTTGTAGACGGCGGGGAGGGAGACGTAGACTTCCTCTGTATTTTGGCCCATCTGCACGTGGAATGTGCTGCCGTTTGTATCCGTGCTGTCTATAGAGGTGACCGCGACGTCGGGAGCGATGCGGCTGTACCCGCACTTTGGGCAGCGGAATCCGCCGAGGTGGGCGTAAATGTGGTAGTCATATTCGTAATCGCCGCCGCACTTGGGGCACTTGCCGGCGTCTGTCAGATCCACGTCGCCCTGCACGCCGACGCTGCTCTCAAGGCCGTAGCGGATCACTTTATTGGGATTTCCGAGTGAGAGCGAAGAGGACTGCGTGTCGTCGGCGTTGAGGACCAGCACGGAGCCGGGGCTGAGCTTTACGCCTTTTCCAATCTCTGTCAGTGTGTTTTCGACGCTGCCGAAGCGGTCCGCCTGATCGCCGAACAGGTTGGTCACGACGATGGCCTTGGGATGGATCAGGGGAACGACCTGCTTGAGGGCGGCTTCGTCGACCTCAAGAACGGCGTAGTGATTGCGCGGCCTTCCCAGCCAGTCGGTGTCGCACAGAAGGTCGGAGGTGATGCCGTGCAGGAGGTTTGCCCCCGACTTGTCGCGGTGGCAGTCATAGCCGTTCTCGGAGAGGGCGTGCTCGATCATATTGCAGGTGGTGGTCTTTCCGTTGGTGCCCGTCACGACAACGATCTCCATATCTTCAGCCGGAACAGAGAGTATGTTCCGGGAGATCTTCATGGCAATGGTTCCGGGGAGGGCGGTGCCTCCGCGGCCGGTCTTTCTGAGGACCGCGCGGGTCAGTTTGCAGGATGCTATGGAAAGCATGGCTTGGAGTTTATTAGGTTTTTTCATTTCTTTTCCCTTTTTCCTACCGCCGATTTACGGCGGGATGAGCAGTGATCTATTTCCTTCAGCGCCGCGCTGCAGATGCCGGGCATCTGCGGGGAGCTGACTGTTTACAGTAACTATTGTGCATTTTAGCACTAGTTGCGGAAGTTTGGAACGGAATGTTTTTGCAAGAATGCATATATCTTTGTATCTGTCCACAGGTTATACTTTGATGATTGAAGCAAAAAGCGCATAAATATAACAATTCTATAAGGTTTGCACCAAAGCATGAAAAATGCCGTGAAAAATAGTATAATTATATAACTATGCATGATCCATGGTCACATCGCTTGTTTACTGCATTGTTTGCATACATAGGAACCGAAAGGAGAGTTGCCGATGGCACTGCTCGATCAAATAAATGGACCTAATGATATAAAGAAACTGCCGCAGAATGAGCTGGACGCTCTGGCGGAAGAGATAAGACGTTTTCTGGTCCGAAATGTCAGCATGACAGGAGGACACCTCGCCAGCAACCTGGGAGTCGTGGAGCTCACGATGGCGCTGCACCTGGCGCTTGATCTTCCCAAGGACAAGATCGTATGGGATGTGGGACACCAGTCCTACACGCACAAGATCCTGACGGGGCGAAAAGACAAGTTTATGACGCTGCGCCAGTACGGAGGTATCAGCGGATTTCCCAAGCGCTCGGAGAGCGATTGCGATGTCTATGACTCGGGGCACAGCTCGACGTCGATCAGTGCCGCTCTGGGCATGGCCCGCGCCAGAGACCTTCTGGGAGAGAAGAGGACCATTGTCGCCGTGATCGGGGACGGCGCCCTGACGGGAGGAGTGGCCTACGAGGCGCTCAATGACGCCTCCCAGCTCGGTTCCAACCTGATCATTATATTAAATGATAACAATATGTCCATTTCACCGAACGTGGGAGGGCTGTCCAGCTACCTGAGCGAGATCCGCACATCGGACGGCTATATCCAGCTGAGGGATAAGATCCACGATTCGCTGAGCGACGCCGTTCCGGGCGTCGTCAAAGGCATAAGCCGCGCTAAGCAGTCGCTCAAGTCACTGATGGTCCCGGGCATGTTCTTTGAGGAGATGGGAATCACTTATCTGGGACCCATCGACGGACACAATATCAAGAATATCGCGAAATCCATCGAGGACGCAAAGCGTGTCAACAAGACCGTCCTGATCCATGTCTGCACCAAGAAAGGAAAAGGATACCTGCCCGCGGAGAGAAAACCCGCTCAGTTTCACGGGACGCCGCCCTTTGTTGTCAAAACAGGGCAGCCCGCAAAGGCTGTAAAGGCGGAGTCTTATACGGATGTTTTCTCCACCGAGGTGCTCAAGATTGCGGAAGCCGATCCCGCGATGGTCGCCATCACGGCAGCCATGGAGGACGGCGTAGGCCTTCGCTCCTTCCACATAAGGCACCCCAGGCGATTTTTTGACGTGGGGATCGCGGAGCAGCACGCGGTATCGTTCGCGGCAGGACTCGCCGCCGGCGGTCTCAAGCCGATCTTCGCCGTCTATTCGACCTTCCTGCAGCGCGCTTACGACGAGATCGTGGAGGACGTATGTCTCCAGAAGCTGCCGGTCGTGTTTGCCGTGGACCGGGCGGGCCTCGTGGGCGCAGACGGGGAGACCCACCAGGGAATCTTCGATCTGTCCTATTTCTCGTCCATGCCGGGCATGACGGTCATGGCGCCCAAGAACGGGCAGGAACTGCGGGACATGCTCCGGTTTGCCATGGAGCTGGGAAGCCCCGCGGCCATCCGCTATCCGCGCGGCGCGGCCTATACGGGCCTTGGCGAGTTCCGGGCTCCGATTGAGGCCGGAAAAGCGGAGATGCTCTATGATGAGGGAGGAATCCTGCTTCTCGCAGTCGGAAATATGGTCAAGACGGCCCTCAAGGTCAGAGATGCGCTGAAAGAACTGGGGCTGAAATGTTCGATCGCCAACGCGCGATTTGTGGCGCCCATGGACACGGAACTGCTGCGGGAAGCGGCAGGAAAGTACTCCATGATCGTCACCATGGAGGAAAATGTGTACAGCGGCGGATTTGGAGAGCATGTCGCTGCTTGGTACGCGAGGCAGGGACTGAACGTGTCCCTTGTGCAGATCGCTATTCCGGATATGTTTGTGACGCACGGTTCTCCCGCGCAGCTTAGCAGGCTGACGGGGATCGATGCGGAGTCGGTTGTCGCTAAGATTTTGGATGTGTCAGGGGGACGTATCAACTGACACAATTTTGAGTGACAAAAGGGGACGCATCAGTGAGTGACAGGGGGACGTATCAACTGACACATTTTAAATAAAATGTGTCAGTTGATACGTCCCCCTGTCACATCAGCTGATGCGTCTCTTTGTCACATCACCACTTCGCGAGCAGCTCGTCCACTTCCTTCTCCGTCTCGAAGACCTCATCGATGGTAGGGTTCTCTATGAAACGACAGTTCTCCATGCAGTGCTGGATCATCTGCGTGATCTCCTGGTACCGAATCTTGCCGCGCAGGAACGCCTGAACAGCGAGTTCATCGGCCGCATTGAAGACGGTGGGCAGGTTTCCACCTTTGCCGATGGCCTTGTAGGCCAGCGCGAGCGCGGGGAATGTCTCCATATCGGGCTTCTCGAAAGTCATCTGTCCCAGCTTGTAGAAATCCATTTTCTCTCCGCCCATGGGCCTGCGCTCCGGGTAGTAGAGGGCGTACTGGATCGGAAGGCGCATGTCCGGAACGCCGAGCTCCGCGATGATCGCGCCGTCCTCGTATTCCACCATGGAGTGGATGACGCTCTGCGGATGGACGAGGACCTGGATCTGAGAGGGATCCACGTCGAAGAGCCATTTGGCCTCGATGACCTCAAGTCCCTTGTTTACGAGCGTGGAGGAGTCGATCGTGATCTTCTGGCCCATTGCCCAGGTGGGGTGGCGAAGCGCGTCCTGCGGGGTCACGTTCTCCAGGTCTTTCGCTTTTTTGCCGCGGAAGGGTCCGCCGGAAGCGGTGAGCCAGATTTTGGCGATCTTGTTGCCTTTCTCCCCGTTCAGGGACTGGAAGATCGCGCTGTGTTCGCTGTCAACGGGGAGGATCGGAACGCCCTTCTCGGCGGCCAGAGGCATGATGATGTGACCCGCCGTGACCAAGGTCTCTTTGTTTGCCAGGGCGATCTTCTTGCCGGATTCGATGGCGGCGACGGTAGGGCGCACGCCCACCATGCCCATGATGGCGGTGACAAAATAGTCATAGCCCTCCATGGAAGCCACTTCCAGAATGCCGTCCATTCCCGACAGGACTTTGACGTCCAGGTCCTTTACTCGGGTCCGAAGATCCTTGGCTGCGTCTTCGTCATACATCACTGCGACGCGGGGACGGAACTCGCGGATCTGCGACTCGATCAGATCGACGCTCTTATTGGCGCACAGCGCCGTTACTTCGATATCTTTCTGTTCTCTTGCTACGTCCAGGGTCTGCTTACCGATGGAACCGGTGGACCCCAGTATCGCTATTTTTTTCATACATTATGCCTTTCTTAATACGATGATGTCTGAACCAACTGAAAATAAAATTTCCGGGATATAAATTACATGCGGATGCCCGTGTCGCCTCCGACGTCGGCGGGCGTATCGTCTTCGGGCCTGTCCTTCCAGACATCGGTATTGGTGAGCCCTATATTGGACTCGTGGAAGACGGGATCCAGCCCGCGGGCCATCTGGGACTCGTAGTCGTCCAGGGCCTTGAACGCGATTTTCCCAAGAAGGAGAATGGCGACGATATTGACCACCGCCTCCAGTCCCATGGTGATGTCGGCGAGGCTCCAGGCCACATCGAGGCTGTTTCCGGCGCCGATGAAGACCATGATGGCGGCGGCAACGCGGAAGACGGCCATCACGACAGGGTTCTTCGTGATGAACAGGATATTGGCCTCCGCGTAGAAGTAGTTGCCGATGATGGATGTAAAAGCAAACAGGCAGACGATCACGGTGACAAAATGAATGCCGACGGGACCGATGACCTTGGCCACACACTGCTGCAACAGCGGGATTCCGGAGTAGCCGCTCTCCGCCCAGTCGCCGGTCAGAAGGATCAGGAAAACGGTGGTGGAGCAGATCAGCAGCGTGTCGATGTAGACGGAGATGATCTGGGCCAGGCCCTGCTTGGCCGGGTGGGAGACTGTCGCGGAGGCACTGGCGTTGGGAGCGGACCCCATACCTGCTTCATTGGAGAAGAGTCCGCGCTTAATGCCGAGCACCATACAGGATCCGGTAAAACCGCCGAAAATAGAGCGGAAGTTGAAGGCGTCCTTCATGATGATCGCGAGAACGCCGGGAAGCCGTGTGATATTGGTCACGATGACGAACAGACCGACCGCGATGTAGAGACCGGCCATGACGGGGACCAGCACGGACGAGATCTTTCCGATGACGTCGCCCGAGAAGAAGATAAAGAGCGCCGCGATCGCCAGGATCAGGCCGATGGCGGTGGGCAGGATACTGCTCTCGATATCGGGCGTGTAGACGGAAAAGGCCGATACGATGTTGTAGGCCTGCAGGCCGTTGAAGCCGAAGGCGAAGGTCGCGATCAGGGAAATGGCAAAGACAACGCCGAGCCATCTCGCGTTCAGCGCCCGCTCAATATAGTAAGCGGGGCCGCCCTTGAAGGAGTCACCCTCTTTTTTTTTGTAGATCTGCGCCAGAGTACTCTCGACAAAGGCGGACGCCGAACCGAGGACGGCCATCAGCCACATCCAGAAAGCGGCGCCGGGCCCGCCGGTGATGATCGCGGTCGCAACGCCGGCCATGTTGCCGGTACCGACGCGGGAGGCGGTGGCGATCATAAGAGCCTGGAAAGAAGACACACCTTTGTCGCCTTCCTTTTTCTCCATCATGCACTGCAGCGCATCTTTAAAGCGGCGGACCTGGACAAATCTCGTCCGGACCGTGAAATAAATGCCGCTGCCTGCCAAAAGATAGATCAGAAGCCAGGTGTACAGCACGTCATCAATTTGCGTGAGGATGCTTTCTAAACTCATATGAAGGTCCTCCTATTGTATACAATTGATTCACTTCTCTATACTACCATATGTCAAACAGATTTAACAACAAGGCATTTCCCGCGGCAGGTAGTGTATAATGAAAAAGTCGGCAGCGTCGGCGCTCAGGCGGATTCGCCGGAGAACAGAGAGGATGGAGGAGACAGAGGAATGAAAACAGAAGTCCTGTGTATCGGACAGGCCGTTGTGGACTGTATCACGAGAGGCGTGGAAGAAGATCCCTTCGGAAGGGGAAAAACGCGCGCGCAGAGTATCACGCTTAACCTCGGCGGCGACGCGGTAAACGAGTCCTTCGTGCTCGCCTCCCTCGGGCATCGCGCCGGACTTATGTGCGCCGTGGGAGATGACTTGGCGGGCCGTTTTGTGATGAACGAAGCTTCGCGCAGAGGACTTGACGTCTCCGGAGTGACAATGGTTCCCGGACTCGTGACGCCGGTGGCCAACATGTTCGTCAAATTGGACGGCAGCCGGAGCTCTGTGACCAGCGCCGCCTCCATGCTGCCCGGCTATGAGCCACGCGCCGATTTCATCCGCAGCTGTGCCCGCGAAGGTGCGCGCATTGTATCTTTTGCCAGCTTATTCCGGGCACCGCTGGATCAGGCCCCTGTCGTGTGCGAACTGGTCCGGGCTGCCCATGAGAGCGGGGCGGTCGTCTGCGCGGACACCAAAATACCGACCTTCCGGAAGATGGACCTGAAGGAACTGGAGCCGGTACTGCCCATGATCGACTATATTTTCCCAAATGATAAGGAGGCGGCGTTCCTCACAGGGATGGACAGTGGAAGAGATCTGACGGAAGAAGACTTTCGCGAGATGGCGGAAGCGCTTCTGGCCAAGGGAATCGGCCATGTGGTCATAAAGACAGGGGAGAAAGGCTGCTATGCGGCTTCGCGGGACGGATACTTCACAGTTTCTGCCCTCAAGGTCCCTGTCGTAGACACCACAGGCGCCGGCGACAACCTGGTCGCGGGATTCATGGACGCGCTGCTCGCAGGCCGTAGTTTCAGGGAGTGCTGTGAGGCCGGGATCCGGACCGCGGCAGAGAGCGTGCAGCATCTGGGAGCTACATCGAACTGAAGAAAATGTTTACAGCCCCGCGAGGGTGGATAAAGATCCGTCTCGCGGGGCTGCAGTATTTAATCCTTATTACTTCAGGGGCCGCCTCTGCAGGCGGCGCGGGCGTCCTGATCCGGACGGCAATCCCGCCGGTCAGATCCCCAGCTCAAACTTGAGCTGCGGCTTCATGGGATTGTAGTCGATCATTTCGAAATCATCGATGGTGAAGTCCTCGAACCGGCATCCCTTTTCCTTGTGGAGAACGAGCTGCGGCTTCTGCGCGTCATCCGCCATCGCCTCGGCGCGCCGCAGCATCTCCTGCGTGTTGTCCATGTGGCGGTCGTAGATTTGCTCGTTGGCGACGAAATGTGTGAAGACGCCGGGCTCATAGCCGGTGACTTTCGCGATCATCATGAGCAGCGCGGCGTACTGGATCTCATTGATCCCGCCGGCACCGGAGGCAGTCAGCATATCGCCGCTTCGCTGGATCATGCTCATGTCCAGGAAGTCTCCGCGCACATTCCACATAGTGAGGAAAGCGCAGGGCGCAAGCCCCTTGGTCTCATGAAGATCGGCCTCCTGCCAGAGGGAGACCACTTTTCTTCTGCCGTAAGGGTCCTTTTTGATGTCTTCGATGAGATTGTGGATCAGATCGTAGCGCTTGACTGTCGCGCCGTATCGCTGGCCGATCGTGCCGTCCCCGATATCCCAGGGATCCCACCACGTGACGCCCAGGTCTCTCATCTCGGAGAGGACATTCGTCGGGTGCTGGTAGATCGTGAAGATCTCACGGATCCCGGTCTTCCAGGCCTGGCGCCGCAGCGTGCAGATGGGAAATTCCCCTTTGCTGAGGTCGTATTTGCGCATCACATGGTTGACGCTGATGGTGTAGGCCGGCGTTCCGTCCTCATATCTGGGCCGGGGATTCACATCCTTATACCCGTTTGCCAAAATATTGTGAATATCGTCGACGAGATATCTGTCTGCCTTGGTCATGGAAATCTGTTCCTTTCTCCGAAAAAGAAATCTTTTAAATAAAAGCGCGGGTCCGCAATAGAAGCGCAAGGGCGATTTTTTCTGCTGC
>Ga0256404_1003241_pt1 | contig 33697 bp, 23 predicted proteins | sample RumenRJG_01DNA_FD_185990 | JGI IMG/M metagenome (GOLD analysis project Ga0256404, IMG submission 185990) | Bovine rumen microbial communities from Lethbridge, Alberta, Canada - RJG_01 | ecosystem: Host-associated > Mammals > Digestive system > Stomach > Rumen | place: Canada: Alberta | collected... | reverse complement strand
AGTTAATTGATTCATCCAACTCCTCCTTTGCTAAAAACTCTTAAGAGTCTTAAGACACTTAAGGTTATTTAGAATTATCTCATGAACGAATTGGATTTTCTATCCACCTTCTTATTTGACGCTTACTTTTATTCCCATTCTGAATTACATAGCTCTAAAACTCTACAGGGTCGGCAGATAAGGATACTTCAGTTTTATTCCCATTCTGAATTACATAGCTCTAAAACGAGATAACAGAGGAACCAGATTTTTTACTAGTTTTATTCCCATTCTGAATTACATAGCTCTAAAACGCAGCAGGCGATGTTACTGCTACATCTGTAGTTTTATTCCCATTCTGAATTACATAGCTCTAAAACCCAGATCAACAATGGAAAGTATGATAGAAAGTTTTATTCCCATTCTGAATTACATAGCTCTAAAACATAATGCCTATTGCGACTATCAAATTGCAAGTTTTATTCCCATTCTGAATTACATAGCTCTAAAACATGAGCAGAAGCGAAACGGAAATTGAAAGGGTTTTATTCCCATTCTGAATTACATAGCTCTAAAACTCCCCTTTCTTTGTGTTGTTGCAATAGCGTGTTTTATTCCCATTCTGAATTACATAGCTCTAAAACGAAACACAGCCTTATAAATGCATTGGCAATGTTTTATTCCCATTCTGAATTACATAGCTCTAAAACAACCACGCTGATATAGTACCAAACACAGATGTTTTATTCCCATTCTGAATTACATAGCTCTAAAACATCACACCAGCAAGAAAGCCAAAGCAAAAAGTTTTATTCCCATTCTGAATTACATAGCTCTAAAACTAAAAGTATTTATAACGGGTGGTTCACGAGGTTTTATTCCCATTCTGAATTACATAGCTCTAAAACCAAACCCTGTTCACAAGCTTCTTGTAAATGGTTTTATTCCCATTCTGAATTACATAGCTCTAAAACTATACAACAATTCTGGGTACGCAAATAAATGTTTTATTCCCATTCTGAATTACATAGCTCTAAAACGTAGCATTGCCGATTATGGGCGCTATGGCTGTTTTATTCCCATTCTGAATTACATAGCTCTAAAACGGAAGTGGCAAATCTTTGGATACTGCCAGAGTTTTATTCCCATTCTGAATTACATAGCTCTAAAACACAAGCGGAGCGATAAATTCTTCGTATTTTGTTTTATTCCCATTCTGAATTACATAGCTCTAAAACTGATCGCTTCTGGTGTGAGCTTTCTGTGAAGTTTTATTCCCATTCTGAATTACATAGCTCTAAAACCAAGTTATAGCGTAGCAGGTCCGGCGGATGGTTTTATTCCCATTCTGAATTACATAGCTCTAAAACTAAACAATGCACTGTTTAATTCGTCAAACGGTTTTATTCCCATTCTGAATTACATAGCTCTAAAACATCATTTATAAATAATTTATTGAATAATTCGTTTTATTCCCATTCTGAATTACATAGCTCTAAAACCTCAATTTGTTTTTTTCGAGCGAAGAAATTAGCGATTTTCTCCTTTTTTTCCGAATGGGAATTATATTTTTTGTTTATTTTAAACAATTTTCTCTCTATTTATTATACAACAAAAATTCATCAAAGTCACGGTCAACAAACAATACTCTTTCGTATTCTAATACCTCTTTTTCTGGTCCATTTTCCAACAATAATAAATCCACCTTCTTATATTTCGAATACTTATACAATTCCACTAATTCTGCATTGGATAGAAAACTTTTTACATTCACCAAAAATAATATTTTTGCCATCTTAAAATAATGGATAATATCTATGATTAGCAAAAGACGTTCTAGTATCGTTTGCTCTCCATGTTGTTTTATGCGTAGACCTATCATTTTTAAATAATCCAATACCTCCACCTGCTCTTTCCATTCAAATTCAAAAGGTAACTCTACTAAAATATCTGATACATCTAAACATACATTGTAAAATACAGTCTGAAAGGCATCCAATTTCTCAAATTCCAGTGCATATACGCCATCAACATATCGATATAACTCATTTTGTATTTTTCGCTGGTTAAAATCGAAATTCATAAAGTCCATAACAAACATTGTTTCCTTTGAAAAGTTAATTATTTTTTCTCCTTCCAACAATACAATCTGTTCTGCAATCCCTTCCTCTATACCATTTGACAAACGATAAATGCTGTTTACCAGACTCCCAAATAATTTCTGTTCTTCTATCTGAAGCACCTCTACATAATCATCGCAAAATGATATTTCTGTCTCAAAAGATAAAATCCGCATTTTCATATGATAATCAACCTTTCATCGGTGTCCAAAATCGTCTGTTGTGCAGTTCCCGAAATATATTCAATACCACTAAACTGTTTTTCTGTAATTGTCAGCACCTCTACCAAACCGGCATGTGGTTTGTTCTTTCGTACTTTATTTCTTACTAACGTAGCCGTTCCGCTATTTAATACCAACTTTGAATACACAGATTCCTGCATCATAATAAAGCCTTCCCGTAACAAAAATTTACGAAATTTTATGTATTCCTGCCTATCTTCTACGGTTATTGTGGGTAAATCAAAAAATACCATTACTCTCATAAATCGATAACTCATTGAAATACATATAACGCTAAGTTTTCCAAATTGACTTTTCTCAGCGTCTCAAACACTTTCTTTACATACATTTGAATGGCATTGGTTAAGAAGTACTCTTTCCCACAATAGCATACTTTTTTATTTAACAAACCCACCAATTGCATCTTCAATTCAGGTGTTACTTCCAATTCCATATTTTGATATACAAATTCATCTACAATTACCCGAAATGGTTCCATTAGATCACAGGATAAATTAAAGGCATTATACTCATTGGTATGCTTAATTCCAAGTTGTGTCAAATAACCATTGCTTACAATTTCTTTATTAAAATTGGATAATAAAATTGCATACCCATAATTTAATGCCGCATTAATGTTGTTTACATCATCTCTAGAAAATCCCTTTCCAAATAAGCTATTAAAATATACCTTAGCCGCATGTCCCTCTCTATTCGTCTCATCAAAATACTTTAATTCTGTTATATATTCTCGCAGTTTTTCACTCGTATCATATTCCAATTTTTCTAAAAGAATTGCCTGATTTTCTATTTTTTGCCTTATAATCTGTGTCCATACTAATCTAGCAAAATCTGTATTCCAACGTATCTGTTCTTCTATATTTTTACTCGTATGAAAATTTCCATAATATGGAACCAATTCGCTACTTGGATTTCTTTTTTCATCACAGAAAATCACTTTAATCTTTCTTTTTATTAATTCACACAGCAAATAAGAAGTCAGCGAAACCTGTGTAGAATCAATAATAATCGTATTAATTTCCGATAAATGAATCATTTTCACATCATCCGAACGAACCAGAAGATAATCATTTTTATAATTTAACTTTGCGTGACTTTTAATCACTATTGTTCTCCAACTCAATTTTTATTCCTCTCCTGTATACAACTTTCATATTTTTATATTTAAGTTTCCTACAAAAGAACCCATTTGATAAAGCAATGATTTAAAATTGCTTTATCATTGGTTCATAAATTACTGCAAAATATTCCATAGAAAATTTTTGTTTCCTTCTTTTAATCCGCAACTACTTAAACCGTCATATACCTTTCATATAATCCTGTAATAGACTGATCAATAAATTTTATACCTTCTTTGATTGTATAGTGATTTTTTCTTCCTATACGATCAGCTAATCTACCATCACTAATTGTCTTTAAATCTATACATTCTGCATTTGCCTCAGTTAAACGTAGTAATTGTATTAAAAACTTTCCCTTTTCTTGTACCGCTTTTATTTTTTCCTCTACATGCAAGCTTTCATATACATGGCTTTCTACAATCTTTTTTACAATACTTTCATATGCTGGATACTGCTGTTGTATCTTCATTCGATAATATGCATATAATTCATCCATGCTTTTCTCCAACTCATCCAAACGATATCCATAGTATTCTCCTTTTTCCATAATTGCAATTGTACGCAACAAATGCTGATGTTTTCCATCTAATATGAATTGCTTTGCATTCACTACTTCTGTTGCTGCTGTTAAATAGAATCTATTTCCATCGCCATCCTCAATCAATTGATTTTTCATCACTTTTTTTCGTAAAATAACAATTTCTTCTACTCCTAATTTTTCTTTCAAATACCTATCTAAAGAGACTTCTTTCTCTGCAATCTTCTTTGCAATTATCACTGAAATTTTTTCCATCGATACCTTTGTTTTTCTCCCTTGTTGATACCTCACCAAGCAGGAATATGCAGCTTCTCCTCCCTGATAACCACCATACTTTTCAACGGAAAGTCCCTTTTTTATTGGTAATAATTTTGTATTATTTTCTTTTCCCTTCTCTGGTTTTGCATTAATTGTCTGCTTATAAAATTCTCCTGTATTCTCTTCTAATTTTTTTGTAATGAGGCAATCCCGATATCCAAATATTTTCTTTATGTATGCTAACTTTTGTGTACCATCCCACAAAATTTCTCCAGTTTCTTTGTCTACTATTTGTTCTGAAAAACGAGACATTACATAAGAGAAAAATTGTCTTTTTTCATTTCTAACACCATCTTTCTGTTGATTCTTTTTTTGATAATACTTTCGATATCCCTCATAATCAATTTCTTTTTCATATTTAGGAAATGCCGCTTTTATATAAAGCCCCACTGCACATGCTAAATATGCATCCTGTGCATGATGAAAATCATTTATCTTTCGACTTTTAAGCATGGTATATGATTTATTTTCCATAAAAAATCCATTATCGTCTTTTTTCTCTATAATATAGTTTTCCCTCAACTCACTACCTAAACTAGCCTTTACTGCTGCAACGTTTACCCCTTGGTAATATTGTGCCAAAATATTCGCTACCTGTTTGATAATCTGTCTGGTTTCTACAATCTGACGAGCAATAAAATGTTTCTGTTCTTTTTCGTTTCCAAAACTTTCCTTACATAAATTTGCATATTTTTTCTTTCCCATTAAACCACAGCTTAAAAGTTTTTTCCAAACTTCCTTTTGCCGATTCTGCCATTCATGAGGAATCAACCCCTCGCCTTTTTGCTGATTTTCACCTTTTAATACTAATGCTTTATTTTCCAAGCTGTCATCTTTTACCAAAGTACGTGGAATAATATGATCCACCTCATATTCATTCAAACGATCAATATCTAATGTCACTCCAGAATACAGACTTTTTCCATTTTGCATAAAATATAAAAAGACCTTCTCTTCATCTATTCGATTTTGATATCGTTTTTCCTTTAATTCATTTGCTGCATGTTCATTAAAATCATTGACTTCTTCCTTAAATTTCTTATATAAGCGCTCAATCTGTTTTACTCTACTATTTGTACGTACCCTATCATCATCTTCTCTAGCAAACTCAATAAAAATATTTTGAGGTACTCCCCCCATAATAGAAATAATTTCCTCTACAATTTTTAAGCTTTGCCAGATACCACGTTTAATTGCTGGTGATCCATGTAATTCCTGTACTACATCTAATAAATTTTCATTTCCATATAATTTTTTCTGATTTGCTTCTATTATTTTGCAAAAGCCCATTTCTTCATTGTTGATAATTTGCATTATATTTAACAAACGTGAATCCTCTCGTAAAAGTTCCATAATGGTCTTCTTTTGTCCCTGTCTATCAAATCCCTTGATTCCATTTAGAAATTTTTCCGAAAATCTTCCCCAACCTGAATAATTAAGTTTCAAGATTTGTGCCAATTGCTTGTCATTAATTTCATTGCCATACTTTTTTTGAATTTTTCGCTTTACAATACTTTTCTCTTCAAATACAGTAAGCCAATAAATAATCTCCTCTATCATTTTACGATTTCTTTCTGTGATTTCCCCTAAAATCTTAGTAAAATCTATGTATGAAGTCAGTGATGAGGCAAATTCATTTTCCTTTTGAAAACCAGTAATATAGTATACATTTTCATCTAATTTTACCATTTTCTCCGTTACTTTCGTTGTGCAATACTGTTCTCGCACAAGCCATTTTTTTAACTGCTTTTCTGTAACTTTCTTTTGCTTCTTAAACAATTGTTCTATAATTTTATTTCTGGTCTCCAACGAAAATTTTCCATTTATCTTGATTTTATTTAATTCCTGCAATAGTTCGTATTCTGAATATAAAAGGGACTGCTTTGGTAACACCTTTTCTTCTGGTAAATAGGTGCAATAGTTAGTCATTCTAGTAATAAATGCTTCTGCTGTTTGATCTATATCCACTACCTGTTCAAAATTCCATGGATAAATTTTTACTTGTTCCATCCCCGTTCTTCGTTTCATCCATGCAAATTTTGATTGTTTCTCATCTACCAATGGTCCTACATAATATGGAATACGGAACAGCAACAATTGTAAAATTTTATCTGCATTTTCTTTTAACTCTGGATAAAATTCCCCTTGTTGCTTTAAAATACGTTTCATCTCTACTTCATTACATTGGTACGGAATATACGCATTACTTACTTCATTTTGTTTTGTCAAAAACTCTCCCTGATCCATTTTTTCAACTATTTCCTGGTATACTACATCATCCTTTGCTACTGTATCAAACAATTCATGTATGGCTTTATATAATTTTTCCTTCGAACAACGCTCTGCACCTTTTCTGTAATTCACATAGTTAGAAATATATTTGTCTTTTTGCTTCTCTTTCCGAAAAAAACAACTATATTCTTCTGTTGACAAATAGGTACGAAATAGTCTCTTTAGCTTCACTAAATCTTCGTGGTGCGCTTCATATTTATTTACCATGGCTTCGCTTATATATTTTTTTCCTCTCAAGGTATCCTTTAAAACAAGCCAATTATAAATACGCTTTAGTGCCTCTATAACAGCAAACTTTTCCTCTAATCTATTTTGTAATTCTAATTCTTGTTCTTCATATTTACTATCTGAAAAGGATATTTTTATTTTTTTCCCACTTTCGTCTAACAAGTTTTCATTCTCCATAACAACTGTCAAATCAAAACTATATCCTAGACATGCCCTCGTCACTTCATTGGCTAATTTTTTATTTCCATACTGTTCTGTTAGTATCGCTGCAATCTGCTCTTGCTTGCTTTTCTTTCCAATAGTTGTATTTTCTAAAATCCGCTGAATATCGTCAAAATGTTCCCCATATTCCCACTCTTTTCCAAGCTGTTCATACATTTCTTCCAATAAAACTCTAAAAGATTCCTGTACATTTTCTACGACATCAAAGGACTGTCCCTGATACAAAAAATTTCCACGATACTTTATCATATGATGCAACGCTAAATAAATAAACCTCGGATCTGCCTTTTCCTTTGTATCTAGCAAAAATTTTCGTAAATGATAGATTGTTTTAAACTGTTTATAAAAATCTCGATCTGTAAACTGTTTATCTGCAAATAATATATAATCGCTCTGTACAGATTTATCTTCTTTCCACAAGAACGCTTCATTTAAACGGATAAAAAAGCTTTCATCAATTGGTAAAACCATAGTTGCCAACATTTCCTGTAAATAATGAATGCGCTGTCTTCTTCTATCGTACCGTCTCCGAGTACTTCTACTTAATCTACGCCCTTGTGCAGTATCTCCTTTTTCAAAAAGCCTTGCCCCCCACATATTTTTCTTTCTAAATTGCAAAAGGTTTGCATTTTCATCTGTCACTACCCATCCTACAGAATTTGTTCCTATATCTAAACCAATATTATATCCCTGTACTTTTTTCAGTATTTGTTTCATTTATTTTATCCCCTTTTTCATTTTGTAAAAAATTACACGTATCTGTATTTTTAAATTTTAATACATTAATTATTTTCTGTCAATCAATCTATTTTTTACTTGCATTTTTTTGTGTTGTGGATTATAATAATAGTGTTATTCCCATTCTGAATAACATAGCGAGTTAAAATAAATTGTATACTAAATGCCTTCGGGTCTAGATTGCGTATGGCAATCATTACAATTAAACTTTTATGGGAGCTATCCTGGTAATGTTTTTACACTATTAGGATGCTCCCTTTTTCTTTATCTTTCTTGCAAACTAGATATAGAAATTTGCAGTGGCATTAATTTTTGTCCATGCTCTCCAAAAAGACTGTCTCCAGTCACAATACAATTCCCTTTTTTTAATTTTTTTAGTTTATTAATCCATTCTGCTGCATGCGCCCTATCTTGATCTATACTCGCCGCCATAGATGTAATTTCATTATCTGGTGGACGGAAATAAATACGCTGCGATGTTTGCTGTAACCTTCCAATTTCATCTTCTTTTAACTGCCCCTTTAAGAACTGTGTAGCAAACCATCCTGACCACCCAAACTTTCTTCCTTCCGTAAGTATCTTATTAGATGGCGATTTTTCTCCAAAATCAAGATTCTGAGCCTCATCCAATACGACCACAAAGGGCTTTTCTTCTTCACCGTTTAGTAAACTATAGTACCACATATCCCACAAAATAAATTCTGTTGCTGCAATCTGCATATCTCTCGGTATTTGTGTGAGTTGAATCACATTCACCATTCCTTGATTGTATAGCATTTCACTCCAATCCATTGTCCCTTCTGTATCAAATAACGCTGTATCTAAAAATGGAGTTAATTTATTTAATACCGTCTTTGCTTCCTTATTTTCCATTTTTCCTAATAATTCACGAAACAATTCAAAATTCATTTTATCACCATACAGATCAATTCCCTTTTTGCATGCCTGATATATGGTAGCGGATTGTTGGTCTCCAAAAGAATATACATGACAAAAGATACTTGCAAGACGAGAAGCCACTGCAACCGAATCTTCTTTAGAATACATAGCAATGTCCTCGTTTGACATCTCAGAAAGCATTTCTTTCCCTATAATTTCTTCTATGTTGATATTATGCCGTTTAAACGGATTGATTGGCATTTTTTTTATCTTAATAATATTTTGTCGGATGTTGCCTTCTAAGTTTTTGCGAAAGACTTCATCCAGTTTTTTTGTAGTAAATCCTTCTGTATAATCAAAAATAACGGAAGAAATCTGAGCTTTTGAACATTCCATCAAAAGACATTGAATTGCATATGTCTTACCCTGTCCAGATTTACCTGTTATAAGCAAATGTCGATTTGCCATAGCCTTATTTGTATAATTCCAACTAATATTTTCCCCTGAAAGCTTAGAGGTTCCTAAAAGAATTTCAATTTGCTTCTTTTGCTCCTCCACTTTCATTTCTGTATTCACTTCTTTTTTTGTATCTTCTACTTTCTGCTCAACTATTTCTGAGTTTTTTTCATCTATATGTTCCTGCTCCCTTTCTTCTTGCAAATTCTCTATCGTTTCCATTTGCAGTGGAGGTACTGGCATCTCTTCTTCCTCTTGTAACAGGAGTTCTTCTTTTTCTTCTATAATTGGTTCAAATGCACAGATTTCTCCTGTACTTTTCCCTGTTAGCATTTCCTTAATCAATTGTTGTCCAAACACTACCTGTTCTACTGGAATTTCTGAAATGTCAGTCAATATAATTCGTTCTTCTTTCTCCATATCCCGATTCAGCCAAAAAGTATAAATTTCACCACTCCATTGAATCGTAAAGTTTCCATCTAATACTCCCAACATATCATTTGCAATACGTGTAAATCCTGAATCATTATCCGCATAATTAATATGCTGAAACACCAGAACACGATAAAGTTGGGAATACCAATACCTTCGCTGAACTGATTGCGAATTAGGATCAAACATTTGTTTTAATATTGCATAACCACTACAAATCTGCTTCTTTGCTTTTTCTACTCTTTCCTCGTTTTCATAAGCAATCTTGCATTCAATCAACTTAGCCATAATACTGGTAGTTCTTTGATTTCTTTTCTCTTCATCTGGTTTAGACTGTTCTACCGTCAATTCTAGAAAATCTGGAAAATGTTCCAATTTTCCTCCCATATTTCTAAACCAGTGCTTATATGAATCTAAACTAATCATAACCTTATATTCATATGGCTGTTCGTTCTTTTCATCTCTTATTTTGGTATATGCATTGGTAAGAACATATGCAAGAAAATTATTCATATCATAATCTTTTGGATTTAATGCTTTCATCAAACTGCTACCATCTAATTCCTTTGCAATCCCAATGCAATGTTTAGACGCTACTTCCAACTGCTCTGCATCCCATCTTCCAAAAATTCTAGTTAATTTTCTTTTTATTCTAGTTTTCAAATCTAAAATCATTTCTTCTCTAGCAGATACCGTTACATTATATTCTCCATACGTACCTTCGCCAGTAGAAAATCCAATCATCTTATACTTGTCGCTTTGTTCCTCACTATTAAAAAGTACATGTTTATCTAATCCAACATCCATACAAACAATCCATTTTGCTGACTTATGCAATTGTTCTACCAATCGCCATTTTTCTTCTTCCATACAAACAATTTGCGTCACAATTGGCTGTATCGTGACAGGCTTTTTTATCTGTTTGACTGATTTATACATTACACGAGTATGTATTGAAGAAACAGAAAACTGCGTCTGAGATAGCTCTATTTCACGTTTTACACTTTTATAAGACCTTGGAAGTGGTTTACAAAACATAGGAAATTTCAAATCATAATTTTTTTCTACAAAATCCAGATTTGAAAATGATACCTCTTTCTGTGTCAACACATGGTCTAAAAAAATCAAATCCAACTGTTGCTCTCTCAACAACCCTTCTAACCTACTCTCCTTTTCATATTGTTTTATATATACCTGTACCTTGACAACCGACTCCTCCTCAAATGATTTTTCCAACCAGTCCATCATCCATTTTTTTTCATTTTGCTGCTCTGTTTTTAAATAAAGATAAAGGCTTAAATTTTCTATACATTCTCCACAATATTTTGTAATGTAATATATGGATGAAATAACAGGCTGCAAATTTTTTTCTGGAATTACTCCAATTTTCAAGTCTCCCGTTGTAGCTGGGAATGTAGCTATATACTCTTTGATGTAGCGTAACATTACACCGCTTTCCATACTCATTTGCCCAAATTTATCTGCATCATAATCAACCCCGTATTTTTGATAGCTGCTCTGTAGACTACTCCCTCTAAAATGATTTTTTTCTCCTTGTTCCTCATCAAATACACCATAACCATAAAACATCTTTTTGGTAGACAGGCAACCATTTTTTCCTTTTAGTAAATCTACAGAACTATTTATATATGATATCTGATGGTAAAAATCCAACTTACTTTCCATTTCTTTTCCAGTACAGGTAATTTGTTCTTCAAAGTACAAACGATAGATTTCATTTTCTCCCTCTTGTATAAAGTCTATCTTTTCTTTTATTTTTTCTAAGGTTGCCGGATGGTACGCTGGAACAATACATCTATCTATTTCTAAATCCTTTTGAATCGGAGATGTATTTCCTGCTAATAAAAAGCTGTTAAGAAATAATTTGTAATCTTCAAACAAACCACTATCCGGCTGCATATTTGCCATATAATTTCCTACTTCTTTATATGCCTCCAAAACATTATCAAATATATTCTTTTTTTGTAATGCACTGAAAAATCCATATTCATCTACAAAAAGACAAAAGTTCTCAAATGCAATTCCCAACTCTTTGTATCGCTGACTTAATTCCGGATATTCTGTTCCATAACGCTGCATAAATAAAGGCACTAAATTTTCATAACAGATATTACTACAAGGAAGCTGAAGGTAAAACTCTTCCATGGACTTTGCAGATGTATATGCCTCTATATTTTCGATTACACCAAAAGGTATTAATGCTTTTTCATATACTTTCGAAAATAATTCTTCATTCAATTCTCCAAATGTATTTACCCAACCATCTTGCTCTGAAAATTTCCATTCAAACTTTGTCTCTCCAATCGCTTTTGCCCCGTTTTTTATCCGTAATACAAACTTCACTTTGGAAAGTGTATTACTAGAGGAAAGCGTTTTCATAACTCCCTCTTCTATAAACTCACTGATCTGTCGTTTGTCAAACAAATCCTGTTTTATCTCTATGCAACAATTCCTTTTTGCTCCCAGATACCCATTTGTATTAAAAAATGAAATAACTCCTCCCGCATAACGGCATACTTTTTCCCATAATTCCTGCTCATTTTGTACGGTATCATCTTGTTCCTCTTCGCCATAAATTCCAGCCAACCCAATTTGCGTAACTTCCATTTCTATATTATCATACTCAACTTCTGACATATCACTTACTGCATAACATACAGCTTTGGACAACATTAAAAATGGTTCATCATAAAGCTTTATGACTGTATCCCTCTTCTGAGATGATTTGCTTATCTTTAAATCTAATATTTCGCTTATTAACATAAAATCCAATTTACAGAGTCGTTCTCGATTTACCTCAACATCAATTCCGCGAATATAGGCTCTTAAACATTCTTCAAACATTGCAAATGTGGGAAATTCTTCACTTGGCACCCAATTTTTTTCACATTCTTCATGACATTCCTTATATTTCTCAATCTTTGCATAAGCTTTTTTTATATCCGTCTTTGATTTCAGTTTACTTTTTAAATAAAATTGATTTGCCTTTTCTAAAAGTGGTATTTTTCCTTTTTCTTTTAATTTGCCAATCGGAAAACTCATAAAGTTTGGGAACCCCCAATCCTTATATAATCTTTCACATAGTATCTGCATTAGTTCTTCAAAGCTTTGTATATTTCTAGGAAGCTGATCTACTATATCAGAAAGATGTATATAATCTCTTGCCACATAGGAAAAAAGCTCCTGATAAAAATGATCCAGTTTTCTTTTTTCTTGTTCCATCATTATTTCCTGATACTCTGCAAAGATCAAATGATATTGCTTCTCAATCACTTCCTCTAAAATTATCGGATTAATTAAAAATAATTCATTTAAACCAGCCTTATCCTCTGCATACTCTGTTCCTAAAAATAATATAACCTTTTTACGCTCTGCAATTTCATTTCGATAAAAAGTAATGCGATTTTTTTCATCCACAACATTTTCTTTTAATAGCTCATTTACAAAAAATTTTGCTTCTGGTTGTTCTTTTAATTTTTCAAAAGCACCAAGCGTTAATTTTGCAACAAACTCCATTTGCTTTGTTTCACAATATTTTTCAAAATAACGATATAATTCCAGATAAAATTCTGCATTTTGAAAACTTTCTACTCGTAAAATCAGCTTGTTTCCTTCCATTTTAGCAATTTGTTCTTTTATTTTATTAATCACTACATTTTGACAAAACTTCATCTATACTTCACTCCTCTCGTATGGATTTACAACAATAGCTGTCGCATCCGACAATTCCCTCAGATAACCACAGTTTTTTAACAAATGTAAAAATCCCAACTCATTCTCCTGAAAATCCACCTGATAGTTCTGGCTACCATACCTTTGTTTACAGTATTTTTCAACAGGATTTCCCCCAATAACCATTCCATAATGTTCAAATAACATCTGATAGAAACGATTTACAGTCACCCTCTGCATTGGTTTAAGTAAAGACACAACAAGAAACGTAATTAAATCTTCTGACAGGGTCATTCTCTCTTTTGCTCCTCTTAACGGGATAATAAATTCAATTTCCTTTCCCAAAAATTTAACCAACATATTCGTACTTTCTTCTGATTCCTGCATAATTTTAAGTTCATATTCGCTCAAATTTAATTGTTTTTTCTTCTTGTTACTATTCTTTCTCATGTAATTTTCCCAAAGATTTTGAGAATAACATAATCCCTTACTATTTGCAGCAGTAATCATCTCAAACATTTCCTGAAGAGATTGTTCTGACATCTTTCTAATATTTTTATTTCCACCGCTTACATCCACAACCCACATTGGTATTTCTTCCTTTTGGACTCTTATTTGTGCCTGCTCATACATCATCCGAAAAATCTGAAGCATCATTCCCCTTCCCATATATTCCATCTTATCCAGTTCATTAATAGATGTAGAAAGTAAGTTTACAAGTTCCTCGCAAGTATATTTTCCCCTTCTTCTATATCCTTCTGGAATAAAATCACATTTATATTGCTGTATATGCTTCTCTACACAAATTTCCTTTTCTTCTTCCCACTTACTTTGAATAAACTTTCCTAGTTTTCCAAGGCTTTCCACGGAATGTGTCATACGATATAGCAACGCTTCCAATGGTTCTCGATATTGCTCTGCATCCTGTAATCCTTGTAAAATATGTAAATAGTACAACTCGCCACCTCTTGCCATAAAACTATGTCTTTTAAATTGAAATATTTTTTCAGTCTCATTGGCATCTTCCATTTCTGATAATCTTTTCTTATCTTTTTTCTCTCTAATGCTTTCATTAAAAATAAGCTCCGGTGCGATTGGAAGCAGGGATTGTGCGAACCAAGAACGATTTCTTAAAACAGCTGAAAAGCCATAAAACGAATCTTGTATCACTTTCACTACCTGTGCCTTTTCCGCTTCTCCCAATCGTAAACTGTCTTTAAGTATTCCTACAATCTCCTCATAATTTTCTCGATCTATAGATAATCTTCCATCCTTTTTACTCTGTTCAAAAAAGATGAAACGTTTTAACCCAATCTTTGGATTTACATAATAAGTAACCGGTTCTGTTGGTTTATGAAACATAAATTCTCCCGTATATCTATTCTTTTCCCCTTCCTCTATCTTGTTTTTTGGTGAAGTAAACACCAATAAAAATTCCAGTAAATATTCATATACCGTCTGGTCCTTATGAAGACGTTTTCCAAATGCCTGTATAGAAAGATTGGCATTCTCAATTTCCTCCCAACTACATTCCGGAAACATTCCAGTATTTCTTTTATTTTCTTCTGTATTCATACTCTATCACTCCTATTTTTCTACCGTAATCTTTCCATCTTCTATAAACAATTCCATCTTTTTAAATTTTCCATCTTCCGAATATACAACTGTTATAGTATCTTCTTCCTCATTTTTCTTTCCTGCTCGAAAGATTTTTGTCTTAATATTTTCCACTCCCTGTGATAATCTTTTATCCACCTGTGTAATCACTCTTCCACTTTCAATTTCCTTAAAATACTCCAACATAGGTAACGTCAATTCCATTTTTTGCTGTTTACACTGTAAAAATACACATTTTTCATTTTTTCCATTTGTAACATTACTATATCCGTTAAATTTTAGTATAAAATCCTCTTTATCTACATACCCCTGGCTAATCTGCACTTTCTGCAACGCATTCCCTCTCCGTCTTAATGTTAAATAAATCTTATCTGACTGATCTGGCGGTGTTCCCATAAACAGTACATGCAATGCATGGAACACTATGTTTTTTATCTGATTCTTGATTCTACTGGAAACTATATCCGCAGACTGTAATTCCATATATAACGAAAACATGTCAGAAAATACAGCTTTTTGTAATTCCTTATTTTCTATATCTCCTTTATTGTGATACATAAAATACACACGCTTCACGACACGAACAAATTCTTTGTCCATTCCCTCCTCAACTTCCTGTAATTCCTGTGCTTTATGACAAACCTCTATACAAGAAGAAATTTTTTCAGGCAAACCAGAATAATTATGTTGTACATACAATTCATATTCTGCTTCTATTCTTTTTCGATCCAATTTTTGTTGTTGCAACACATAAATAGGCTTAATTTGCAAAGCATCCTTGTGACAAACGGATTTCCCTTTCTCATAATGAAACCCGAAAAATAAATTACTAAAAGAATTATATAATTTCCGCTTTTCATTCCCCTCTGCCTGTAATTTTCTTATTTGTTCACAGGTCATATCTCCTGTAAAAGAATATGCTATATGTGCCAACATCTGCCGCACCGTAAAACGTTCTCCATGCTCAAAGTTCCAACGATAAAACCATTCTGCAAAAGCTACCACTTGCTTTTTATTCTCCTTTGTATTTTCTTTATTAAAAAAAATAGGGCAATACGATTGCTTTTCACACTGCATACAAGGCTTCCAGAGTTTCTCATTCACAACACGTTCTATAAATTTAGCAATAATATCACTATTATCAAACAAGGCAAGGTTTGCTACCAAAATTGATACATTCTCTTTTCCATCTAACCTTTCATTTACCATAGAAAACTCTCTCGTATCCAGCATTTGTATGATTTTTTCCTCTTCCATACCAAGCTCTTGTAATATATTAAATAAAGGACCCGTATTAGAAATCAATATAATACTTTCTTTCCTTTCCTGAATGGAAATGGCCTCTTTAAAAATAGAAATTTGTTTTTCCTTCTCATGTTCACTCATATCTTTTACATAATAAATGTTTCTGCCATTTTCGTAAGTTACTTTTCCCTCCAATTGGTTTGGTTCCAGTTCTTCTCCCGTACATTTTCTTATAATTTCTTGTAAAATACTGGTTTTTCCATCTCCAGCATGTCCAGTCAATATCACAATTTGTCCGTCCCCACTTATTAACTTTTTAAATAACTGTTCTGAAATATTTCTATGAAAAAACAATTCTTTGCTAAAAGAATCCTTTTCACTAATATTATTTTCTGCAATCGCATGTTCATTACTACCACTAGCATTATGTAATGTATTTAAATATCCTACAAATGGATTCATAATATTTCCCCTTTTCATACTTTTCCTAAAATTAATCTAACAATAAAACTTATGAATTTTTATTCTTTACAGACAAGAATTACTTTAATTTTATTCTTTCTATAAAAGAAAGTCAACTTTGTAATGAATTTATACGAGTGTTTGTCTTATGTAGTAAACTTTTCTAGAAAATAAAAAAAGAGAGAGCCGCGATATTCTCATCACTGTCTCTCTCTTTACACTTACAATCTCTTGTAAGCCTGCAACAAAATTTTTCCGCTTTTGCTGCAATCTATCTTCCACTTTCATTATGAATACAATCTGTATTTCAAAAAAGCTACATATTTTTTACATTCTTTTTGTTTTATTTTTTCTGCTTTATAAATCTGACTCATATTCTGTAAATACAGCTCCCTGAATGTCCACTATGTTTTCCATTTCTATTTCTTTTCCTCCGTCCATATAAATGCGTTTCTCCTGAATATTTATCTTTCTAACACTTCCTTCTGCCAAGTAATACATTCCACCTGCCTTTTTTTCATCTTCTTTAAAATAGTAAACCGATACTATTGAATCTGGCCTTTCCTTTAATACTTGCAATTTTCTATTCAGCTCCTGTTTCTGTTCCTCCACAATCTCCATAGGGCTTTGGGTTCGTCTGGCAGTCTCCGCAATTGCTGCATTATGACCCGTAAGTGCCGCAAAGGGGGCAAATTGCGCCGCCCTCTCTTTCATTGCCATAGGTGCATGTACCTTGGAAACAGGATGTGAAAGAAAGAGCATATCTTCATATTTTGCAAAATTCCGCTGCTTTTTTGTCATGCCTTATGCCCTCCAATCTGTTTATTTCGTTGTATTGTGGTCGCTCCTTCCTCTAAATTCATCCCTTTCATAATTGCATTTTTTCCAAATTTTTTCTTTACCTCCAACATGGTCTGTTGCATTTTTCTTTCCCGTTTTCGTTCTGCCTCTTCTGTTTTTCTTTTTTGTTCTAATGCTGCATAATCGGTAAATAAGTCCATCTGTTCATAGGATTCTTCCTCCTGCAATGTATTCTCTTCCCGCAAATTATTTGCTACAATGTTGATCCTTCTTATCCATAGAGACGGATTTACAATTTCATCATATAAACCAATCACTGCCTCCGTAAGTAAATGGGTTGAAGAAGTATACTGTTTTATATTTGCCGTTCCATGTGCATGTTTTGGTATTTTCCTTCCATAGTAGTCTGTAGACAATTCTCCCTTATACGTTTTCTTTTTGTCGGTAAGATTCTCTTTATCATATCCTATCGTAAGTACCAACTGTTTTGTTACCACTTTTTTATCTAATAAATCCAATGCAAGCAAGTCAACCATTTCCTTTACAACCAGTCTTGCCTTTGAAAAGTCGTATGGACATTGCAGCACCTGTCCCATACTAATACTATTGGAATCTGGTTTATATGCTTTGACATCTGCCAGCGTACAAGGTTCCCAACCCCAAGCATGATCAATTAACAATTCTGCATTGATGCCAAACATTTTATATAACAGTTCTTCATTGTAAAAATCTTCTGGCTTTCCAATGGAACACCGCGCTACATCCCCCATGCTATAGATTCCTTTTTCAGCGAGACGTTTTGCATATCCTCTTCCCACTCGCCAAAAATCCGTAATCGGCTGATGTGTCCAAAGATATCTCCGATAGTTTTCCTCATCCAACTGTGCAATCCGCACCCCATTCTTATTTGGTGTAATATGCTTTGCTACAATGTCCATAGCAACTTTACTTAGATATAGATTGGTTCCCATGCCTGCTGTAGCTGTAATTCCTGTCTGCTGCAATACATCCTGTATCATCTTTTCTGCCAGTTCATAAGCAGTAAGTTTATACGTACCTAAATACTCCGTTACGTCCATAAACACTTCATCAATCGAATAAACATGAATATCCTCTGGTGCAATGTAGTTTAAATAGATGTCATAAATCCTGGTACTATACTGGATATAATGTGCCATTCTTGGTGGTGCAACAATATAATCCAACGCTAGCTCGCTACATGCCTTCAACGCTTTATCATCATATGATTTTCCCAGAAATCTTCGTCCTGCTGCCTGCTGCATTCTCTCACAATTGACTTCTTTTACTTTCTGTACAACTTCAAATAATCTTGCTCTGCCTGAAATTCCATATTTTTTCAAACTTGGTGAAACTGCCAAGCAAATGGTCTTTTCTGTCCGACTTAAATCTGCCACTACCAGATTTGTCCGCAATGGGTCCAGATTACGCTCTATACATTCTACCGAAGCATAAAAAGATTTTAAATCAATCGCTATATACGTCCTTTCCTGCCCTGCCAAAACGATCACTCCCTACATTCATAATATCCTCATCAAGCTTATTCTTTCTCTGCAAAAGAAACAACTAGAGTATAGCATACTATTTCGCTTTTAGCAAACATATGTTCTATTTATACTCTTTTAGGCTTTCCATTGATTTGCTTTGCAAACTTTCTGGCAATCCGTTTACTCACAATGCGGGACGCCACATTTCCATATTTCGTTACCGAACCAGAATATGCCAATGGTTGTCCTTTTCGCATCGCTTTATACCCATATTTTGCAACGGCTTTTGCGGATTCTACTGGCAGCAGCGTAAACATCTTAGAATTTTTCAACCGAGCTGTTGTTTCAAAACCTGTCTTTGTCGGACCAGGACACAACGCAGTGACACTTACTCCATATTCTTTTACTTCTTCATGGATTGCCTGCGAAAAACTTAACACAAAGGCTTTGGAGGCATAATAAACCGACATATATGGTCCTGCACAAAAAGCTGCCACAGAGGCCACATTTAAAATACGCCCCTTCCTTTGTTTTTTCATATCTCTTCCATATAAATAAGTCAATCGCATCAGTGCAAAAAGATTCACCTGCACCATCCCATTTTGACGTTCCCAATCTGCTTCCAAAAATTCACCCCAGTCACCAAAACCTGCATTATTTACCAGATGATCCACCACATACTGTTTTTGCGTTGTATATGCATGCAACTTCTCTGCTGCATTCTGTTTTGACAAATCTAATACAATCACTACTACCCTGATACCATAACGTGTTTCCAGTTTTTTCTTAACACCTAATAGTTTCTTTTCGTTTCGAGCGACTAAAATCAAATTATGTCCATCTTTTGCAAAAAGCTCCGCTAATTCTTTTCCAATGCCCCCGGATGCACCTGTTATCAATGTATACGCCTTTCTCATTTTAATTTTCCCTCCTACAAACCAATAAAACAAATTTTACCCTTATCCATATTAATAATAGGAAAAGTCCTTTCTACCAAAGGAGAAAGGACCCTTCTTTAATTTAAAATATTTTTTACTTTTTCGTCATACTCACTCTTTGTAATGATTCCCATGGAAAGCTGCATATCTACCTTTCGCAACAAATCATAATGCTCCAATTTATTTTTTGCCAACGCAAGCTTTTCTTCGTACTCTTCCTCTGACAAAATCTCCATATTTAAAGCTTTATCTAAAGTTTCTTTTTCCTTATCAAAGGTTTCCTGCGCTCTTCTACGAGCCTTTTGCTCATTTCCTTCCTTAATTGCAAATTCTTTTTCCGCAATCTGCTCTTTTACCTCAGCAAGCTTTGTCAAATCCGGCTGCATCTTTTCCAGTATATCATTCACTTGGAATACTTCGCCACCTTCGCAATTTTCCATATACTCTATATAGCGTTTCCCGATTTCTGCATAATATTCTGTCATACGCTTTTCAATCAATGATTTTTGAACATTTAAACTTGCCATCTCACTTTGTTCCTTTGTTGTGTTATACAAGTTTCCACCAATACTTTTTGCAGAATTAATTACTGTATCTCCCATTTCTTTTGCTATTTTCGTTGCTTTTTCAAACATATCCATAATTTAGCCTCCTTGCAATTTGGTTCCATCTATCAAACCAAGCATTTTCTATCCCTAATCTTTCATGTTCTAGTCTACCGTTTTGAGTACCTTTATTCTATTATACTCCTGATGCTTTGTCATGCTATTCTTCCAAGATGACAACCCTATTTAATTCCTGTCTATATTGTGCATAAGCGGGGCAATACTTTTCTACCAGATGCCAAAATTCGCTTCCATGATTCATATAAACCAAGTGTGCCAGTTCATGCACAACTACATAGTCCATCCATTCTTCTGGCAAAAAATACAGCTTATAATTAAAATTCAGCTTTTTCTTACTGCTACAACTGCCCCAACGAGTTTTTTGATTCCGAATCGTAATTTTGCAAAACTCTACCTGCATCCGCTTTGCATAGAACTCTGCCTTTTTTTGAAAGGCATCTTTTATCCTTTTTCTTTCTGCTGCCGTTATATTAGAAAAGGCTGGAATCTTATAATCTGGTTCCCGTGTATTTTCTCTTGCCTTTATCACTTTTTGTTTTATCCACGATTGGTATCGGATCAAAAATTCCTTTATCTGCATATCTGTTGCAAAAACAGGAACCCTTGCCAATACCTTTCCCTTGGTTATTTCAATCGCCATAGATTTACGCTTGCTGCGTTTGATTTCTATTACAATTTCTTCCTTCCCTATATGCAAAGTAAATTGTTGCAACTGCAATTTCTTTTCCTCTTTTCTAAGCGGTTTGATCCTACAACTACCTAACCTTGTCAAATACTCAATGTTTCTTTAATCGGTTGATAATACTGCCTACAACGGCACAGACTGCCAACGCAAACATATTTACCAACACAACGCTGGCACCCGATGGTAACTCGTAACAATAAGATGCCGTCATTCCTGCAAAAAAGCATAAAACAGAACAAACCGCAGCTCCTATTACTACAAAATGAAAGTGTTTGAACACACGCATAGCAGATAAAGATGGAAAAATAATCAAACTGGATATTAACAGGGTTCCCATCAATCGCATACCTAATACAATAGTAATTGCTGTAAGAGCCGCAATTACAACATTATATGCCTGCGTATGCAGCCCCGTTGCCTTTGCAAAATTCTCATCAAATGTAATGGCAAAGATACGATGATAAAATAATATATAAATCAGTACCACTACAATGGATACTGCAATACAAATTATTTCATCTTTTTTGCTAACCGATAAAATACTTCCAAATAAGTAATTAGACAAATCTGTATTGGTTCCGTTTACAGATGCCACAACAACTCCGATTGCAAGCGAACCACTGGATATCAGCGCTATGGCAGAATCCCCTTTAATTGCACTATTTTCACTGATACGCAATAAAAAGAATGCTGCGATTACTACAACAGGTATCGTTACATATAAAGGCTGCATATTCAGTGCACTGGCTACTGCCAATGCTCCAAAACCCACATGAGATAATCCATCTCCAATCATAGCATATTTTTTTAGGACCAGTGTCACCCCTAAAAGAGCTGCACATAGAGATACAAGAGAACCAACTACTAACGCTCTCGTTAAAAAAGAATAGGAAATCATTTCCTGTAATATCTGAAACATCTTATGCACCCTCCTTTAAAAATTTCTTGCCAATTTCACTGTTTTCATATTGCTCACAGGTTCCGAAAAACAACTGCTCTTTTCCTAAGTGCAAAATATGTGTTGCCTGCTCCATAGAAGCCTTTGTATCATGCGAAACCATAATAATTGTTATATTCTGTTCTCGATTAATGCGAAGAATCAAGTCATACATTTCCTTTGTTACAATAGGGTCCAATCCCGTAACCGGTTCATCCAGTACCAACAGTTTTGATGTAGCACATAAGGCTCTTGCCAACATTACCCGTTGCTGTTGTCCGCCAGACAAAACAGAAAAGCTTTCTTTTTTCAAATGCCAAATTCCCATCCATTCCATACGTTCTCTTACGATTCTTTTGTCCTCTTTTGTATAGAAGGGACGCCAGCCCAATTGATTTAATCTGCCTGATAATACAATTTCATACACACTGGCAGGAAAATTTTTCTGGGAAGGAAGTCTCTGTGGTAAATACCCAATTTCCTTTTGTAACAAACCATCTCCTAAAATGATTTCTCCTCCTGCCAACGACTTTAACCGTAACAAACCTTTCAATAATGTACTTTTTCCGGAACCATTTTCTCCAACAATACATAAATAGTCTCCTTCGTTTACCTGAAAATTTATATTTTGAAGCATCGTCTTTCCTTCGTATCCCATGCTTACATCTTTACATTGTAGCAAACTCATTTATTGCCTCACTTTCTCTGCCCTGCTATTCTTACAAAGCAATCTGAACTTTTAAATTACTGTTTCACTTCCAGTGCTTCCTTTAATGCCTCCACATTGTTCTGCATTAAATCTAAATATGTGACACCTGCCTGAAAATCATCTTTTGTTATATTATGACAAGAATGGAACAACATTTTTTTTGCTCCTGTGCTTTCACATATCGTATCTGCAATTTTTTCATTGGACAATTCCAGATAAAATACAACGGGGATTTTCTTTTCTCTTACTGTATCAATTAAAAATGCAGTTGTAGAAGCACTAGGTTCTGTCTGCTCTGAGCAACCTGGAAATGCTGCATAGTATTTCAATCCATATTCCTCTACAAAATATCGAAGCGGAAAACGATCTCCAAATACGATCGTATCCAATTTCCCATTTTTCACTGTTTCGCGAAATTCCGCATCAAGTTTTTCTAATTTTTTAATATACGATGCCCCATTTTCTTCGTATTCTTTTGCATGCTTTTTATCGGTCTGTGCAAAAACTTTTTGCAATCCCTCTACAATTTTTATCGCATTCTTAGGGGAGGTCCAAATATGTTCATCATATTCCTGTTCTTCTTCCGTTTCTTCCTCTTTTTCCCCCTTGATTGTATCCCATTCATTCCCAGTTTCCGTTTCTTCCTCCATACCTTCCACAAGTTCTTCCTCGTAAAGAGATACAAAATCCATACAAGAAATAACTGTTACCTTAGAGGTGTCAATATCCTGTAATAAATCCTGTACCCAACTTTCGGATTCCCCACCAATATAAATAAACACATCACAATTTTGAATATTGATAATATCCTGTGGTGTAGGTTCAAAGGAATGACTCTCGCTGGCAGGTGGCTCTAACATACTCACCGTTCCATATTCTCCTGCAATCTGCCTTGCAAAATCATATGGTGCAAAAATAGTCGCAATTACTTTTAATCCTTCCTTTTTTTCCGTTTTCTGATCTGCTTGTGTAGTCTCTGCTATTTGCTCATTTTTGTTTTCTCCTTTCCCGCATCCTGCAAAAAGGAACATTCCAACTACTATCACCAAACTGAAATATAACCATCTGTTCTTCATTTTTTTACCTCGTCTCAGTCTTCCTTTATAAGCTATAAGTATCATTGCCATTGGCTACTTACAATTTCTAACACACCTTGTCTCTAATGACACTGTTTACATCTTCCATACAACATACTTTTTCCTACATCCAAATCAAAGTCCTCCATTTGTTCCAAAAAATGTTGTATCTTTTTTGTTTCCTGTTCTTCTAAATGAATCAATTTTCCACAATTCTCGCATTGCATATGAAAATGATGGTTGCAACACTCTCCATCTAGCAATTGATAAGTAAATTGTCTGGAATTTCCTTTATTGCAACGCTTTACAAGCCCATCTTCGACCAATTGTTTCATCAATCGATAAACGGTACTTTTCCCAGGTACTTTTTCCCCTGTCAATTTAGATACAATTTCATCAATCGAATATTGTTCCGTTTTGTGTTCCTGCAAAAATTGTAATAACAGCTTTCTTTGCTCCGTTTGATAGATTTTTTTCGCTTTTTCCATCAAACACACCTCCACTTTTTATAAATCTCAAAATATAACATATGAATGAATGCACAAGTTCTCAAATATGAGAGTTAATCTCAAATTCACTTTTTTATATCATAACACATAAAAAAATATTGTCAAGCTAGATAAATGACAAAAAAATACCGACCTCCAATGGCTAGATTTTGAATCTAACCTTTGGAGGTCGGTATCATTGTTGTTCTATCTTATGTCGTAACAATATAATATTCAAATTTATCAAATCCATCTATCGTTACATTCTTTTGTATTTGCAAGACTAGCTTTCGTTCCTTTCCATAGGATAATTGCTGTATCTTTTTATAAAAAGGTATAGAAAGCATTGGATCATCACTTCCCCCTCTGCCAATCTCTCCATATATCTTTTTAAATTGCATCTGATGCTCTTTTTCAATTTTCTGCATTTCTCCCAGCAGATAGATCATCATCTGTTTTCCGATTCCTTTTTTACGATAACCGCGTTTTACATAAATCTGCTCCAGATGAACGGTATTTTTTTCTCCATCCACTGCCACATAATCCTCCAGACAATAACTGGCTAATAACTCCCCAATTGGTTTTTTATCCATTTGAAGGCAGCTAATATTAATCTGGTTATGTTTTGTACGTGACACACATATCCGCACCTGAAAAGTTCGCTTTCTCTGCTTCTTCTCCATGTTTAAATCCGATGTGCCTTTCTTCTTTCTTTTTTTCATCAGACAAAACACTAGCAGTAAAAGCAGCAGAAACAGGAAAATGATAGAGCCATACACCCTGATTGCCGTTTCGTTCGATAACATATCTGCTTCCTTTCTTTCAAGTTCTGTCCTCAAAATTATATTGATATATCATATTCGTTCATCAATTGTAATAAAGCATCCTTTAATTCCGGCTTTTCTGCAATCACTTGGTGCATATGTTCAAAGCACTGGTCTTTTTGTTTGGCATTGTCGTTCATTCTATCTACAAGTCTCTGCTTACGTGCCTCTAGAGAATCTTTCATCTCTGCAAATTCTTCTTTATTTACAAGAACCGTCAACTGATGTAACCAAATTTCTGCATCTTGCACTTCATGAAAGGTTAATAAATCTAATATCTTGTCACGGTAATGCACAAATCGATCCCGATTACTTTCATAGGTTCTTTCCGCTTCTTTCGCCCTGCTATATTCCTTCATTAAATACTCCAGTTCCATAGAACTTTTTACATTATATTTGGAATAGCTATAGTCCAATGTACTTGTATTGTTGATATACTTAATTTTGACCTTATTTAATAACTGTATTGCCCGATTTAATTTTTTCTCCAAAGCACTACGTTCATATCGATTATGATATGCTTCATAAAAGACATAAGTAACAATTCCCGCTGCCATCACCACCGTCATAATAAATGGAAGTTTCATATTCTGCTGCAATCCCTGCTCCAAAGCAAAAAACAAAACAAATAAACTCAACACAATGGCTGCCATAACTATCGTTATCTTTTTTAATTCTCTCTGTTTTGCAGGCAAGCTATCATACTCATATCGTAATGCTGCCTTCTCTGCCTCTAATTGTCTCATATCATTTTTTATCAGCTTTCGATAATCTTCATTCTCTCGCATTTGCTTCAATTCATCCATCATCTGTCCTTCATGCATACGAATACTTCGAAAGCAAGGATTTGATGTAGTAATTTCTCTCTTTTGATACCGTTCCTTCTCTTTTGTCAACTGAAGTAACTTATTTGCCGCATCATTTAGCAGTTTTCTTTCTTTCGTTTCCATCCGATCTACCTTTTGCACATCAGATAAATAATCAGAAACCGCCTGATATTCAATCTTTGCATTTTCATTGAAACGTCGAATCTCATCTATTTGCTCGCAATTTTCTTTTAATAATTCCAAGAAATCCTGCGTTGTATATTGCATCTCATGTACAGTTTCTGTCTTAATTTCATCAGAATCCACTTCTATAACAGGCGTATAATCCTCCAAAACAATTTCTTCTCTTTTATTTTCCTGCTCAGCCTGCTTTTTTCTTACTGCTTCATCTACTCCGACATTAATTACTTCAGCAGCATCTATTTTTTTCTCTCTTTCTTTCTTTTTTTTCTTTCGAAATCCAAAAATACTCATCCTTGCTCCATCCCATGTTTATACTGCTGTTTCCAATTAAAAATCATTGTATCAATCGCATAATAATAATCTCCAACTTTTCCACTATCCTTTAACGCAGGCAAATCCTTTATTTTACGATATTCCCTAGTTTTCTCTGCATCCACCAACATCTGTCGAAACATTTCTCTGTACTCCCAAACCTTTTCTTCCGATACATTATATTCCAACACTGCCTGTAGAAAAGCTTTTTCTTTATTTTGCAATAGTAGCAACCATAAATATTCCTTCAAACTTTCTTCCTCTTGATTCAAAGAATAGGCCCGAACAAACTCTCTTTCTGCACGTTCAAAAGAACGACTCTGTGCATGAATTACCCCCACATTATGTATGATATTTCCATATTCTTTTGCTGATAATACCGATGAGTCATCCGATACTAAAATATCCTTATACACTTGTAATGCTTTATCAAAGTCCCCATATTTAAGACAATTATCTGCCTCAATTTTTCGACGTTGTATAGGAGATAAGCCATTTATGCGATCTATTATCTTAATAATTTTTTCAATCTCTAATTTTCCAAAATAATCCGTAGATGTCAAAATACTAACGATTAATTCCTTCAAATCTTTCTTTTCCTGTAAAATCGAAAGCCATTTTTGGGATAAATCTGGCCTATTTAACTCTACTTCCACCCAACGAAAAAAGGTATCGTCAAATGTATCCATTGTAATGGTATAAATATTATGATACAAGTAATACTCTAACTCTTCCAAAGAATACACACAGGTATCTGTCAATACAAAATGAAGCGGCTCTTTTGCCAATGCTCCTGCACATAATATAAACTTTCCCATAGTTTTTCCTCTTTTCTAAGTTTCTTTTGTATCCCTGTTTCCTTTGATTTCAATTATCTTTTCCCATACACGATTAGAAGAAGGAAATAATTCCCCAAAGCCTCTATCGTTAATACGAACCATGCAGGTATGCACATCTAAAAATTCCAACGACAACTCTAATCTTGTCGTTCGATTGCTATTTCTCAATCCATCCATGGAAATAAAATGTTGCTCTTCCTGCTGTCCAATTACATATTCTACTTTTAATTGTACTTCTGTCTCTTGATCTGGTATAAAACTAACGGAATTATTTGCATTGTACCATGCCGTCCCTGCCGAAACCAACGGATACATCTGTTCCCTTCCATCAATGAACAGTGGAACATAAATATTTACCGGCAATGTTTCCTCCCCAAGATATAAATAATCCTTTAATTTTCCTTCTCCAACCGCATCTCTAGCTGCATAACCAGCTCCTTTTGCATACAGATTTTGTCCAGCAAACACTCGTCTTCCTACGCATAACCTTTTTAATGCATCCTTGCACCAATTTCCTTCAAATCCTATTCCAGTCACATATATGGTAGAAACAATCTGTCTATGCAATACATTAAGTGCTATGCTTTCAAATAAATATGCAATATTTTCTCTGGTAGGATCCTCCTGCAACATTTCATACGATAATGTTTCGGAAAAGTCTCTCTTTTTAATTAATACTGTATTGGGTTCTGTTCTTCGATTTATAGATAACTGATAATATACCAACCCTTTTTCATCGTAATCAAACAACACAACATCATTTACATGTAACTCTTTTGGTTGATTCATTGCATAATTCACAAAACATTGCTCGTGGCTTTGCACATTTGTGCGAAGTCTACTTATCCCCAAGCTCTGTACTGCAGAATAAATATTCTGAATAAGCAATATATTTTTTTCTTTTACCGTAACTACCAGACGGCGAATCGTATTATTGGGATATTCTGCTTTAAGCAATCCTAATACACCTTTTAGAAAATACTCCAGCAGCTCCCATGGCTGATATTCATGTCCTGCAACTGTAACAGAAGCTGTCTGAGAAGCCTTTGATACAAGACCTTTTATCAAAACACCATCCTGTTCCCGATTCCAGGCAAATGCTTCCTCACCAAACCTCCATTCAGCGGTATCTCTTCTATAAAAGAGAATCGTTGGAATCATATATTTTTCTATATTTCCATTTACACAGACAGATTCTGGCTCATATGTCACTGTATTAAAACAAGTAATTTGTGACATATCCTCACACAAATCTACTCCTACCAGCAAAGTTCTCTCCTCTGCCATCTGAATTTCTCCTTTCACATACTTACTATAGGTGTTTGCGAAACTTACTCTAACATTTTAAAACCATTTCTCAATATATATTGATGCTTTTCGTAATTCTTTATCAAGGTAAGAAGTGTCTTTTCATCTTTCATTTCTCTTGCTACTAACATCATATTAATCTGGCCAAATGTATCTTCATCTTCCACATTTGTCTTTTCCTCTCCCTTTATAGCAATACTTTCCGTTATAACTGGCATATCTTTTCCATTTTCTTCCTCTATATAATATTGTAACGTTTCATTTTCAAATAACATAAAATGGGCTACAAAAATTCCTTCATACATATTTTGCATTTCTTCCTGAGAAAATCCTTCACCCATTTCCTCGTCTTCTACAAAATAATGCAAAATAACTTTATTTGCAGGATTTGTCTTATACTCTACAAAATTCATATGTTCAATTCCACCTGGGAACTTCATTTTCTTTGTAAATGCTTTGAAAAATGGGAAAATAATACCCTCCCGAATCAAACGTTCCACAGATGCTTGAATAAAGATTTCCTGCTCAGTATTCCATTCCGTAAAAGTACTATAAAACTTTAACAAAGCATATAACTCCGTTTTATTTTCTTCAACCAACAATTCTTTTTTTACAATTTCAAAAAACTGTTCGTCCACAACCCGATCGCGCACTAAATATTTATAGCAATAATAACTAACAAAAGCTTTAATCAAAGTCCGATTTTTTCCGGCTTTATAAAAAGAAGTGAAAACAGCCATCGCATTTTGTACATAGCTTTCTGCAAAAAGTATCTGTCCCAATAAACGTTCTTCTAATGCAATTGTTTCCAAATCATACTCTTTTGCTTCTTTCCAAACAAGAAACATATCTTTTGTAGTTCCTAAATAATGTTGCACAAGGTATTTTAATATAATCTCATCATACTTTCCCGCACGAAATACATAAAATGACATATTAGCAAGTAATACATCTTCCGTATCCATACCAATCTTTTTAATCATTTTTGAACAAACCGCACGCAAACGCTTAACAGTAATGCCTTCAAAGCTATATTCTTTAATCTGTTTGTATGCCAAATCATACAAACCACGGATAATACAATATTCTATAATCAAATTACGATCTGAGCTGCTCATTCCATGCAAATCAATTTCTAACAAGAGCGCCTCTAATGCCTCTCCTTCATAATTATCATAATAATTTTGAATCAGATTCATAATCCATTTTTTTCCGTATTCCGGCTTCATCCACGCTGTATCCATATATTTTTGCAATTTAGTGATTGGAATATCCCTTTTATGGTAATATTCTATCCTCTCATAAATATACATGCACAACATACGATTAGATGGATTGTAAGCAAAACATTGTTCTGCAAGCATGTTTCGTTTTAACAGCTTTTCTTTTTTCCATGAAACCGATTTTTCATATCTTTTTCCCGTTTCATCTACAATAAGTACCGTCGCCTTTTCTGTAAAAATATCAACATACGCACTTCCATCCTTATCAAACGTTGCGTATTCTTCCTGGTCCGATTCTTTATGTAAGACAACAACGCCTGCCATATATGGATTCTTACATATAATTCTTTGTTTAAATAACACACATGGCAAGTCCTGTGCAATAGAAGACGACATTCCCATTTCCGGCAGAAATGCACGATATAATACTGCAAGATGATAATCAATTTTATGTTTTTGCAATTGATTTAACATATACGAGCGCATCTGCTCTATATAAACCGGATAAATATCTATCAATTCTTCTTTATGTTTCACAATATTAGCAAACAAAAATGCCTTTTTATCTTCTAATAAATTTGTGTTATAGGAAAAGTATAAATAAATTTCCTGTGGTAGTAGACCCGTATAGTTTTCATCAATGGAATAAATATAGTACTCATATAATTGTGTCAAACGTAATTGTTCCTGAATTCCCATCTCGTACCATGCAAAGCAACTTTTATCCGATCGATCTGCTTTGATTAAAATACTACAAATTGCTGTCAACACTTCTTTATTTTTATATTTTCCATAAAAAGCAACCAAATCAGATAACACTAAACCATTGTACATTTTCATCCGTTCTGCTATATATGCATATTGTATCGCAACAGTCTCTGAAAATAGCCACATTTTTATTCCCATATGAATTGCCTGTATTACACATGGTGTTAACTCAATCAACAACGTAGGATCTTGATTGATGCAATTGCACACTTCATAATAAAGTACCGGACTGGTACATCCAGCTGCAAACTGTTCCTCTACAGCCGCAAGTTTTTCTTTCGATTCCTGTTCATACTTTTCATCCAAAAACAGAAGGAACCATAGTAACGCCCACTCTTTCTTATTTTGTTTGTAACAATCCCGAATTTCTCGAAGCGCATATTGCAAATCAGTATCTTTTCTTGTATACAATACTTTTAGATACAAATATCCACAATAATCTACAAGCGTATTTTTCTTTAAAATATGTTCTTCCTTTTCCAAACTATCCAATATTTCTTTTGCACCTGTATTGTCCCCTGCAACCATTTTTAAATGCATCTTATACAAGTCAATTCTGCGGCTGTATCCTAATTCTCCTAAATTTCTTTTTACTGCTAGCATGCCTTCTAATTTTGTGAGCACATTTTGCATTTCCTGAATATAGTCACTTACTGCTATACGATTACTTCTAAAATTAATATAATTATTAACCAATGTAATCTCACATTTTTTTATTTTTTTTTCATCGTAATCCCGCTGAATATGTTTTACAACTTTTTCAACCTCTACGATATATTCCATTTTCTGGTTTATAGTTTCCACGATAATTTTTGCATAATTTTTTCCAGGACGTAGTTTTTCGTTGTGTATCGTATAAGTAACTTCACAACTATCGCCAATAAACTCTGCTGTACTAATCTTTCCCTGCTCTACTTGCAAAAATTCCTGATTGGATGTTATTGTGGCATTCAAATATCCCCAGGTATTCTTTTTTATGAAAAAGCTATCGGAAATCTCCTCTTTTTTTACCTGATAAGAGGCTTCCTCTTTAGACAAAGAAAGCTTGATTGGATCCTTTTTTTGAATGCAAACCAAAAATTCTTCTAAAGCCTGATTATATTTTCCACTTTTCACCAGTCCATTGTACAAGTTTAACTTTTCCACATCTTTCTTTAAAAAGATTTCTGGAAAATCCGATGTTTTAAAAATACTTACTGCCTGAGGCCAATTAATTCTTGCCAAATTTGCATAATGAAACAAATCTCTTACTTCTCCAAAAGATGCCTCAATGCATTTTTCAGTAACAGTAATCTCAAATGGTAACTCCTTTTCACCGCAGGAACTTACTATGCTGATTACTCCATCAATTTTGTTTTTCGCACGGATATCTTCCGCATGGAATGTATATTCAATAACTGCCTCTGTTCCCACGAAAGAATTCTCTGTTAGACGTAATAAATGAGAGGAAGAATATAATAATCCTTTCATATATCTATCTTCTGCATTTTTTATCGTAAATGTACCCTTTACAATACGTCCTGTTTCTACTTCAATCTCTAATTTTTCTTCAGAACATATAATTTGTGGCAATTCATATTCAAATCGTTCTCTTGATAATTGTGTAATTTTTTCTTTCAATTTTATCCACCTGCAACATTACATAATTTGCTTTTTTTATACTTTCTATTATAATGATAAAAGAAGGTATAAAAAGCCTCTCTTTCCCCATAACCTGTTTTCTTTTTTGTGAATTCACTTATTGGACACTTCATTGTCCTAACCCACAAAATACAGGTTCCTCTAAATACAACATTACTTAAATTATAACACCAATAACCAACATTATTCAACAAAAAAAGGAAGGATTTTAGAATGAAACATGTAGAACACTTTCACGGTAGTGATTTAGAAAAAATTGAACAAATTTATCACATAAAAAAAGAAGATATTACAAGTTTTTCTGCAAATGTAAATCCTCTGGGTATATCTTTTAAATTACGCGAAACCCTGGCATCGCATATTGATGCGATCACTTCTTACCCGGACAGAGATTATACAAATCTACGAAAGGCTATCAGTAACTATGTAAATACCGATTATAAAAATATTCTTGTTGGAAACGGTTCCTCTGAACTAATTTCTATTTTGATTCAAACAAAGGCCCCCAAAAATGTTCTGCTTTTAAGCCCAACTTATTCTGAATATGAACGAGAAGTATCCCTTTGTGGTGGCGCATGTCATTATTTTCCCTTAAAGGAGAAGGAGAATTTTGTATTAAATATTGAAGAACTTTCAAGTGCATTACAAAAAAATATTGATTTACTAATTTTATGTAATCCAAACAATCCTACTTCTTCACAAATCACAACAGAAACAATGCGTAACATCTTAGAAATTTGTAAGCGAAATGACATATTAGTTATGATTGATGAAACCTATGTAGAATTTGCAGAAGATGTTTCTGCTGTAAGTGCTATTCCTCTGACAAAAGATTTTAATAATCTTTTTATCCTTCGCGGCATTTCAAAATTTTTTGCAGCACCTGGATTACGTTTAGGCTATGCCATCAGCAGCAATCAAGATTTAATTACCACCATCAATCAAAAAAAGAATCCATGGACCATCAATAGCCTGGCTGCAATTGCTGGTGAAATTATGTTCTCTGATGAAAATTATATCAATCAGACAAGGGAACTAATCGCCACGGAACGTACAAGAATATGTAACAAATTATCGGAATGTGCACAATTAAAACTATATCCTTGCAATTGTAACTTTGTTTTAGCACGCATCCTAACTCCTACTGTCACTGCACAAGACCTCTTTGATGCAGCGATACGAAAAAATTTAATGATTCGAAACTGTGTTACATTTCCATTTTTGGATGAACAATATTTCCGTTTTTGCTTTATGTCTCCTGAAAAAAACGACGAATTAGTAAACGTGATTTTTAGTACCAGTATTGAAAGGTAAAATTTTTTCGCACAAAATTCACTTATTTACTGAGAACTTGAAGCAGATAGAGTAAAATAAAAGAAAAACTTTGTCGCAAAGGAGTTCGTATGAGTAGAGAACGAGATAGAA
>Ga0256404_1003240_pt1 | contig 33702 bp, 30 predicted proteins | sample RumenRJG_01DNA_FD_185990 | JGI IMG/M metagenome (GOLD analysis project Ga0256404, IMG submission 185990) | Bovine rumen microbial communities from Lethbridge, Alberta, Canada - RJG_01 | ecosystem: Host-associated > Mammals > Digestive system > Stomach > Rumen | place: Canada: Alberta | collected... | reverse complement strand
GTCCCGACCTCTACATCCCCATCCAGGAGAAGAAGGTGTTCGCGGAGGCCAGCACCCACTCGGGAATCTCTGCAGGTGTGATCAAGGCGGCTTGGGATGCCGCAGGTGAAGTAATCCGTACGTGGGCGACCGAAGGTCATTCCATCCCTCTGCCCGGACTGGGAACGATGCGCTTCGGTGTCCGCTCGAAGGCCGTAGCCGACCTGGAGGATGTGAAGACCAGCCTCATCAGCGTGCGCCGCATCATCTTCACGCCCAGCGTGGACCTGAAGGACGAGCTGGTCAACACGGCTATCCAGATTACTTGCTTCGACCGCACCGGTAAGGAGGTGAAGCGCGTGACCTCCGACGACAGCGGTGACGTGGAGGATCCGGAATCTAACCCTAACGTTAACCCTAACCCTAACGATAACACTGATGGTGACAACGGTAGCATCGTAGATGGTACGGACGAAGGGTGATTTTTAGGCACGGATGGACACGGATGGACACTGTTTTTTAGCCCTTAATTTTAATTAAAAAATTCCGTGTATTCCGTGGCCATCCGTGCCAAAAAAAATTAATCTTTAATCTTTAATTTTTAATGTATGAAACGGGAGACTTGGAAGACGATTTTGCAGTTTATTGTCAGCATTCTGACGGCTGCGCTGACGGCATTTGGCACGACATCGTGCATGGGACACGGTCCACTGGCGCTGCTTTAGGCACACGGTGGTGACAAAAGAGAAAGCGGGGCAACCTACGAGGCTGCACCGCTTTATGCTACTTATCACACCGTGCCGTATAATCTTAAAATGCTATAGCTTTCATGGGTTAAAGTTCGGGATTGATTGAGGCTATCCATGCCTCAATGCGGGCATCGGTCTTGTCATCCTCGTTGATGTCGTCAAGGGGCAGACCGATAAACTTTCCGTCTATCACAGCCTCGGAATCGTCGAAGGTGTAGCCGTCGGTCTCGACAGCACCGATGAACTTGGCACCGCTGTCCTTGATGCCATTGTAGAGCTCGCCCATGCCGCCCACGAAGGTGTCGCTGTAGGTTGAGCAGTCGCCACAGCCGAACAGGGCGATGGTCTTGCCATTGAGGTCTGCATCTTGCAAGGTCTTCAGACCGTCGTACCAGTCATCTTGCAATTCACCGGCACCCCACGTTGAAGTGCCGAGAATCAGGTTCTGGTTGGCAGCTACCATATCGGCTGTCAGGTCCTGTACGTTCAGGGCATCACAGCCCAGTTTCGAGGCGATCTTCTCCGCGATGGCCTCGCAGGTTCCCGTCGAGGAACCATAGATTACAATTGTTGCGTTCATTACTTATCTATATTTATGTGGTTAATTAATTACGATTGATGCACTGGCCGTCGCACTGGCCCTGACTTCTGCTCTTACGTTTACAAAAACGTTCACATTGTGCACAGATGTCGTAGCCGAGCATCGCTCCGAGTATGAAATCTTCCTCTGGCGTAAGTTCGTTCAGTGGACGGGTGACGATGAGCCGGATAGCCTCCAGACACTCGCGCCGACCGAAATACACGTTAAGGTTCTGCTGTCCGGCAGGTTGCAGCAGATATGGAATATCCTGGCTTTCCAGTCGCCGGATAGTCTGCTCACTGTATTTCTTGTTACAGGTGAATAATACCATGTGGCGAACGCCCTTATGCAACTCGTAGATGTGGTTCATCAGCACTTGAAGCGCTGTGGGATTTGCTGTTCTCATTTTTATGGTTTTGATTTCGTGTGCAAAATTAGAGAGAAATAACGAAGTGCGCAATACCTAAAATGCAGTGTTTTAAGTACAGCACACCTGCCAAGTCCTGCAAAAGTAGATTAATCAAAAGTAGGTATTACCACACCGTGCCTGGCATCGTGTGACCTTTCTCAGGTATCCGAATTGATTTTTGCGATTTCCTATTTTCACAAGGCTTGCGAAACCATATTTTCGAAAATTTTTCGTCAAATATTTGGAATTTATAAAATAAATCACTACTTTTGCAATGTCCTATCCAATATGCTGAAAGCCCGTAGGTAATCATCAGAGGAGGGGATGCATACATACAAAAGGCGTTTTCTGAACGCTTTGGGTTTGACGGCCTAAGAATCTCGCAAATTCAAACTGTTAGTCAAAACCAAAGCAACGGGAACGCCCCTTGGAGATGTAGAATATATATCTATCTTATATAAGGTAGCATTATACATACATCGGCGTGGGGCTTTCAGCGTTGCTCGGTTCGACTAGCAGGGCAATGCGAGAGCCTTTAGACCGTGGACCGGGCACAGAACTGGCTCCACGTTTTGCGTGTGTATGGTAACGAACCTAAAATAAACAAAAGCCAACAGAGGGAGTGTGTTGACGTAAAATTTGATGAATGAAAAAGGTTATCACCCTATTAGCGTCTTCATTATTGATGATTGTCATCATGTCAATTTTTCAAGGATGTCGCGATTTTAATATTACTTGGACTCCAGTCAAAAACACATCATACATTGAAAAGCCAACCATCAAGGTGTATATTGAGAATTCAGGCAGTATGGATGGATATATGTGCGACGGCTCTGAACTTAAAGATGCAATATATGGATATGTGAGCACACTTGCAAGTTATTCAGACACTGTTAAACTGAATTATATCAATTCAGAGATTGTTAAATATTCAGGTAGTCTAAAGAGTTTTATAAAGGACCTAACTCCAACAAAATTCAAGGCAGTTGGTGGAAGCCATGCCAATTCTGTCATTGGCGAGATGCTCACACAAATATTGGACGCACAGGATAATCGCACCGTATCTGTTTTTGTATCTGATTGCATTTTAGATGTACCCCAAGGCGATGCTAAAGATTTCTTGGTTAACAATCAAATTGACATAAGAAATGCGTTAGTAAAAAAGATGGAAAAAGATAAAGACATGGGGGTTGAGATTTTCCGTATGGTATCAAAATTCAGTGGCACATACTATTACGCCAAAGGGAGCGAACGACTTTCGGATGTACAACGTCCATATTATTTGTGGGTTATAGGAAATAAAAAGTTATTGGCTTATTTAAATGCAAATGTCCCGTTCTCTGAGATTCCGCATGGTTATAAGAATTATTATGCATATTCAACGTATCAAGAAATTCCATTTGAAATAACTAATCAGTTCGGGATGGTTCAAAATCCCTGCGTTTGCAAAACCTCAATTAATGGACATTATATTGTAAAAATTAAAGCTGACTTATCCTCCACGCTTCAGAATGAAACAATGATTAGAGATGTAAATAGATACCAAACACATAACGGCCAAGTCAAAGTTGTTTCAGTTGAAAAAATTGACAATACCCAAGACACTCACACACATGTGTTAACTTTGAATATTAACAAAGGAATCTCATCATGCGGCATCAACCTAAAATATGTGTTACCAGACATTCCCAACTGGATAGAATCTGTCAATGATGACACTGGGTTGAATGTTACTGAGAATATAAATAAGACAACCGGAATCAAAAATATTATCATGGGAGTATCTGATGCATATCGTAATCACCGGGAGCTTGCTGGTACTAAATTTGTAATCAATAATTAAATTTCAGAAATATGATTGGACAATTTTTTGGCAGTTTCTACTGTTGGCTATTTGAAGATTTGTTTGGTCTAAATTTAGCCAACTATCTTTGGGGACAAGCATCTCCTCTTATGACTTCAAATATGTTCATCCCAATTGGCTTAAGCATGTTTGGTATTTCACTACTTGTGATGATACTCTATTATTATGTAATCAATCACCCTAGACTATCTAATTTGTGGGGATGGTTAATATTCTTAGGAACCAACTTTGTGTTGAACTTTCTTGTTGGCTGGCAATGGGTCTTAAGCCATTTGTATGAAGGCAGAATGGTTTATGAAAACGTAGACCACCAAATGGTGCCATTACCCATTGACGAAACCAACTGTCTATGGTTTGGCCTCGCAAATAGTTTATTGTCGATAATTGTGTTTATTGCCTTCACGTATATGTTTAAGTGGAAAAGTTCAAACTGCTGGGTAGCCCCAGAAAATTCATTTAAAAGGAGATAAAAATCATGGCTAAGTTATATATATTTGGAATAGGCGGTACAGGTTCGCGTGTACTACGATCTCTAACTATGATGTTAGCAGCTGGTGTCAGTGTAGATGTTGACGAAATAGTTCCTATTGTTATTGATCCGGACCAGTCAAATGCAGACTTGACAAGAACTGTAACTTTGATAAATGAATATGCCCAGATACATAATAAGTTGACGTTTGCAGGAGAAAATAACAACACATTCTTTAAGACTCGGATTGAAAGAATTCTCAACAATTACACTCTTGTTATTAAAGACACCAACGACAAGGAGTTTAGGCAATTCATTGAGTTATCTTCAATGAATATGGAGAACCAAGCAATGGCTCAGATGTTGTTCTCAGAGAAGAATCTAAATTCTTCAATGGACGTTGGTTTTAAAGGGAATCCAAATATTGGTAGTGTAGTGCTGAATCAAATATCCAATTCTTCTGATTTTGATACATTTGCTAACTCGTTTGAACAAAATGACAAAATATTCATTGTAAGTTCAATCTTTGGTGGCACAGGAGCCAGTGGTTTTCCTCTGTTGCTGAAGACGTTGCGAACAAGCAAGTCTATTCCAAACTATGCAAATATCAATAGCGCAGAAATTGGAGCAATTACGATTCTTCCCTATTTCCGTTTAGAAAATAACAATCAAAGCGAGATAGACTCGTCCACCTTTATATCAAAGACAAAATCTGCACTTGCCTATTACGAGAAAAATATTTGCTCCAACCACCAAATAGATACTTTGTACTATCTTGGTGATGAATTGACTAACACATACGAAAACAACGAAGGGGGTGCAAGTCAGCGAAATGACGCGCATTTGATTGAATTTATGGCAGCATCTGCTATAATAGATTTCTGCAACAAAGAGCATGCATCAGGTACTACAATTCATAAAGAGTTAGGAGTAAGAAAAGCAGGTGCTACCGTTACTTTCAATGATTTTTATGACGATTTGACAGAAATGCTACGTGCACCTCTGACACAATTCGTTTTGTTGGCAAATTGTTTTGAAAACAAATTCGAAATGTTAAAGTCTGCTGACGTTGCTGCCAACAAGACATTGGGACTCACATCTGACTTTTACAAAGGAGCCTTTGTGCGTAACCTCAAGAAGTTTCTTGAAGATTATAAAGCATGGCTAAAGGAATTAAAGGATAATAAGCGTTCGTTAGATTTATTCAACCTAACAACTGGTGATACTCCATTTAGTGTTGTCACGGATGTAAAAGCACAGTCTGTTCACAGCCTCTTGTCAAATTATAGTCTTTTCTTTGGCCGTGTCAATTCTGCTGCGGGAAAGTGTAATAGTAACGGAGAGGAAGACAAATTGTTGGAAGCATATTCGATGGCAACAAAACGTTTAGTAAAAGAGAAATTTAATTTTTAGGAACTATGTCAAAGATATTCAGATTATACAAGGGGGGGACAGAGACCTATCAAGATTGGAATAGTGTTGTAGCTTTCCCCTATGACTCTAAAAACAGAGAGACAATTCAAGATCCTGAAGGCGCATCTGCCAAGAACGAAATAACGTCTATACCGTCTCCCTTTGCACGTATAGACCTTATCAAGATGGCTTTTGCTGAAGTATGTCGCTCAAAAAAACTTAATGGGAACACCATATTCCACAAGATGGTTTCCGACACATTAGACGTAGGTGAAATATTCTTCAATTTGGACAAACTATCGGACAAGATAGAGATTATAACATGGGATTGTGCCAAAGAGATAAAGAACCTTAAGAACTCTAACATAGAAGGTATTCGATACTATGGTGATGCATTGAGCAAATACTTGGAGTCTGATGGAAAAACGTATAACTTTGATGCATTAAAGAACATCTACCTGTTAAATTACAAGAATGGCCCTGCTCCATTAAATATTATCGGAGCAACTTCTCCTGCTACACTTTTTTTTGCTACAGCCAATGATTTAGACTATGTTAACGATATATTCTTTGCTCATGACAAACCATTTGATGATGAGTATCAGCCATTATATTCTCGTGCAGATGTTGAATACATTAAATCCTGGTTTATCCTAAGAAATTCCATTGATCGTTTCGCAACTCTTTTCCCAGAGATTGACGATTATCTGGAATTGACATATAAAGAAATTGAAGACAACCAATTGAAGCAGGTTCTTCGTACAATTGATGATAAAGCATCTGGATTTGGTCCTATAAATATAAAAACTACAACATACAGTAATATTGTTGAAGTACTTGGATACAATTTGTATCAAAAAAAATCTTCTGTTGGAAGCAGTGGTTTTGAGATCGAGTGTAATCTCTTCCAAGGCAAGAAACCATTTGTCCTTCCTGTCGAAGCTGGTGGCAGATATGCCGATGTTCCATATACAACCGGGAAATGGGGTAAGACGAACAGGGCTCCATATTACGATGAGAAGGATGATATTGATAGTCGTACTCTTCCTTTCGACGGGAGCGTACACCCATATCTAACTATTAGTGACTTTCTTGAAGATAATATTGTTAGGGTGCCACACAAATTAAACAGTTTAGAGTTTTTTAATGGCAACTGTAAACTTGAGAACGACTACAAATTGTCATATTTACTACCTATTAAGACTCTCTTCTTTAAGTTTTTTACCGCGACCGAACTTCAGGAATATTTGGATAATGGAGAACCATTGATTGAGATGGAGTCTCTTGCAGGGGATTCTGTCAAGGTAACATTAAGAATACCTATTAAAGGCGATGAACGGAATGTAAAATATGTCGAATACACACGCATTTACTATGGAGGGAATAATAAATCGGACAAGAATAACAATAGAGGGGGAATCGTCGATTTTGACTTTGCCGGTTTTATCATGCCGAATGTAAAGTTTAATAATTCTTCAGATGCCTATTATACTATAGGATGTATTAGCAGTAAGCCATACACTATCAATTTCTTCAATGTAAAACAAAAAATTCAAAACATTAGTATTGATTGCCGCAATCAGAATGATACTGCCAATAAAAAAGAAAAAACTTATACAATAGAAAAAGAGAACTTTGACTATTTCCAGATTACAAATAATCATGGCGTATCAGCTGTTATTGTTCCGAAATTCAAACCTCAAGCAAGTAATTGCGAATTCTCCTTTGCCATTGATTTGGGAACTTCTAACACACATATTGAGTTTGTTAAAACACCAAGCTATGATAGTAATCCTATAGAGTTTGCTTATACAGAGCAAGAATGTCTTCTTAGCAAGTTCTTTGTGCCCTCATATAATAAAGACACTGGCAATCCAGATGACCTCATCATAGAAGAATCGAATTTAAGTAAAGACTATTTACCTTCCATTGTTGGTGAACAGTCTGATTTCAAATTCCCAACGCGTACTGTATTATCTGTTTCAAATGATATTGATTGGCAAAACTCCATTCGTCCATTTGGCATGGTTAATATTCCCCTTACGTATAACAAACGTCAGCCACTTGCATATAATCACCCAGAAGATAACATCAAGTGGGGAAAAGACAATCAACAGCGTATTGTTGAGGCATATATTGATTGCATAATGCTTATGATTCGTAATAAAGTAATCATGGAAGGGGGACAATTGGGAAAAACAAAAATCACATGGTTTTATCCCATCAGCATGCCACCAAGACGTAAAAACTTGCTTAAGAACACATGGGATGCTGCCTATAACAAATATTTTGGAACTGGTTCCACATTGTCTATGACAGAATCCGAGGCACCGATTCTATATTACTTCCGCAGACATTCTAATGCAACAAATCTTGTAAACATAGATATTGGCGGTGGTACAACTGATATTGCATTCGCAAAAGACAAAGACATTGAATTTGTCACCTCTTTTAAGTTTGCGTCAAATGCTCTATTTGAAGATTCCTTATCAGAAGGTGAGCCGAGTAATGGTATTATTGATCATTACAAGCCATTATTCAAGGCAATACTGGAAAATAAAAATCTTCCAGAGCTGCCTTACATATTCTCTACCAACGAGAACAAACCTGCCAACATGGCAATGTTTCTATTCTCCTTGAGTAAGAATACTATTACGAAAGAATTAAACATGAATGAGATTGATTTCAGTGCAAAACTTCGTGATGACGAACATTTTAAGATTCTTTTCATTCTATTCTATTCTGCAATAATCTATCACATTGCTCAAATTGTCAAGTTGAAAGGCCTTGATACGCCAAGGCATATTACTTTCAGTGGAAACGGTAGCAAAGTCCTGTCAATCTTGACAACTGAGAGCAAAGATCTTGCTGCTATGACAAAAAAGATTTTTGAGCATGTTTTAGGAAAGCCTTATGGCAAGGAACTTGATATCTTAGGTTTAGGAGATGATGCTAACCCCAAGAAATCTACTTGTAAGGGCGGACTGATGGATAGTACTCAAAACGTAGGTAGAGACAAGATTATAATCCTGAAAAGTGATGCGTCTGGTTTTATTACAGATAATGACACATATGAGACAATCGACAAGGACTACATAAAGAGAGTAGTATCATCAGTTGAGTGTTTCTTCGACTATGTGTTGAATGACTTAAATCGGACGTTTAATTTTGATGATTACTTTGGAGTAACAGAGAAGGCACTCAATATCGTGAAAGACAAATGCAAAGCAGATATTGAGACGTATGTAAACAAAGGTTTGACTATGATGAAAGAAGAGGCAGATGGAAAGAACCGTCTTGACGAAACACTATTCTTCTATCCCATCAAAGGTGTTCTGCAGGCCTTGTCAATAGAATTAAATAACAATGTATCATGAAAATGAATAGATTTATTTACGTAGTTGCTATAATTTGTTGCTTATTGGTGACCTCTTGCGTAAAAGACAAAAGAGCAGATTCTCAAGTGTATCGTGAGGCACAAACTACATCCATAAACACATCTCAAGATAGTGTAAATAAAGATAGCGTAAAGATAAGAGCCATAAAGCAAGATAGTATAGCTAAAGACACAACTAATGTCTCAGAAGAAGGTTTAAACAACGATGGTAACACTATTGAGCAATCGTCTTATGTAACAAATACAGAACAAGAAAGAAATGAGAGCCTACCCTCATTGGAAATTATCTCTATTATAATCGGTGTCATTTCTATTATTCTATGCGCAGTTATCTGGCAAATATGCTCACACCGATTCAAAGATTATGATTACCTACTTAAGGAATCAGAGCATGAAACAGATAAAAAGTTGACGAATGCTAATATGCAAGTTGCAAATTCAGAGAAAGCAACTGGCGAGAGTTTAATAAAACTTCAACTTCGGGTTGATAAATTGGAAGAAAGATTGCAAAAATTAGAGGCATTACCACGTAATAATTCTGTGCGGAGCCAGAATGATGACACAGACAATCCTTCACAGACTAATGCTGAAGCTATTCAACGTTATGGATACTTTGGAATGGTGAAAGCTGGTAACGGTCTTGCCATGTTCAATGATTATCCCAAATCACGGAATGAGGATGCATTTTTTGAGGTAAGGTATATAGATGAGAACCATTGTGAATTCGCCCCATTCGATTTGGACAAGATTCGTTCTGTTGATGCTATTACAAGTGCCGTTGATTATAAAGGTAGTATGGCATACGCAAAAGATATGAGAGTTGTGCAATATGGGACTGCAGTATTTGATGCAGAACGGAATTTCTGGAAGATTACGGGGAAAGCCGACATTGAGTTAATTGTATAAAATTAAAAATTATATTGTGTATCTATTGTTAAACCATTAATAATTAAAACTTAAACAACAATGTCATTTTTAGTTCCAATAATTGTATTTATAATAGTGGGCATACAAACATATTTCTTTGTTAAGAACTATTATAGAATGAAGGAATATAAAGAGATTTTTGGACGCAACACTTCTTGGGATATTGAGCACAATCCGGAGAATGGTTTCGTTTGTGGTATTAAGGGTGATGGGAACACTATCTTTTCATCAATTAAAGTATCCATAAATGATTATTTGAAAAACAACTCTGGTTCTGTAATTGATTTCCATCTCTTGAAAGATGCAGTTGACAGACATTGTGACACGGTAGAAAATGATATAAACACATTAACACCAGTACCATTGTATTGCGGATTGGCAGGAACAATGGTGGGGGTCATTTTGGGTCTTGCTTCTTTGTTGATAACAGGCTCCATCGATGCGTTGCTTCATTCAAGCACAAGCGACTCTGTAACAGCAGACGCAGTTTCCAGAGGAGTTAGTGATTTGCTGGAAGGTGTAGCTTGGGCAATGATTGCAAGCATATGTGGTATATTCTTTACAACTGTTAGCTCTGTACTATTTAAAGGCTTCAAATTAGAAGGAGAATCAGGGAAGAACAGTTTCCTTGCATGGTTACAAGCAAAACTTCTTCCAGAACTTCCGTCAGACACATCAGAAGCACTAAACATGCTGGTGAAGAACTTGAATAAGTTCAACAACACATTTGCTGAGAATACGTCTAAATTAGGAGACTCACTCAAGAATGTTAATGATTCATATCGTATTCAGGCTGATATTATTAAATCTGTACACGATATGGACGTCATGAAGATGGCAAATGCAAATGTCAATGTTTTAAAAGAATTAAAAGATTGTACAGACAAACTGGAAGCATTTAATCAATACCTTAACGACATCCATGGCTATACAGATGCTATTCATAAGTTTACAACTCAATTTGAGTCTGAATCCGATAGACTTCATGTGCTTGAAGAAATTCAGCAATTCTTCATGCGACACAAAGAGGAGATAGCTAAGAATTCTGCTGATGCAGACATGGCATTGAAAGAAGCACTGCGCACAATGAAGGAGTCGACAAGTTCTAATGTAAATGATCTGAACACAATCCTTATAAAACAAGCAGAAGACTTCAAGCAAATATTAAATGATGAGAGAGAATCTTTCGAGAAGATTAATCAAGATATACAAGAACAATTTACTGAGCAACTCAATGCGATGCCAATGCTTGAGCAAAAACTTGCTGATGTAGCAGAAATACCACAGAAGATAGATGAAATGATAACCCGCTTGGAGCAATCCAACAGTCAACTTTACTCAAATTTTGTTTTCTCTACAAGAGAGACTCTTCTTCAATTCGTTAAGGCGAATAAAGAAGGTGAGTCTACTATTCCTGTTGGAGGAGCAAAACAATCATATAACTGGTTAGTTATTGTGTGTGCTGTTTTAATTGCCATTGCTTGTATCACAAATACGATACATAACATCTGGTTCACTGATCGCAATATGCAAGCGTCATTTACTGAACAGCAAAATAACAATTATCATGATTCTTTCTCACAAGATTCTATCATAAATGATTCACTAAATGTGGATTCTTTTATTAATAAATTACAAACGAGGTAGCTATGACGAGAAAAAAAGAATCTTTCTTTTGGACAAGTTATTCAGATTTGATGACTAGCTTGTTCTTCATTATGCTAACCTTGTTTGTATTGGTTATTGTGTTATTACACAAACGAATGGAAGCAACTGAAAAGCAATTAAAGGATATAAAAGAAATTGTGAAATCAACAAAGGAGTTAGACAAATCCCAGTATTATGAATTCAAGCCAGAGTATAAGAAATATGTCCTTAACGTAAATTGTTTCTTTGAAGAGTTAAAATCGGATCTCACGGATTTACAAACCGACACAAGCAGTTTGCATAAAGCTGGAGTAGAAATCGAGCATTTCTTAGACAAGAACAGAAATAATCAGTATCTTTTGATTATCGAGGGGCAAGCATCAAGAAACTCTTCGAAGCAAACAGCCATGAATTATGATTTAAGCTTTAAACGTGCATTAACTCTGATGAAATTCTGGAAAGACATTTGCCATATTGATTTTGGGGTTAATTGTGAAATCCAGATTGCAGGAAGTGGCGATGGAAGATACAATTTTGGTTATACTGGCGGAGAAAATACCTATCGTTTCGAAGAATTAGATAAAACTTTAATGCGTGAACGTGGAAATAAGGAGGTTAAAAATCAAAGATTCGTAATACATATTATACCTAAAAACATTATAGAAGATACTATAAAATGAATAAGCTTAAGCAAATTATCAGCATATGTGGTTATTGCTTGTATTTTGCCGCATTTATTTCTTGTGCTCACAAATCTGGGCACAATGTAAATGTTAACGTTCATAGAAGCGCAAGAAATAGCATCGAGTCCCCAAGACAAACACATATTTCAGAAAGGAAAATAAGAGAACATACCATAGTCCATATGGAAAAAGCAAATGGTGTATATTTGGTTCCTATAAAAGTAAATGGACTAAATTTAAATTTCATTTTTGACACAGGAGCATCTAGTATTAGCCTGTCATCTGCTGAAGCAATGGTAATGTTAAGACAAGGACAGATAACACAAGATGACATTGTTGGACAACAACAATTCCAAGATGCCACAGGAGAGGTTTCTGTTGGAACCATTGTCCGTTTACGAACTGTAGAAATAGGAGGCATTGTACTTAACAACGTTGAAGCTTCTGTTGTTGACAACATTCAAGCGCCTTTACTTCTAGGTCAAACTGCTTTAAGTAAGTTTGGAAAAGTTACTATTGATTATAACCGAAACACTATAGAGTTTAATTAAAAGAATCATGTACAAGCTACTGATTATTGCCTTATCGTCTTTTGCGCTTATAGCGACATCTTGTCATAGGCGTAATCATAAACAGATAAATTGGACTGAAGATTATACAGAAGAGAATACTATAACAATAATAGGCAAACCAGATACTAACAAAGAGAATATTGACTCCTTTGATAATAAACTTTTGTATACCACGATCAACGAGGATATTCCTAATCAATTATTATTTCGATATTCGTATATCTCATCATACAATTTCAAAACCCGTTGTCCCAACTGGGTTGCTTGGCATTTAACATCTAATCACGCTGATGGGGATTGCCCTCGATATAGCAAATACGATGAAGACATGGAAGTCCCTGCTCCGAGAGCGACTAACGAGGATTATCGTGGAAGTGGATGGACGCGTGGGCATATGTGTCCTGCTGGGGATAATAAGTGGGATGCAGAAGCTATGAGAGAATCGAATTTGTTATCAAATATGTGTCCTCAGCATGCAAGCCTAAATAGTGGGCTTTGGAATGTTATAGAGCGCGATTGTCGTAAATGGGCCGTCAGATATGGTGATGTCTATATTGTATGTGGTCCAGTATTTCTGAATAAGGAGCATGAAACAATCGGAATGAATAAAGTAGTTGTTCCTGAAGCATTCTTTAAAGTTATACTACGACTTAGCCCAGAACCAGCAGCAATAGGTTTTGTTGTAAGAAATAATGAAGGGAAGAAGAAGAAGGATCAATTCGTCAATACTGTGGACGATGTAGAACGAATAACAGGTATGGATTTTTTTCCTGCCTTGCCTGATAGTATAGAAAATAGTGTTGAAGCTACAGCAAGTTTATACAATTGGTAATGATAAAAAACCTCTACCCTTTCCTTGCAGCGATGTTGCTGCTTTGCTTGGCACCTATGCCGTATGGCTATTTCATGTTGGTGCGTTTTGTGATGATGGTGGCATTTGGCATCATGGCTTATCGCTATTATGTGGATAACAAGACGATAGCTTCTTATGTGTTTGGGGCATTGGCATTGTTATTCCAACCCATATACAAAATGGCATTAGGACGAGTGGTGTGGAACGTGGTGGATGTCATCGTAGCTCTGTTACTGATTGCAATGTTCATCATGGAATGGAAAAGAGCTAAAAGGAATTACGTAGCGTATAGACCTATCGCACCAGATGATAATCAAGGACTGGATGATAATCAATTTGAATTTCAGCTGAAGGGGAAACTGGATCCAAAGGAACTGGTATATGTGGCGAGTGAAGAGGACAAGGAACTTACTAACTTGTTTGAAACGAGGCCTGAGGTGCTTGAAGGATGGGGACAAATGATTGGGTTCCATATTGTCTATCTTCCTCTTCTGATAAAACGTCTTAAAGAGAAAAAGGTTCTGAGGTATCGTGCTCCTTATTTGGGGGACGAAGCTATTAATAACATTTCTATTGGAAATGATTTCTTACTACAGTATCTGGACAATCCTGGTGACAAGGACAAATTGAAACATGGCTTTATCCGCACTGAGAATATTCATCGGGGAGAAGATGGAAAGGACAAAGCGACTAACCGATTCTACCCATTGTCGTCAAAGAATGGCGAGCCTCTGGCTGACCAATTGCATCGTATTGGGAAAAAGATTTCTGCAGAGACCTACAGAGCGGGACACTATATTGAGGGAAAGGTACAAGAAGGAGGACATGACAAAGATGATACTGAGGAACTGATGGAGGAAGTTCGTGAAAGGATAGCGAAACTAAGGCAAAGGGGAATTGCTGAATATCTCTTGGAACAATTAATCCATCCGGATGACAGATTAAGCCGTTTGATCGTAACAAAGGATTATCGTATCGTACTTCCTGACTATCAGAACTTGGAAATAAAGATGGAACCACTGGTGAAGGCTGTGTATTTGCTGTTCTTGAAGCATCCTGAAGGAATTCTTTTTAAACAATTGCCGGAATACAGGAATGAACTGACTCTGATTTACGAAAAGCTGCGTCCTACAGGTTTGACGGAGAGGGCGATACAGAGTATTGAGGATGTGACAAACCCTTTGCTGAATTCCATCAACGAGAAGTGTGCGAGAATACGAGGTGCCTTTGTAGGTGAGTTTGATGACTACATGGCGAAGTATTACTATATTGACGGTGCTCGTGGCGAAGCCAAGAAGATTTCTCTGCCTCGGGACATGGTGACGTGGGAGGAGGAAGAGGGATGATCATACTTGCACTCGAGAAAACAAAATAAAAAAAACATGTTTTTATTTGGTTTTCTGATCGCTAAATCGTATCTTTGCAAAATATAATACTAGTTTATATTAACAAAATGAAGTCGCAAGATGAAATATTGAGTCTGATGAGACGTTTTAAACCTACGGCTCAGAAGAAATACGGAATGACGAAAATCGGCATCTTTGGGTCTGTGGCTCGTGGCGAGCAAACGGATGATAGTGATGTTGATGTTTGTTATGAAGGAGAGGCTCCTTCTTTGCTGACTCTGGACAAAATTCAGGTTGAACTTGAACATTTGCTTGACTGTAAAGTAGATCTTGTTCGTGTTCGTGATAATATGAATAGTTTACTACGTAAAAGGATATTAAGTGAAGGTATCTATGTTTGATAAAGAAATTACACTTGATAGCCTGATGAAAATAAGGTCAATGTTGGAGCTAGTTACCGAAAGGGCTTCGGTTGTTGAGACTCCAAACGATTTCTTGTGCTCACCAGATGGAATGATTCGTCTTGATGCTATATGCATGAATTTGATTGCTCTTGGTGAAACAGTAAAAGGTTTGGACAAACAAACTAATGGACAATTACTGACAAGCTATCCAGAAGTTTATTGGAGGGGTGTCATGGGTATGCGTGACAAAATATCTCATCACTATTTTGAGATTGATACGGATGTGGTATTTCGAACAATAGAAGAAGATATTCCTGCGATGAAGCCTGTTGTCGAAAAAATGATAAAGGATTTGAGACAAGGATAATCTTCTATTTTCACAAGGGTGGGACAATATACAGAAACTGGATTTGGAAATTGTGAAAAGTAAAAATGTTAGGATCTTTTTTTCTCCGCAAGCCTTGCGGAGATTTTTATTTCTCATAGAATAATTGTACCTTTGCAGAAAATATAAAAAACGACAGGATATGCCAGACGATATTATTCCGTTTTTCGGTGAGGTGGAGGACAAGATGCAGGGCATCATCAAGGTGATTGGCGTTGGTGGTGGCGGATGCAATGCGGTGCGTAACATGTTTCTTGAAGGCGTGGGTGGCGTGACGTATGCCGTGATGAATACGGACAGTCAGTCGCTATCGCGTTCGCCGGTGCCCGTGAAGCTGATGCTGGGCAGTTCGGGACTGGGTGCCGGGGCTAACCCGGAACTGGGCAAGAAGGAGGCGGAGGCGAACCTCACGGACATCGAGAAATTGCTGAGTGACGGCACGAAGATGGTGTTCGTAACAGCTGGCATGGGTGGTGGCACAGGAACGGGTGCTGCTCCGGTGGTGGCTAAGGTGGCTAAGGACATGGGACTGCTGACTGTAGGGGTGGTGACCATCCCTTTTAACTTTGAGAAGAAGCGCAAGATTATCAAGGCGCTGAAGGGTGTCGACGAGATGCGTAAGAACGTGGACGCCCTGCTCATCGTGAACAACGAAAGGCTGTGCGACGTGTACTCGGATTCGGACCTCTCGGTGAAGGATGCCTTCCAACGGGCTGACAACATCCTGATGGATGCGGTGAAGGGTATATCGGAACTGATCACCATGCCCAGCGACGGGGGTATCAAGAGTGACTTCCGCGACGTGGAGACGACGATGAAGAACGGTGGTGGTTCCATCATGGCAATGGGTAGGGCAAGTGGTGAGCATCGTGTGGAAAGGGCTATCCTGGACGCGCTGGACTCTCCCCTACTCTATGGCAACGACATCGGCAAGGCGAAGCGTATCCTGTTTAACATCTACTCGAGTGACGAACATCCTATCTTCGTGCGTGAGTTGCAGGAGATTGACGATTTCTTCGACCAGCTGGATCCTAACATTGACGTGATATGGGGTACGGCGACGGATGACTCGCTGGGTGAGGACGCAAAGGTGACGATACTGGCTACGGGACTGGAAGACGAATTGCGTAGTGAGGTGAAGCAGAACGTGCATCGCAGTGACGACGACTTCTACGAGGACTTGATACCGCTAATCTATAAACCGACGAAGAAGAGCCCCACGGTGAAGGAGGTGCTTGCCGTAGACCAGAAACTGCCTTTCGAGGTGGAGGTGAAACCGGATCCGGAGCCTGCCGTGAAGGTGGAGGAAGCTAAAAAGGCGGAGGAACCTAAAAAGGCGGAGGAGCCCGTGGTGGAAGAAGAGGAGGGAGTGCAACAGCCTACCATCATCGACAAATGGAAGACTTGGCTGAATGGTTTCATGAAGGAGATGACGGAATGACGGACGAGATGCACAGCACGCCGGAGGAGGTTGCAGGGCAGATCAAACGACTGGTCGAGCAACTGCAGGCAGCAGGCAGGAAGGACTTGCTGCTGAAGGCTATTGGTGCGCCTATGCTGGAGGAGTTGCGCATCGAGGCGGCTAAGGCGAAGCTGAGCAGACTGCTGATCACGAAGGACTACCGGTTCTACCTGGTGGACTATCAGAACAGGGAGGTGGAACTGCAACCTGTTCACAAGGCGGTGTACCTGTTGTTCCTGGCGCATCCGGAGGGCATCGAGTTCAAACGACTGGGAGACTACAGGGAGGAGCTGACACGATACTATATGGCAACAGCCAAACTGTTGGACAAGGAGAAAATCATAGAGGGGGTTGACCACTTGGTGAACCCACTGGACAATGCCATCAACGAGAAGTGCTCGCGCATCAAGAAGGTGTTTCTCGACATGATGGATGAATACACGGCGAGCTACTACATCATCAGCGGACATACGCAGAAGCGCATAGCGGGTTCGAACCGCATCTGGTATGAACGGCTGAAGGTGATTACCCTTCCGCGTGAACTTGTTTTAGCAACTGGACAGCTTCCTGAATAGTGGGGACGCTGGTGATGAGCATGGAGCGCTTGCCATTCTGTTCGCGGAACTGACAGCGACGGGGATTCTGTGCCACGAAGGTGAGGATGTGGTCGAAGGCCTCGCTCTGGTAGTAGGGACTGTCGTTCTGGGAGACGAAGAAGAGGGTCATGCGTTGCTGCTTGAGGATAATCTTCTCGCATCCTAACGACTTGCCCAATCGGCGCAGGGGTACCACACGCATCAACTCTTCACCACACGACGGCACCGGACCGAAGCGGTCGATGAGTCGGGTGCGATAGGCGGCAAGCTGGTCGTCGGTGGTCAGTCCGTCCAACTCACGGTAGAGCAGCATGCGCTCGGAATCGCTGGGCACATACTGATCGGGGAAGTAGAGCTCGAGGTCGCTTTCCAAGGAGCAGTCGGAGACCCAGAGACCCTCCCCCGCCCCCTCCCTGTATGGAGGGGCGTAAATTGTTCCGCCATCAGACTTTCGCCCTTGAGAGTGTCCACTCCCCTCCCTCACAGGGAGGGGCTGGGGCTGGGTCTTCTCATTTCTCAGCTCTACGACGGCTTGTTGCAGGATTTTAACGTAGGTCTCATAGCCCAGGTCGGCGATGAAGCCGCTCTGTTCGGCTCCGAGCAGATTGCCGGCTCCACGGATGTCTAGGTCTTGCATGGCGATGTGGATGCCACTGCCCAGGTCGCTGAAGTTCTCGAGGGCCTCGAGGCGACGACGACTCTCTGCGGGGAGGTCTGCCAACGGAGGGGCGAGCAGGTAGCAGAAGGCCTTGCGGTTGCCTCGTCCCACGCGTCCGCGCATCTGGTGGAGGTCGGAGAGTCCGAAGCGGTGTGCTCCGTTGATGATGATGGTGTTGGCATTGGGGATATCGATGCCGTTCTCCACGATGGTGGTGGACAACAGTACGTCGTAGTCGTAGTTGGCGAAGTCGAAGATGACCTGTTCGAGTTCCTCGGGTTTCATCTGTCCATGACCTACTGCCACACGGGCATCAGGGACGTATTTGAGTATCATCTCCTTCAAGCGCGTCAGGTCGCTGATGCGCGGATTGACAAAGTAGACCTGTCCGTTGCGTGACATCTCGAAATTGATGGCATCGGCGATAATCTCGGGTCCGAGGGTGTGTATCTCCGTCTGGATGGGATATCGGTTGGGGGGTGGTGTCTGGATGATGCTCAGGTCGCGCGCACCCACCAACGAGAACTGTAGGGTACGCGGAATGGGGGTCGCCGTCATGGTGAGCGTGTCGACATTGGTCTTCAGCTGGCGCAGCTTCTCCTTGGTAGAGACACCGAACTTCTGCTCCTCGTCGATGATGAGGAGTCCGAGGTCATGGAACTTCACCGTCTTGCCAATGAGCTTATGGGTACCTATCAGGATGTCTATCTTGCCTTCTTCGAGGTCTTTCAACAGTTCCTTGGTCTGCTTGGCAGAGCGCGCCCTGGACAGGTAGTCGACACGGACGGGGAAGTCTTTCAGGCGCGACTTGAAGGTTTGGAAATGCTGATAGGCCAGCACGGTGGTAGGCACGAGGACGGCTACCTGCTTGGAGTCGCAAGCTGCCTTGAAAGCGGCACGCACGGCGACCTCGGTCTTGCCGAAGCCCACATCGCCACAGACGAGGCGATCCATAGGACGTGCACGCTCCATATCGGCCTTGACATCGTTGGTGGCCTTCAACTGGTCGGGAGTGTCTTCATACAGGAAACTGGCTTCTAGTTCGTGTTGCATAAACGAGTCGGCTGAGAAGGCGAAACCAATCTCACGGCGACGGGCTGCATAGAGCTTGATGAGGTCGCGAGCGATGTCTTTCAGCTTGGCCTTGGTGCGCTCCTTCATACGCTCCCACTGGCCTGTGCCCAGGTGTGACAGGCGAGGGGGCTCGCCATTGTCCTGCGCCTTGTATTTGGACACCTTATAGAGGGAGTGGATGGAGACATAGATGGAGCCCCCACCCTCGTAGATAATCTTGATCATCTCCTGGTAGGTGTTGCCTTGCGGCATGCGTACCAGTCCACCGAACTTACCGATACCATGATCGACATGCACCACATAGTCGCCGACCTCGAACTGCTGTATCTCCTTAAGTGTCAGTGCCACCTTGCCAGAACGTGCCTTGTCGGAGCGCAGGTTGTACTTATGGAAACGGTCGAAGATCTGATGGTCGGTAAACACGCAGAGGCGCAGGTCATTGTCGGCAAAGCCCTCGTGGAGCGTTTTCTCGACGGGGGTGAAGACCACGCCAGATTGCCCACTTTTCTGTCCTCCTTGGGATGCGTCGGGGGAGGTTAGGATATCACGCAGACGCTCAAGCTGTTTGGCGCTGTCTGCCAGGATGCACAGCTGATAGCCTTCGGCAAGGTAGTGGTCTAACGACTCCTTGAGCAAGTCGAAATTCTTATGGAACTGGGGTTGTGGCGACACGTGGAAGGTGATGGTGGCATCAGGGAGTGCGGAGGGACGATGGCCTATCTCGATACGTCGGAAGGCTACTGCCTCGCGTCCGAACTGAGGACCACTGATGAGTTGCAGTTCACGACGCATCTCGTTGATGATGGCCTGCTGCTCCATCTCGGTGGCTCCCTCCATGCGTTCCGTCATGGCCTGCTCGGAGAAGCCCTCCTGATAGATGCGGTCGACGGCATCGCGGACATAGAGGAAGTCTTTGACAACCATCACGGTGTCCTGGGGCAAGAACGACAGGAACGACACCTTGCTCTCCTCGACAGTGGCGAGCTCGGGAACAATCTCCACCTGTTCGCAGGTGTCTTTCGACAGCTGGCTGTCTACCTCGAAGGTGCGGATGGAGTCGATGTCGTCGCCAAAGAGGTCGATACGGAAAGGCAACTCGCTGCTAAAGGAATAGACATCGAGGATGCTGCCACGCAAGGCAAACTGACCTGGCTCATAGACGTAGTCGACCTCGGTGAAACCCAGTTCACGGAGGGTCTTGACCATCGCATCGGCATCCATCGTATCGCCCTGGCGCAGGGTCACGGTACGGTTGTCGAGTGTCTTCTTGGAGATGACAAGTTCAGCAACAGCCTCGGGATAGGTGACGATGAGAGGTGAGTGGGAAGAGGTAAGAGGTGAGAGAGAGGAGAGCTTGGCCAGCACTTCGGTGCGAAGTATCTCATTGGCACTGTCGCGCTGGGCATACTTGATGGCACGGCGATAGCTGGATGGCATGAAAAGCACTTGCTTGTCGCCTAACAGCTGGACGAGGTCGTGATAGAAATAGCCTGCCTCATCGGCATCCTGCAAGATAAAGAGAAACGGGCCTTTTGTCTTCGCTTTCCGGGTGGTCATAGCTGCAAACAGCATGGGTGCCGACGAGCACATGAGTCCCTCGAGGAAAATGGTCTTCACCGACTTTTTTCCCATCGTGTCTGCCAGTGCGCCAACCTGTGGCAACAGGGCATATTGCTTTAATAAATCATAGACTTTCATATAAAAATCGGCTGCAAAGGTACGAAATTTAGACAAGTGATGCAAATTTTTTACTTTTCACTTTTGTTTTTTTACTTTATTTCGTATCTTTGTCCCCCAAATACAAACAAAAGAAGACTTATGCACACAAGCGACAGTATCGTCATCATACCGACGTACAATGAGAAAGAAAACATTGAGAAAATCATCCTGGCCATTTTCGGACTGGATAAATGTTTCCATATCCTGGTGATTGACGACGGGTCGCCTGACGGCACTGCCACCATCGTGAAGAGGATGATGGTGAAGGAGGAATATGCAGACCGGCTGTTTATCCTGGAGCGTTCAGGAAAGCAGGGACTGGGTACTGCCTACATCGCCGGATTCAAGTGGGCGCTGAAGCATGACTACGAATACATCTTCGAGATGGATGCCGACTTCAGCCACGACCCCAACGATCTGCCACGCCTCTATGCCGCGTGTGCCGACGAGGGCTACGACGTGGCTATCGGTTCAAGATACGTCAGTGGCGTCAATGTGGTCAACTGGCCCATCGGACGTGTGCTGATGAGTTACTTTGCTTCGAAATACGTGCGCATTGTCACGGGATTCAAAGTGAACGACACGACAGCGGGATTCAAATGCTACAAGCGTCGCGTGCTGAAAACCATCGAACTGGACAAGATACGATTCAAGGGCTATGGCTTCCAGATTGAGATGAAGTTTACGGCCTATAAGATAGGATTCAAAATCAAGGAAGTGCCTGTCATCTTCGTGAACAGGCGCGAGGGCGTTTCCAAGATGTCTGGTGGCATCTTCGGCGAGGCGTTCTTCGGTGTCATGCGTCTGCGTTGGGACGGATGGACGAGGAAATATCCGGAGATTAAAGATTAAATTTCAGACTCCTTACTGGTCGGGATTTTCCACATAGCCTTGGTATTCGGGTACTAAGGCAGACATCACACTATCATACGCTTGGTTCATCGTGGCCTGGACGTTTGCCAGTCCGTGACCTACGGGATAGACGGGTTGGTGGATGGTCAGCGAGAGGGGATGCCACGTGGCAAAATGCCAGTCCTTCATGCGAGGCATGACATTGAACGAGCCATTGATGGTCAACGGAACGACAGGCAACTGCAACTCGTCAGCCAATGCGAAGGCACCTTTCTTGAAGACACCCATGTGACCCGTGAACGAGCGGGCACCCTCAGGAAAGACAACGACACTGCAATTGCCCGTTTCCAGGATATGGCGTGCTGACTCGTAGGTACGGCGCACCTTCCCCACCCCACGCTTGTCGACCATGATCTGGTGTGACTTACGACAGGCATAGCCCACAAAGGGTATCTTGTTGAGCTGGTGCTTCATCATCCACTTGAAGTTACGTCCCAGATAGCCGTAGATAAGGAAGATATCGAAGGCTCCCTGATGGTTGGCGACGAAGACATACGACTGGTTGGGTTCCAGATGTTCACGCCCCTCCACCTTAACAGGCAACAGGAAAGCATGGGTGATGACACGAGCCCACCAACGACCAGGATAGTAACCCCAATAGTGACCATTGCCAATGGTACAACCCACACCCACGGTGAAGGCCGTCCAAATGGTCATCAGGATGGTGATGGGAAATGCCACAAACAACTGATAGATGCAGTATAGTATTTTCATTTTTTCTTCTTTAAGGTAATGACAACAATCTCGCCAGGCTGTCCGATGCGGAAGGGTATCAGACCACCTAGTCCTGACGACACATAGATGGCACGCTCGCCTTCATAGGTCATGCCGAACCACTCGCTATAGGTGTATTCCACAGGCGACCATCCGAACAAGGCAAACTGTCCGCCATGGGTGTGTCCGCTCAACGTCAGCTGGGCAGAACACTGGGGAAGAATCTTCGCACGCCAGGCGATGGGATCGTGCTCGAGCATGACGGTGAAAGCCTTGGGAGACACCCCCTTCATGGCCTTGACAGCATCGCCACGTTTGGGCATGCGCTCGGGGAGGCCCCAGTTCTCCATACCGGCAAGGACAATGCTGTCATTGCCACGACGGATGATGCGATGCTCGTTCATCAACATGTCGATATGCATATCGCGCAAGGCCTGCACGGTCTTCCTGTCATTCTGTGCCTTCACATCGTCGGCCTCTGTCTGATAGGTGGAATAGTCGTGGTTGCCCAACACGCCATAGACACCATCAGGCGCCTTCAACTGGCGGAGGACGGACTGGTGGGGAGGCAACTCGTCAGGATAGAGGTTCTGCATGTCGCCAGTGAACACAATCATGTCTGCATGCTGCTGATTCATGACGTCGACGGCACGTTGCAGCATCCACTCCCTGCGCCCTTCGAAAGTGGCGATATGGGCATCGGAGAACTGCACGATACGATAGCCGTCGAAGGCCTCGGGCAAGTCACGGCTGGCATATTCAATTTGGCGTACCTCCAACTGTTCGAAACCTGAGGTCATGCCATAGGCCACGAGGGCTATAATGACAATGGCAGCTGCCAGTCCGACAGGGCGTCCATAGCGACGAGGCATGAAGCGTCGGCACAGGTAGTATACCAGAAAGGGCACTACGATGAAGCCCATCACAATAAAAAACGGTATGGCGTATCTTGCTATCATATGGTTATAAATTAGATCCTAAGAATTTTCTCATCATCTCAACAGGGAGGCCACGACGGCGCGCATAGTCAGCCAACTGGTCCTCTCCAATCTTACCCAACGTGAAGTAGCGGGCTTGCGGATGGGCTATCATCAGACCACTCACACTGGCGTGGGGCTTCATGGCTCCGCTTTCGGTCAGTCGGATGCCTATCTGTCGCATCCCTATCAACTCGTCGATGACGAAGTTGAGACTCGTATCGGGAAGCGAGGGATAGCCCACGGCAGGACGGATGCCTTGAAACTTCTCGACATGCAACTCTTCCATGGTGAGCTGTTCGTCGGGGGCATAGCCCCAGTAGTGCTTACGCACCTCCTCGTGCATGCGCTCGGCAGTAGCCTCAGCCAATCGGTCAGCCAACAGCTGCACCATCATCTTCTGATAGGCATCATGGGCGAAATCGGTCTCCAGTCCCATGTCCACCGAGGTGGCAAACACCCCTATCCTATCGACGACACCCGACGATTTGGGACGTACGAAGTCTGCCAGGCACAGGCATTGAGAGCCTGGCTGCTGCTGGCGAAGCAAGGGGATATTACGATGTGCCAGCACGATGTCATCGCCCTGACTGTTGGCGTCGAACAGCTGAAAGAGGGCATGGGTGCGATACTTGTCTTGTAAGCCTGCGAGCACGGATTCGGCCTCCGCCTGTAACTGATCCCTTTCTGCCTGTGGCTGTGTGTGCATCCCCCAGGCATAGAAGAAGTAGTCCCAGTTAATATATGGGGCGACATCGCTGATGGAATAGTCAAGTAGCATGGTTGAAACGTATCTCCTCTCCTAAAACGTCAGCATTCACCTGTCCGTCGGCATAGACGGTCTGCCCATTGCACAACGTGCGCTCCACGCGCCATTGGTACTCATGACCTTCCATCGGACTCCATCCGCACTTGCTCAGGATGGTGTCTTTCGTCACCGTCCAGGGCTGATGGGGGCGCACCACAACGAGGTCGGCACGATAGCCCTGGCGCAAGAATCCACGACGCTCCACGCCAAACAGACGGGCTGGTGCATGACACATCAACTCGACGAGTCGGGGCAGGGTGAGCACCCCAGCATCCACCAGTTCGAGCATGGTGACCAAAGAGAACTGAATCATCGGCATACCACTGGCTGCACGACAACACCCGCCCTGTTTCTGTTCAATCAGATGAGGGGCATGGTCAGTGCCAACAACCGTGATACGTCCGTCAGTCAGTGCCTGGCGCAACGCTTCTCGGTCGGAAACGGTCTTGACGGCTGGATTTACTTTTATCCGGGAACCCAGACGGGCATAGTCGTCAGCCGAAAACCACAGATGACCAACAACGGCCTCAGCGGTGATATTGGGTTCCTTGCCGAACAGCTCCAGTTCACGGGCTGTCGTCAGATGGGCTACATGCAGATGGGTACCATATTTCTTAGCCAGACGGACAGCCAACGAGGTGGAGGCATAGCACGCCTCCTCGGAACGTATCAGATAATGCTGCTGAACCTCGGGATCGTCACCAAACACGTGTTGGGCATCAGCCATATTCCGGTTGATGATATCGGTATCCTCACAATGTGCCATCAAGGGAAGCTTGACGGTGGAAAATATGCGTTCCAACGACTCCATGCGGTCGACAAGCATGTTACCAGTAGAAGAGCCCATGAAGAGTTTGATGCCTGGTATGCGACTGGCGTCCAACAGGTCGAAGGAGGAAGCATTGTCGTTGGTAGCTCCGTAGAAGAAAGAGTAGTTGACGTGACTCTTCCGGGCGCCCAACAGGAATTTCTCTTCCAGGGCCTCGGGAGTCGTCGTCTGCGGCACCGTGTTAGGCATGTCGAAATAACTCGTCACACCACCCGCTGCTGCTGCCCTGCTCTCACTGTCGATGTCAGCCTTGACAGTCAGTCCCGGTTCACGGAAATGCACATGGTCGTCGATGACACCTGGCAGGACATAACAACCCGAGGCATCGACGACTTCATCGAACGATCCCTCGGGCAATAAGGTCGTTATTTCTTGGATATCTCCGTCTTCGACGACAATATTGCCATCCGTCAGACGGCCTTCATTAACTATACATCCTCCCTTGACAAGCGTTCTCATTTTTCAGGGACATTGGTCAGAGGAGTGGCTGGCTGTGGCGAAGCCATCGTGTCTGGTTGCGGCTGGGTAGCACGCTCTGCCATACCGTTCATGCGGGCTTCGTTCTCCTGCGCCGTCTTATAATAGTCCTTCACATAAGGATCATTCTTGAAGTGATCTGTCGCCTTCGACATGATATCTTCTATCTGAGGCGTCAACACAGGGAAACGATACTGACTGGTAATCATCATGAAGACACCAGGTCCCAGAACGTTGTCGAAGTTGTTAATCACAAACTTCGTCACCAGCTCGTCTTCCTCGGCTGCGATGGCATTGGCCTCAGCGGACAACTTGCGGTCGATCTCTTCCTCGTCAATGCCATCCAACAGCATCTGACTCTGACGATGCGACAACTCGTTCATACGGTTTGACAACTGGTTGTGCTTGTCGATGAACTTATAGAGGCTGTCGTTCAGCGGTGTTCCGCTGACACTCTGCGATGCATTGTCAATCTTAATCGTTATCTCACCTTCCTCCAACACGACAGGCATGATGCTCTCGTCGCCCATAAAGAGGTTGGCCATGCGAACAGTGTCAAGCAGTCCTGCAAAGTGGAAGTCACCATGCACAACGTCACAAGAGTCGATATTCTTCACTTCGCCGCCTTTCAGTGCTTTCAGGTATAGCTTGCTGCCATCCAGTGCGGAAACAGAGGATGTGCCTTGCACATTATAGGAACTTGCACACGATGACATCGCGGCAACAACGAAAAACATATATAGAATTTTGTTCATAGACAAATCAATAGTTGCTAAATCAGTCGCAAATGTACAACGATATATCGAAATAAGAAAAAATATTTGCGCATTTTAAAACATTTGCGCAAATATTTAGGGTTTTTTTGCCTCTTTTTCCAATTCGTTAGCAATTCGATGGCTGGCATACAACTGAAGAATGGCAGCTACGAGCAGTACGACAATCCAATTATTGTGGACATATTGCACGTATGCCAACTGACTGATGCCGATGAAATTCGACTGGTTGAGCATCATCAGCAGGGCTGCTAACAGGAAAAGCACATCACTGACCAACAGCAGGCGACGTAAACGGCGAATGGTGAAGTTGGTGCCTTCGTAGGCCTGACGCATCTGCATGGCGGAAAACATCAGGGCACCAGGAGCGAAGACGTAGGTTGCCCACGACTGGAGGAACATGGTACCACCAGCACCAACGACCATCAGCAGGCCTCCTACTAGCATGATGACGGTTTCAAGCTTACTCAGTTGTCTCATTGGGGATTAACGTTGTTTGAATCCGGTCGTCATCGCTCAGCACAAAGATATCCTCGTCGTCGGCCTTCATAAAATAACGCTCACGGGCTATCTTCTCAATCAGCTTGGGGTTCCTATCCAATTCCTTTACCTGTGCCTGGTCGTGCTGGTACTGTTCCGTCAAACGGTCTATCTCATCCTGCAACTCACCGATATGCTGACGGTTCATCATGTGTTTCCACACGCTGTTCTCGTCAAGAAATCCAATGAGAGCGACGGCTATCACTGTCACTAAGATGTATTTCAGACCACGGATATGGTAGAAACGGAGGAACAAATTCTTAACCTTCTTCATCTGTTTTTATCTTTTCGTGTGCAAAGTTACGAAATAAATCACAATTCACCATTCATAATTCATATTTATTTTGTACCTTTGTAGGCAAATTCGATTTTTAACAATGGAAGAATACATCGTATCAGCGCGAAAGTACAGACCTACCTCGTTTGACACCGTGGTAGGACAGCAGGCACTGACCACCACACTGAAAAATGCCGTTAAGAGCGGGAAACTGGCTCACGCCTACCTCTTCTGCGGACCACGTGGTGTAGGAAAGACAACCTGCGCCCGTATCTTCGCAAAAGCTATCAACTGCCAGACGCCGACTTCCGACGGCGAGGCTTGTGGACAATGTGAGAGCTGTCGGGCTTTCAACGAACAGCGCTCCTTCAACATCTTCGAACTGGATGCCGCATCCAACAACTCGGTGGAGCACATCAAGACGCTGATGGAACAGACGCGCATCCCGCCACAGGTCGGCAAGTACAAGGTATTTATCATCGACGAGGTGCACATGCTCTCGACGGCTGCCTTCAATGCCTTCCTGAAAACACTAGAGGAGCCACCTGCTCATGTCATCTTCATCCTGGCAACCACAGAGAAACATAAGATTCTGCCCACCATCCTTTCGAGATGCCAGATTTACGACTTCGAGCGTATGACTGTACGTAACACCATCGACCATCTGAAAAGTGTGGCTGACAAGGAAGACATCACCTACGAAGAAGAGGCTCTGGCCGTCATTGCCGAGAAAGCAGACGGTGGCATGCGTGACGCACTCTCCATCTTCGACCAGGCGGCTTCTTTCTGTCAGGGTAACATCACCTACCAGAAGGTTATCGAGGACTTAAACGTGCTCGACGCTGAGAACTACTTCCAGATTATCGACCTGGCCGTCGAGAACAAGGTGCCTGAAATCATGGTACTGCTCAACGGCATCATCAACAAAGGATTCGACGGAGGACTGCTCATCAGCGGACTGGCCAAGCATGTACGTAACGTACTGATGGCACGCGACCCTCAGACATTGCCATTGTTGGAGGTCAGCGACCAGCAACGTGAGCGTTACCAGCAACAGGCTGCCAAGTGCCCCATACCTTTTTTATATAAGGCACTGCAACTCATGAACCAGTGTGACATCAACTACCGGCAGTCGAGCAATAAACGACTGCTCGTGGAGTTAACACTGATTGAGATTGCTCAGATCACTCAACCAGACGATACGCCTGCCAGTGGGCGTAAGCCCAGAAGATTGAAATCCCTGTTTAAGCAACTGATGCAAAAGCCTCAGCCAAGACAAGCAGCCTCGCAGGTAGCTGCTGCTGAGCCTGTTGCCTCAACCCAAAACGAAACGAACACAACAAGCGAGCCTAAACCGACAACGGAAAAGAAGCCCGCTACTACCGCTTATACTCCTACGGCGCGACCACATCTCAAGTCGCCCGTAGGTTTCTCATGGAATAACCTCCGCAAGACGGAAAACCCAAAGAAAATGCACATCATCCCTGGCACACTCGATCCCAACGACCCGAATGTGACCAATCAGGAAGAACAGGAGTCTTTCAGCCAGCAAGACCTTGAACTGCAATGGATGCTGATGTGCAACCGCATGCCTCAGGAGTTCAGTGGAATAGCAACTCGCATGAAGAACATGAACCCCGTCATCACAGAATTCCCTGCTGTCGAGCTGGTGGTCGACAACCAACTGGCAGCAACACAGATAGAAGACATCAAGGGCAAGATTCTCAGCACCCTCCAGATTTATCTTCACAACAAGTCCATCACACTCTCCGTCCGCATCGCAGAACATCAGGAAAAGCGTATTCTTAGCCGTCGTGAACAATACGAGGAGATGGAAAAAGAAAATCCCTCAATCGGGAAATTGAGGGAACTTCTGGATCTTCAACTGGCTTGACCGTTCTATTCAAATCAACGTCATTCCGAGTTTCTTACATTCAACACGCATGTCGTCAGGCCAAATGGATGCTTGTATCTCACCAATGTGACCTTTATGCAGCAGTACCATGCACAGACGACTTTGGCCGATACCTCCGCCAATACTCAAAGGCAGCTCGTCGTTCAACAATTTTTGGTGGAAATACAGTGTCTTACGCTCTTCCTTGCCTTCTAATTGCAACTGACGCAGCAAGGACTCCTTGTCCACACGGATACCCATCGACGACAACTCAAACGAACGGCCCAACACCGGATACCAAATCAGGATATCACCATTCAGACCTTTACGTCCGTTCTCACCTATCGTCGTCCAATCGTCATAGTCCGGAGCTCGTCCGTCATGCTTCTCACCATTCGACAGCTTACCACCAATACCTATTATAAATACGGCTCCATATTTCTGACAGATAGCATCCTCACGCTCCTTGGGTGTCTTGTTAGGATACATCTGAAGCAGTTCCTCAGCATGGATGAAGTGAATTTTCTCAGGCAAAAAAGGCTTGATCTGTGGATAGGTCTCACAGGTCAGATACTCTGTACGACGGATTGCCGCATAAATGCGCTCCACGACATTCCTCAAAAAAGCCACGGTACGTTGCTCCTTGGAAATGACAGCCTCCCAGTCCCACTGGTCCACATACAACGAATGCAGGTTATCCAACTCCTCGTCAGCACGGATGGCATTCATATCGGTGTAGATGCCATAGCCTGGTTCTATCTGATATTCTGCCAGCGACAGACGCTTCCACTTTGCCAATGAGTGAACGACCTCGGCACGGGCGTCACCCAAATCCTTGATAGGGAAGGTCACGGCTCGCTCCACACCATTCAGGTCGTCGTTGATACCCAATCCCTGTAATACAAACAAGGGAGCCGTCACACGACGAAGGCGAAGTTCCGTCGACAAGTTCTGCTGGAAGAATTCCTTTATCAATTTGATGCCCTGCTCCGTCTGTTTCATGTCAAGCAGGGGCTGATAGTCTAATGGTTTTATCAGTTGACTCATCTTTATATTTACGATTTACTATTTACTGTTTCAACAAATTTGCCTGCAAAGGTACTACTTTTACTTTAAATTGCAAGCAAAAACCACGATTATTTTTGCAAAATGACACAAATCTTCGCCTTTTTGCATCATCGTGCACAGCAAACACCCTCGTTAACAAATCATAATTATCAATCCCATATTATCAATTATCAATTAAATGTCGTACCTTTGCAATCGTTTTTGAACAAAGGTCCCGTAGCTTAGCTGAATAGAGCGTCAGATTCCGGTTCTGAAGGTCTTGGGTTTGAATCCCAACGGGATCACAACCATTTGATTATCGAGAATCCCAGTAAACAAAGGGCTTCTCGATAATTTTCATTCTGGGGTATGGACTTCCAACTTATTGGTCTGAGACCAACTTTTAGGGTGAAAAATCGGCGCAAAATCAGCGCAAAATGCCAAAATCGGCGCAAAATCGGCGCAAATTTTTAGTTAAAATGGCAACGATTACAACTGAGTACGGAAAGCTAAGTAGCAACAAGACAAGAACCGTCTATCTGAGAATCAGAAGCGGCAAGACAGAGAAGCGCATCAACACGCAGATCAAAGTATTGGAATCCGAGATCTCACCTCGCACCAAGAAGATTAAAGACTTTAGCAAGGCGAGGCAGATAGAGATGATGCGTCTGGACTGGGAAACCAAGATCAACCAACTAGGAATTGAAGCCTTAGGTGTCAAGGTGGATGCTCAAGACATCACCTCTGCCATCAGCAAGAAAGAAGAAGAAACGGATTTCTTTGCCTATGCCAAGAACTGGCTGGCACACACCAGCATCAAAGGTAAGAAGAACTACCAATGCATGCTCAACACCTTTTCCTCATTTCTTGGCAAGGAGAATCTTCTTTTTTCTGACTTCACCTACACTCTACTGAAAGAGTTCGAGAATCATCTGTCAAAGAAGCCCAGAGCACAGTCGCTTTACTTGGGCGAACTACGTCATCTGTTCCGTGAGGCGATGCTTGAATTCAACACAGAAGAAAAGACCATCATCAAAAGCGATCCATTCATCCGCTACAAAGTACCTAAACAAGTAATGAAGAAAGGTGTCCGTGCACTCACCTTAGAAGAGCTGATGAAAGTCTATCACTATCAAGGCAAACCAGGAAGCCGTTCCCAACTTGCGCGTGATACCTTTATATTATCGTTCTGTCTGATGGGAATGAACTCCGTAGATTTGTTCTCAGCAACGAACTACAAGAACGGCTTCATCAAGTACAACAGAACGAAGACCAAAGATCGCAGAAATGATGAAGCCTACATCGAGGTAAAAGTCCACCCGTTTATCAAACCGCTCATGAAGAAATATGCAGGCATCAAAACCGTCTTCAATTTCTGCTCACGTTACAACGACTACGAAGGCTTCAACAAGAACCTGAACATCGGTCTGAAAACTGTTGGCAAAGCTGTCGGCATTAGCGACCTCGAATTTTATCAGGCTCGCCACACTTTTGCTACCCTATCCAGAAACCTGATGAAGTTTAGCAAAGGCGACGTTGATGAAGCCCTTAATCATGTTGGCAGTTTTGAAGTGGCAGACATTTACATTGCGAAGGACTTTTCCATCATCAACGACAACAACTTTAAGCTCATCAAACGAGTCTTCAAAAAAGAGCTTGCTTGAGTGTATCGTTTTTCCGTTGGGGCAGCCTAATACCTAAAACAAGAAAATCAAGAGAATTGAAAAGATAAAAAGAGAAATAAACGTCTTGATAATAAGTGTATTATGTGAATATGGCAAATTCCTTTCGTTTCCTTAAAAATCCTTATAATTACCACTTTTTGTTACTCACATTTGCGACATTTGAATTATTTTTATTATCTTTGCACTCGATTTCTGATCATCTTCATTTGGAATGAATATGGGCAAAGAAAAGAAATACAGTAAAGAGCCAGTTAAATTGTGCCTGAGAAGTCGTAAAGACGGACATCAGGTCATTTATCTGGAAATCTATATTGAAGGCAAGCGCACTTATGAGCGTTTGCCCGACTTGGTGTTGATTCCTGAAACCGACCAGAAGTCGATAAAGAAGAACGATGCGACACTCAAAAAGGCAGAAGTGATATGCCGTAAGAGAAATCGGCAACTAAAGAAGGAGCTGCCCAACAACAAGTATGTCCAGAGCCAAGAAGCGGAAGCGCCACAGCTCACCTTATTTAATTGGATTGACAAGTATCGCGAAATCCAGAAAAGCCGAGGCGTTCGCAATCTCTCTATCATAAAGCGCCTCAGGAAGCTGCTCGAACTTTTCCATGATGACCTTCTCTTGACTGATGTTGATAAACAGTTCTGTCTCTACTTTATCAACTTCCTGAAGAATGAATATAAGACGAAATTCGGTAATCCTATAAGTTCCAAGTCGGGGTTTAACATAGTCAGCGAACTAAGCACCGCAATGAACACGGCTATTCGCGAAGGACAGATACAATTTAATCCAGTCAGCAAACTTACACCGACAGAGAAGTTCCTGCCCAGGGAACAAGTCCGTGAATACCTCACCATTGACGAGTTGAAGATGCTCATTCAAACTCCCTGTAAATGCGAGATTGTCAAAAACGCTTTCCTTTTTGCGTGTAACTGTGGACTACGCCGTAGCGATGTACTCGCTCTGAAATGGTCTGATATAACCATTGACAACGATGTGTGGAGAGTCGGCACACGCATGATAAAGACCGAAAGGCTTGTCTATGTACCTCTGCCACTCCAAGCTCGCAGATGGATGCCGCCAAGACCTACAGAACCTGAGAAACGAGACGAAAAGGTCTTTCAGAAACTCGATGTCTCCAAGATACAAGAATATTTGAAGCCTTGGGCAGAATCGGCTGGCATTACAGGAAAGAATGTTTCCTTCCATGTTTCCCGGCACACTTACGCCACGATGCTTCTCACATTAGGTGCTGACCTCTTCACTGTAAGCAAACTGCTTGGACATACTTCTGTCCGTCACACACAGCGATATGCAAAAATCATCAACAAGACGATAGATGATTCCATAGAACTAATTGACAAAAACTTATAACAGACATGGCACGAAAGACATCCGCAAAGAACACCAAGGAGCCTGTAAGACTCCGGGAGAAAGAACTTGCCAATGGCGTGCTCTCTCTCTATCTCGACATCTATGTGAACGGCAAGCGCAGTTATGAGTTCCTGAAACTCTACCTCATCCCAGAGACTAATCCTCAGGCAAAGGTACAGAATGAAAACACCATGCGTGCTGCCAACAC